>Ga0181612_153746_pt1 | contig 18838 bp, 9 predicted proteins | sample HoacroProtozoa21_FD_119630 | JGI IMG/M metagenome (GOLD analysis project Ga0181612, IMG submission 119630) | Hoatzin crop microbial communities from Cojedes, Venezuel. Combined Assembly of Gp0051906, Gp0051904, Gp0051908 | reverse complement strand
TCCTTCTCTGGAGATATTCAAGACCCGCCTGGACGTGGTCCTGTGCAGCCTGCTGTGGGTGACCCTGCTTCGGCAGGGGGGGTGGACTGGGGGACCCACAGAGGGCCCTTCCAACCCCCGCCATTCTGTGACACTGTGATCTTCCCTATCCAATGAAGGTTTAGAAAGAAACTACTAGATTTTGCTCCAACCTGAGACAGCAGCAAGAGGTACAAGGCAGCTCATCTTACCCCATGCCTGCCTGTGACTAACCCTGCCCCCCTTGCAATGGTAACTGCCAATCCTATGAAAATCTCAGCCTGCCAGTGGTCACAAAAAAAGCAACCTAATTGTTAACAGGAAGGGGGAAAGCAGCAGACAAGACAGAAAATTCTCTTTTCCCAGTCTGTAAATAAATAGGGCGCTCCTATCAATAACCTCATATCCAGTTTTGTCCTGAACCTCACCCCGCACCAGCATCTCAAAAAAAGATGGCAAAACTGCAAAGGCATTGGACATTGACAAGGTGATTAAATGTAGAGAACAATCTCCTGGAGGTAAATGCCTAGGGTTCTTCAGCCTCAAAGTTAGATAGATAAAATGAAGGTATACAAAAGTCATGAGCAGTGAAAAGAGTTAATTAAGTATCATTAATTTATTATAGTACCATCCTGCTGCTTCTCATACCAGAGCTAACACATTAGGTAGCAGGTTTGAGACACACACTCACACAAGGATTAATTTTCCTACACAGCAAAATACGAAAGCACGCAGCTTACTGCCACAAGTTGTTCTGGATTCCAAAAGTGATACATTCAAAAAGCACTTATTACAAAGTGGAAGAAGAAAAGGCCATCAAGGACATTTAAGACCACAGATACAACTCGTGGCTCAGCATGTGAGTCCACTCAAAATTGCTTAAAACGAGGATCAAAAATCCCTCCATGACACCCCAGTTCTTGAAACAATCAAGCTATTCAAAGTCTCTATATCTAAAGTCCTGAAAAATTTCTAACCATTTTTTTTGTGCCCACATCATCTGAAACACCTATACATCTATGTTTTCTAAAACACTTCACTCCCATGACAAATGGTAGCGACTTTCTGAAATGAATGATGTTCCAGAGGCTGTCACAAGGTCCTGCTTCAATGCGTCTTATTTACAGTGCATCAAGTACGTCAAGAGGACTTCAGAGAAATCTCCAGCAATTACTAGTGGCTAGGACAGTCTAATAGAAGAGATCTCATCTTCAGTTCAGGCTTCAAACTAGGCATGCAAAGCCAAGAAGCATGAAACCACGTTTCACAGCTGATGGCTGTAACCAAGTAGCAGATATTTCAGTTGATTTTCCTCTTATTTACTGAGGAAAAAAAAAATTGCTTGTGAGATGCTTACCTTCAGTGGAGCTGGGAAACCTAGGCAAAGTGGTTTTCTATCACCTTTCTTTGAACACATTCTTCTGACTGCCCTGGCTTAGCTACTGGCTTCATACTTAAGATTTTTTTATCTCTGAATTCTGTTCTTAAAAGCCATTTTCAAACTCAGCCTTTTGGGAACTACAAACTGCAGGGGTAATTTTCTTATATGGAGGCATCCATTTTAGAGTAAAGTCAGAGATTGTGACTGCAATAACTATTATTTATGATTGTTTCTCTGTTTTCCTGTCTTGCCATATTTAAGTAACAAAGCAAAACACTGTCAGTATTCCACTTCCCAAGCACTAATAATCAGGCTGTCTTGTCTGCCCTACTCATTTTTCTTTCCACTTTCTATGTATGAAGAACACAAGTTTTTTCTTGACTGGCAAACAAGAGTGGCAAAGACTAACTGAGGTTTGGTGTAAAATGACTTTGACAACATCAGCCCTGTCTCTAGTGTGCAAGTCTTTTCCATAGTGACATTCTTGGTGTCACATGAGTCTGCTTATTTAACAATGACTAAGGATCTGCTGTGTCAGGGAAACTAATTATCTTGCTTGTATAAATTCTGTGGGTATTTTAAGATGGATTCACTCCCTTGGCAAGCTAATGCCGCAAAGGTTAAAGCACAGCTTCTCTTGCAGTCTGGTATATTTAGTTTGAAACTCCAAAATTCCAGGAAGTCCCAGGCAGGAAGAAACCCAGGGTGAAATTCCAACCCAAACTGAACCAGTGGCAATATTCCCACTGACTGCTCTCATGCCAGAATTCCACTCCACAAATCAGTATCATCTGGTCAGGGTTTGCGGGCACCTGTGGTACGGTCTCTTCAAAGCCCTTAGCAGAGCTTTATCCAACTTCCTAAGCGAGATCACAATGGTCAGGAGCTCATTTCGCAGTATAAGGCAGATTGCAAGGTATGCAGCTGGTCATAAAATGATTAAAAACTTCTCTTTTCTAGGAGATAGATCCTATAGCAAGGTAGCAAATGGGAACATTTGCAAATAGTGGTTGCATTTAAGTTTTTGTGTAAGTAAACAAAAAACCTCTAGGAGTGTCATTTTGATACATCTCAGAACTTCAGGGACCTGTGATATAGCTAGCCTGTAAATACTTGCTATTTTTAAAAATAAAATCCTGCAACTGCAGTGGACACACAATGATAGAAAGTGTCAGTTTTCAGTATGCAGTCATTGCCCAAAATGCCCAGACAAAGTACTTCTGATAGAGCTTGAGAGGAACCAATATTACAAGAAAGACATATCAAATCCAAACAAAAAGTTGCAAACGTATATGTACTGCTTGACATACGATTGAAATTGATGGTTAAAGTCACAGTCAGCCAACAGATGCTGAAGCACTGATAGATGTTTTCTTGACACTAAGTGACATCCCTAACATGCAGAGACCTAACCTCTGTCTGCACTAGTTGCCTGTGTTACGGAAACACCACCAATGTACCTGCAGCTTCTAAAAGAAGAAAAGTTAAGTACTCAGTTAAGGAAAAATGTAACAGAACTTGTTTAGATTCTCATTTGACATTCTTGTGTCCATCCCTACAAGATTGGTTTGTCCGGGATTTTCCTATACACTGTGAAGCAAGGTGGAAGTGACAGTCCCGGATTTCCTTGGTTCCTCTTGATCTGGAAGTTTACAATATATTTATAATGAGAATGTGCCTTGTTTCACATTTTTATGTATTTTTTTAGATTCCATGTTCTGACAAATACTTCCTGATTTAGTTGAAACCTCTTATTGAATAAGGCAGCATTTTTCTATTTTTTTCAGCCTGGCTGTATTAATATTCACAGCTGATCTTCCATTTTCTTGATGCATTAGATCCACTAATGATTTGTTCTGTGAATTTTTATTTTAGCTCTTCACTGTTCATTTCATTCAAAGCACAGATAGATCATATTCAACTACTCTCAAAAAGGTACATAAAATGTTTACACCTAAATAAAAGGATATGACTTTCAGAAAGAGTGATTGTCCACGTATTCGACTGGCTGATTCTTGAGCTGTGTGTTCAGACTTCAGCTCTGCTTTATTCTGGGGCATGTTTTCAACATGCTTTGTGTAAGGTATATCTGCTCGAAAACTGTTCTCTTTATATGCACAGTGATTTTATACTGGCTGCTCTAAGGCATCCAGTGTTACCTTACAAAAAAAAAAAAAAAAGAATCCACCACAATGTAGCAAAAAATTCCCTATATACTTGAAGATTCCTAAACACCTGAACGGAGGGTTCAAAGAAGAGGGAGCCAGGCTCTTTCCAGGGGTGTCCAGTGACAGGACCTGAGGAAATGGGCACAAACTGAAAACACAGGAGGTTTTCTCCGAACATCAGCAAAATTTTTGCACTGTGAGGGTGACCATGCACTGGCACAGGTTGCCCCCAAAGATACTCAAAAGCTGCCTGGACGTGGCCCTAGGCAACCAACTCTAGGTGGCCCTTCTTCAGCAGATGGCTGGATCGGCTGACCTCCAGAGATACCTTCCAAACTCCACCCTTCTGTGATATCATACACTGCAGAAATGTAAGTGACTATTGTTACTGTACTGTTACATCGCTGCAAGTGACTGTTGCTTAAATAGATTTGTGATTACCCTTTAATTAATTGAATTAATTATGGCCTTTGACTTGTTAATTTATTTTTTGCTTGGTAATTTCCCTCTTCATGCTATCACTTCCGTATTCTAAGAGTGTTAGGAAGATTACATTCAAATCTAACAGCACTGGGGGTAAGCATGCCCACCCACTTAAAATAAACTGGAAAAATATCGTGTTGTTGACAGATAACATCTCTCATACATACAGTAATACACTTCTGGAATCTTAATAGTGTTTCCTTTTTAGCTTTGGCTAATGCTTTAAAACTGTACACAACTCCCAACAGAAAGCTCACAATTCCACTTTCCCACGTTTTTCTGTGATTAAAAGAGCCTACAAAACAAGTGAGATTATTAATAAAGACAGGTCTACTAGCACACTGGATAAAGACAGTCATACTGCCCTCCACAGCCTAGCTGGCTATCAAATGCTTTCCAATCTCTTGCTAAATAAAATGATTTATGAATTGAATGTATACAGATTACACACTATAAATATTCTATCACCGTTTCATTTGCATCTAGTACTTTAAATCTTCAGTGTCTGCACTGTACCAGCTGACATCATTTAAATGGAGCCTTGACACAGGTTTTTATCAAATACAGCCCTGCAGATGGAGTTGAAAGGAGCCCAATGGCCTTCGCAGCATGCTGGACCCAAGCTGACTTTCCATATACACCAATAAAAAATGAGATAGAAGAAATAACTATATACACAGAGTAGCTTTTAGGTTATTTTTCCAGCTGGGGCAAATCACAATACAAGAAGCGAGACCAGGGAGTTTCAGACCTTATGGAATCTCTCCTGTGATCAAGAATAACTGAACTAAAGCAGTTCCTGAAATTTGGGTAAAATCCTCAAAGCTTTAAGGGATCAAGCCCAGAATACATTGACTGATAAACCCAGATATATATTTTTTAAATTCCCTATTTGGATACATGCATTTAATAGTAAATGAAAAAAAAATAAATTTTTCAGCTTGTTTGCCTATTTAGTATTTTCTCCACTTGAGCAACCAGCTGATGATGATCAAGATACTTGCATTGGGACACTTGTTCAGCTCTTCTGAAACAAATTAAAGTCCATGTATTTTGTTTAAGGAGATCTTTTGAATTTACGCAAGACAACAGTCCAATTTGTAATCTGTTTTCAATGACAAATACCAAATTTCACAAATAGGCTTGAGCCCTTGTAAATAACCAGCATGTCATGCAAATGAACAAAAATGGATGTAAGATCCCGAGGTTTCAAGCTAGACCCATGGCACACGACTACAAGGTGAGTAAAGGGAGGGAACGCATTTCATAAGGAAATAAAAAGTATCCGTTACTGTGCCTGTGTAACTAACACGGAAGATGTCTTGGGACGGGTATTGAGCACACATGGCTACTGAAACAGCTTAAAACAATTTTCTGATCTGGGCAACAGCAGTATGAAAAGCACTGAAGGTAGGTTTTCCTGAAACACCCAAATGTGAGACTATACTTGGTCATGACTTTTCTCCATTAAAGCTTCGTACTTTTCAGGATAGGGTGCAGTTTCAGTAAGTAGCAAGTAGTATGTCTACTAAATATTTTCCACAGACTTACTGCTTTGTGTCCCATACACAAACACTGTACACAGCTTCCTGCTTTGTTTTTCCATATTCTCTCCATGCTGCCATTGTGCTCCTTCTTACTTCACAACTTTGGATCTTTGTTTACTTGTCCATGTAATGTCTTGGGGTTTTTCCATTTTTTTTCTTAAAGAATGTTGCATTTAAATTATCTAATCATTTTCAGTTTTCTAGAGTTAGGAACATTCCAGTATCATTCATAACAATGGTGAATTCCTTGTCTTAGAGTAAACAGTTAAAAGAAATACCGACTAAAAATTTTAAAATCTAACAATTAATATTAAGCCATTTTGCTTTTAAATTACTACTTTGGGATCTCTTTCTGTTGCCTAATATTCCCCTATCAGTATCTAAGACTTATGCTTAACTGGTATACTTCAGCATTAATAGTAATACGGTATTACAACTTCTCTGCCTTTGGCTTATTCACAAAACATATCAGTGGGCTAAATTATTCATAATTAATAACTCACCATGAATTTATTTCTTTTTGTGGTATATACATTCATTAACTTAAAAATTCACTGAATATATCGGATGAAGAAAGAAGTGGTTTGTGTGTGATTTTTTCTCTCCTAGTACTGAATATATTATACAATATCGTAATACACAACATAATGCTTAATCTGTCTCCCTCATTAAGGTGCACACAATCTGAACATAAGCCTAACTGCTAATTTTGGGGATAACATTTGTTAGTACATATTGAATCTAACAATACTTTTCAATAGGAGCAGGTATGTCCATTTTACGAATAATTCCTTGAGGACTTGTGGACTATCAGATCTATGAATCTGAACACATCTATGAACCACTGAAATTAATTTATCATTTCTGTGAAATGCACAATTTGCAAATCTGTTTTTCTACCATGTAACTGTATATAAAAATTACAGTCAAGGCATAATCATCCTCCACATCCTTCCCTAAATCTCTCCATATTTACCTATTCTCTCAGTACATCAATCTTAGGCAGTTGATATTGCTATTATTTATTAATGTAACAAGTCCTGCAGGTCCACTGTAAGCTCAGTGTCACAAGTGTTGAGTGCAGGCTTTTACACAAAGAAAATGAAAAAGAGCTCCTGAGCTAAAACTCAAATTTTAAATAGCACGGTTAAAAGGTGGTATTTTCACAAATAATTTCCACATGGCAGGAGGTATCTGATAAATAAAATGGCTACTTGTGAAATCCGTGACAGAACTACAATTAATTTGACTTGTGACCTGTATGAGAGAAATTGGCAAATAAAAATGCTTTTAGACACCGCTGTATTTTGGTGCAGCATGAATGCTGTATTTATATTTATTTCAAGGCAATATAAAATGTAACTACTGAAGAACACATACAATGAAAATATCTACTTCCATGTTACACACTGCTCAGTTCTCCACACTTCTTGCAGCTGCCACAACGTATTTTGCTATTCACCAACTACGACCACCATGTATAGTCTTGCCTCAAAGTATTTTTGAGAAACACTGGAAAACCAGCACGAAGGTAACAAGAAAACATTAAGCACTAATACCCAAATAAAGTAAGGCTAAGATCATGGTAGGCTAATGAGATTTGCCTGAAAGGTGAGACCACAGATCTGCTTACTGTTATACTTGGTCCTAAGCTATTTTTGTCAGGGATCTCTTCTCACTCTTGAAATTATTGGAAATAATGCAATTTAAGGCTAATTTTGTCTATGTCTAGCACACTGTTCCTTGAAGGACTGTGAGAAGAAACTTGTGGCATTATTCTAAGCAGCAGCACACGTTCTGCTCCAAAAAATTCCTCCCATCCTGCTACTGCAGTGGCAACAGATTTACAAGGAAAGGAAGGATCCTTCCTTTTTTACTACCACCATACGTCTATGCCATCATACAACAAGCAAACCTAATCAGCGAGGACTCTGAGTGCATACTACTGCTGTTTGAACCATAAGCTTAGCCATGGATAACTCAAAGTGCTATTTTATTTGGATCACTGATCTTCTGTCAATACCAAGCACCTGATTTCCAAATAAAAGACTGAACACTGTTCTCGGCAGCATAAACTCGGTGGGAATGCACCTGTGTCATGGGAGGCAGAGCCAGCCCAACACTGCTAGGTAAGCGTCACACAGCTGCTTGCTATTATACAGTACACATTTTCCTTATATAGGATTATAGGGCTAAGTTACAATCAGATGAGACAATTCACCATCAGGACAATAACCAACCCCTTTATAATCTTTTCTTCTCAATCCTGAAATGTAGACTCCTCTGATAGTATGTATACATATCTATGCTAATGTAAATGCACACAGTACCTCCCTGATGTTGGCAGCAGTCCTTCAGAGACTGAAGCAAGACAAATAGACTCATTCTGCCCGTGACAGCAATGCTGCACTCGTAAGTAAACACTTCACTGAGGCAAAGTCACTATACGTTAATCACATACTGTATCTCGTTTTTCTTTTGTTCTAAAATTAATTAACAAGCTTTAATGTTTCACTCTATGCAGAGAGAGCAAAAAGTAATATTTATTTTAATGGCGGATTGTTTTTTCCTCTAAGTGCTGTCCTTAAGACCGGGCTCTCATGTAATCTGTTCTTGAGAAATGAAATTGATTGTCACTGCTGGTTTATTCATATACCCTCATGGCATGACATCATAAATAGAATTTGTCACTCCCAAGCTTGCTTCTCACAGCAGTTGTCTTTAATGTCATTTACTCAAGTGGCTCAAGGTCTTCATGAATAATTGATGTTTAGCAATCCACTGCAGTGCTGCAAGATAAACACTTTTCGGCCTTTGATTTCAAATCAGTCTTGACATTTGTGCTCAATGAAGAAAATACAAGCAACTTTACACCTCTGAAATTGTAAAAGCACCTCCAATATGAATATAACAAAGGCAAGACTTACTATTATATAGAAGCATCAGTATGAGCAACTACTTACAAAATATAACACCCTTTCTCTCCATACTCTCATTTATATTAAGGAGAAGTTAGCAAAGTTCTCCAGAGAAAATAAAACTTGTCTATCTGAATAAACAGAAGCTTAAGAAAGTGTGACACGCTCTCCTGCAAAAGACATTCGTTAATTACAAATAATCAATACTTAGCTGAAAAAGCCGTGGGGTTTTTCTGGGCCACAGTGGAATCCATTTTACTGAGGCTTAAGGCAGACTTAGAACATGTTCAGCTGCAAATGTACTTCAGTCATCAGGGCCTTCTCTCTGGAATATATCACAAGTCTCACAGGCTGCTGATACCGTTATTTATCATTTGCATTATGTAGTGCTTTGAATCTCCAGCGAAGGATCCCCATTGTGCTAGGCAATTATTGAAACACTAACATGGCATGATAAAATCCTGGAGTGTTGTAATTAGAAAAGAAACAGCTAGAAAAGATAAGTGAGTAATACAGGAGATGTACGATTAGGAAACAGTAACAATTAAAGAGTAAAGTCACTATTCAAATTTGGGCCTGGGTCTTCGGAAATTTCAATAACTACCACTTTTTAGATTGACATCAGTGATCCAGATATGACTAGCCAAGACTTCAAAGCTGTACGGAGTAGGTCTCAATAATATTCTCTACTGAAACATACAGTAAGAATGAATTAAGAAAAATTCAATGGGAAGAGCACTTCAATTCTACTAATATGAAAATCTCCAAAACGTACACTTCAACATTTACCAAGGTTGGTAGGATTGTGATCTTACATACTGATTTAACAAAGTATTCGCAACACAACTACAGAAAACCTTCCTGTGTTGCACAGAAAGGAATGTGAGTGGAGAAAATGGCTGCATTCACTCACTAGGGGAGGAGATCTGTGTCCAGAGCTTTTTTTTTCAAACACTGAGACCTGGTCAAAAAAAAGATTGTCTTTCTAATAAAGAAACAAAGTAACCTTGAAATACATACCCCGCTTCTTGCCCCCATCGTGCAAAATTCTTTCCGGGCCTAATGCATCAAGCTGATAAATATTTCTTTAAAAATGAGTTAGTCTATCAGCTTGGCTCTTCAAGAAAACAGGTCCTGCTATACTTGTCTTAAAATAGTAATTTCAAAGCCTGTAATATTAATCTCCAGTCAAAGACAGCAGTCAGATTAAATCCATCACCTGAGCAACACAAACCAAACCCAATCCCCACCAAAAGTTCTGCTGTTATTGAGAGGTCTGAGGGTCCAGCGCAGGATGACGCCGAAGGTGCCCAAAGCGCTGTGAAGACCAAGAGGAGGATATGTTGTGCTGTTTCACTGCAAGCACACTCAGCATGAGCTTGGGAAAAATGTTTTGCTTTGTGTATAACCCCAGAGATATAAGAACCAAATACCAACTAAAACAGAATACTGACTCTTGTACAGAGAAAGTAAATCTAACTCAGATGTAAAGCACAGACAATTTCCCCAGGATCTGGCTGCTGTTCTCTGTATTAGATGCAAACTTTTGAGCACTGTCACCACACTGATGTGAAAGGCTGCCTTAGACAGAGTGATATTTGTCCCAAAAATTGAAGAAAAATACGAACACCACTTTATCTGCAGTGTTTTCCACATCTTTCCTGATAACACTCTGGTTTTCACACTGTAAAATAAACCACAGTGAAGTGACTGGCTAAAACAAAGGTGTTCTAAGGAATTTGTGAAGGGAATATTGCTTCTGAAATAATCCACCAAATCCTTATCGAAGTCATGAAGAGAAAACTGCTTTCTCTCAATTTTTTCTTTTTTGAAACAATTTTACTGGAGCTTAAAAAGATCCCTTTGTTCCAGCTCAGACTGTGGCCCAGTTTTAAACTTCACAGGCACTGCCCTGAGTTTGCAAGGCCTCAGGACTGAGGCTTGTCAGACTTTGTAGGAGCTTCTGTTGACCTGGCTAAGCTCTGTTTTTATCCAGTTTTGTTGCAATACCTTTTCTTTTTTTTTTTTTTTAGTGCCAAGGTAAGTATGTCTAATTTGCATTACTTTCACTTTAGAAGTTTCAGCCCCAGATTTTTTTACAATTAGTAGAAACAAGTACTTATTCTGTGTGGAACGAAGTATTTATGATTAACGCACAGTGCGGAGGAATACAGGCCTGGTATAACAGGCACCTTGAAAAGTAGGGACACAGGTTGCAGGGTAGAGGAGCACAGAATAACAGGAGTCAGGGTGCAGGCTGCCCCTGCAGACACCAGGCTTATAAACCAGGGGAGAGCTAAAGAAATGCATACCAGGGAGCTGGGAAAAAGTGGCTTTAGGAGTACCAAAGATAAAGAACAAGCATCTAACCTACCTAAAACATTGTATATAGTGAATTCAAAAGTAACGTGGAATGGCAGATGCATGAAGAAAGATAGAAAGCTGTAACAACAAGTTGGAAAACAGAAAAACAGTCCCAAGTTAATCTCAGAGGTAGAAGAAAGAAGAAAGGCCACCAACATCCCACTCATCCGAGAGAAGAACTTGGGACACTGATGATCTGCTGCAACCTGGCCCTGTCAGTGTTAGGACCCAGACAGGAGATGGAAGGGTGAGCTTAACACCAGAGAAAGGAATAGATAGTAGGAAGGGTGAGCATAAAAATTTGAATTAATTGTATTGTTAGTACTATTAGTTTTGTTATTACTGAGATTGTCATTTTCTGTGACAGAACTGTTTGCTTAATAGTTAGATCTGGACTAATAATTATTCTTCAGTTAGACTGTTAAGATTTTAATTTCCCTTGTCTTTAATAATTCGATCTGGACTAATAATAATTCTCCAGTTAGACTTAAGATTTCAGCTATATTGACAACAAAGTCTTGGCTTTACATATCACTTGTGTTTCCTTTATCCCCTGTAAGACTTGGAGTGTAACAAAGCATATCCAGCAGTATACTGAAAAATAGTAATTTACATGTCAATACACAGTTGAGAAATACACGGTAATATTTGTAAACTTCATCTGGATAACCGTATTTCTCTACTTGATTTAGTACAAGTACATCTGATAGCATCAAGTACTAGTGAAGCCACCTAGTACTTCTTAGGACACAAAGAAGAAGAAAGATCTGATGAAGATGCAAAAAGCGTGGGGGGAGGTTGGAGAGAGTGGAGACTGGGACTGGCTGGATACATAAGAGTCTTGAAGGATCCAGAGGTAAAACAAATAGTCCAGGAGGGGAATCTACTAACAGGGAATTTGAGCAAGGAACTACGAGCTATCAAAACAGAATGAACATAACACTAGCTGGCACGGTAAGAGGGGCTGAAGTGATATGGTTATCAAGGAAACCGAGGGACAAGACAGTGAAGTTAACAGTGAAATGTTGAGGTCAGAGGAAAAGGGTGATGGTGTGGAAACCAAAACAAAACTCAAACTGGGAGGAGACTTGATAAAAAACAAGGTTAGCAGGAAAAAAAATAAGAAGTTGAAACTGTAACTGTGTGAGAAATAACTATAATGGCACTTGAGAATCACTATGTATCCAAGCATTTGTTAAGTGTTGGCAAACACATCTATTCTTTCATGCATCTCTCCTATCCTGTCCAGCAATACTGAGGCTGATGCGGAACATATTTTATAAAATGACTGTGACTTAGTGTATCTGTTACTGATGTAGCACAGTTATCTTACTTGATGCATCAGCTATCTGGCACAGGTTCTATGTGCTTCTCAAAAGACCATTAACATGAGGGCCAAGCAAGAGCCAACCAAAATTTCTACAAAGCATACAAAATTTAGTGAAAAGTACTCTTATCTCAAAACTAATAAAAACCAGCATCCAAAAACTGATCTAGAAATTCCGCTAGCTGAAATACATCTCAAAGTTATCAGTACCAGAAATGCTACTGAAGTTCAACGCAGACCTTTCTTGGCAGCTTACAGAAGAAAAGGGAGAAAAAATTAGAACAGTGTTTTCTTCCATCGAAACTCCTCATAGGAATATGCTGAACAGTCTCATCTTTCTTCTACACTTTACACAGTAGTTCTGTGTGCCAACACCTAACACCCAGCACCCTGGAATCAGCATGGTATAGGGGCTGTTCTGAAGGTGATGTACAAAACAGACAACAGATGTGCTGTACTGCTAAATAAACATATTAAATGCTAACAGGAGTTCTGGGAAGTATCACGCATAATTGCATGAAAGAAAAAGCAGATAAAGTATTATAATTTTCTTCTTTGCTGTTTTCATGTCATAATAGTAGTTTAGCCTCCAAATCTGTACAATGTTACAGCAGCAACTGGATCATCTTTTTCAGTTTCCAGTTCCTCTCCCTTTTCTACAATGTTTCTAACTTCAGTACTGTAGTGCAATAAATGCTTTCTCTAGGAGCAAAATTAACCAGTTTATTGCGGAAAATACTACCACCCCTTAGCAGATAACCCTATACACCATAAACACTTCAAACACAACAGCTAATGGAGCTCTCTTTGCCATCGAATCTCCCACATGTTGTCAGAGCAGTAAGATGTTGGTGGGATTATGCCTTTGCTCAGCTACAAATCCTCAATGTCAATGGGTCAATTTCTTCGTATATTCTAAGCACAGAACTTCTGACTTTACTCAGAGAATACCCTGCCCCACCTTGATCATATGCAGCACAAAGAGCTCTATCAGACTTTCTCTGCATTACCTCTTAGCCCATGGTAACCAGCCAACCTGAAAAATAGAGTACAATACAGACAGGCAGGACTATTTTTATCTCCTGGTTGTTTAGAATGGTCTGTTTGCATCTTAAAAGAATGTCAACACTGCTCAGCTTCAATTTGAATCTACTCAAACCTGAAGAGCTACAAGATTTCCTCGAACAGCCTGCAGGAACAGGAACTCTAATGGCAGCCCACTGGCTTGCAGCTCCTCGCTTGAAATTGCTATCCTTACTCTGGCAGTAAAACAGATCCCACGTGAGAATTCCGATTTGTTGAGCGCAGAACTTCCTATTAAAACATATGATAAAGAGACCCAGGGTATTTCCTGCTAAATCTGCTTTACAGAGTATCCTCAAAGAATGCATCTGTGTGGACAGGGGACGGGGACCCGAACTTACAACAGCAGAGGCTGACACCTACTAGTTATAGCGAAGATATTGGCTTTCTTACCCTTTCACTTCATGTCCACCCTGTGAACCAAGTAATGTTGTGCCTTGCTTTGAAAACACAGAAGTAACGTAAACATCCATCTAAGACTGTTCTGCAAGACAGATAAGCTATCACCTGGATACATATATCCATTGCAGATACTAAGAGAAAACCAAATGTTATTGTTCTTTCACATTAGAAACATTTCAACTTGTTGGCATCCATTTCCCAATCAGCTGAACAGGCACACCAGTTCCACTTTACCCTGACTTTCAGGGTAAAATACTGCCTTTAGTGATGGTGTCGAATGTTTTGCCTCTGAGAAACATGACATTTTAACTTCTGTGTTTCCTATGAGATGAGGGAGCAAAGCGTTTACTAGAGGACAGAAATTGTAGTCTAAGGCCAGTAATAAATTTAGGAAAGAGGAGATAGCCATACCAAAAATGAGAAAAATTTTTAAATATTTTTTCTTTTTAGCAGAAGCAATACATATTCACTATACTGTGTAGAATACTTCTTTCCTATCTTCATTTGTAGAAGCATCAAAATGAGTTTCTGTATTAAGTTTAATGAATGAAGAACAAGATCCCCAATGACAGGGTAAGTAGGCACTGCATGTCTTTGTATCACACTCGCTGAACTGAGCGTAACCAGGGGTTAACAGCAACACCAATTTCCTTTCAAGTAGAAGATGGCCACCTTGGTTAGTCTTTCAGAAAAGAGCTAATTTTGATAAATTGCACCTGTCATTCTTTAAAGAGGTTGGCTGACTGAAATAGAACAACCTTATTCTTTCAGTAATCTTACATTTAGAGACCAAAGGGCAATGCATCTTAGATACATAAACAAAATAGGTATGTGGTCATATAGCTCTTTATAACAACTATCAAATTCTTTTATGATTTATTGAAAATACTTTTGTATAAATCTGTTGCCTTACAGTTCTAAAATATTTTTAAAGCTTGTAAAAGGTGCTTTCAGTGAGGCAGAAGAGTGATTTAACCTCATAAATTCCAATTGTGCCAAAATATTCCAAGTTAGAAATGATTTTGAAAACTTCATACAGTTTAATTCACATTTTACTTCCCCCTTTCTCTTCCCAACTTCTCCTTTCAGAAAGGACTACTCTGAATTAGACGGGGTGATACTGCATTCCTTTTGAACACTGGTGTGCTATTGCATTATTCTTGCAGCAGAAATGGCAGGTACTAGCAAAAACCGCACTATTGCTCCTTGCAGTCCAGAAGACTTGGTTAACTGAGTCCTGTGCTCCTTACTCATGAAGTTTTACAGAAGCCCATTATGTTGCAGCTCCAAAGTGATGTTACTTGTACGTAGCCAAACACAAAACCCATTCTATCTAGATGCAGTGAGGATTTCTGTATGAATCTGACTCAGAAATTGTTTTTACACTCAAGAGTGAAAGCACAAGTAATTTCAAAAAAATCGGAAGAAACTGCACATAATCCTCCAGCTCTCCTGTTTACATGCAATGGTTGGAAAAACTGGATGCTCTCACATGGTACTTGCTGTGAACTGTGTGACAGGAGGTGACTGAACATGTGTCCTCCCTGATAATGTCATTTGTAGCCACCATCAATACGACTTGCAGTTCAACCTTTGCACAGCATATTAAATTAAAGATAATAAATGTTTAATTCTCTCAATTTATAGGTTAAAAAGTATGGGTCACTGTGTGCCAATGCAATTGCCAAATGCCATTTTCTCTCAAAGGGATTTATGTAATGCAACCCCCATACAAATACCCTGATATCAAGTCAGAAATGCTTCCACCCTGAAAGGGAAAGCTCTGACTCCACGGAGTTACAGCAAGGTACATTTTAAAAGTTCTATCCATTACGTTTATAAGAATATAAATGACTTTGTTGATGGAAAAAATAAAATGAGGATTTGTCTATGACTGCTAACTGCCTCACAGAATGAGACTACTTACATCCGAAGGGAAAGTTTTCACTTCTTCCCATAGAGTGACTTTGTCCAAGTAACTTTCTACTGTACACTTCCCCACTAGACCTTATTCAAGTGTTACTCAGCAAAAAACCATACAGAAACCTTTTGAAAGAGAAGACCTACATGACAAGAAAACCAGAGCTTGGAATTCCCAATGCAGCTCAAAGGCACCAGGACCGCTTGCAGGAACTTGCTCTTCCCTTCCCTTCTCTCCCTTTTCCTCCTTCGCATCTGCCTGCCAATGGCCACATGGTGACCGCTGAGGACTGGACTTCACTTTGCTTTTACCTTTTTTGTCAGATTGCTGTCTTTTGTCTAAGGCCAGATTTCTTTCCGGCACTGCTAGCTACTGGTGGATTTAGCCCCCAGAATTCAGAGATCTAAAAATCTGTACAATGCAATGCTGTAAGAGTTTTAAGGGACAGCTATCGAATCACATCATTATTTCAACAGAGTAACTTAAAATGTCTACGTTCTTCTCATATTACCTCTATCTCAAGTCAGTAGCAGTGTTTTTTAAGCTCAACTTTAATTTTCTTTCATCTTACTAAAGCAAATACATGCTATAATTAGTTTCTTCTTACTTGCATATTAGGTTCATAATACTATATTACAAAATTCCATACACATGTAAATTAGACATAATTGGACTGGCTCATCAATCTGTTCCCCAATTACATAACAAAAATACATTAACTGAATGTGATTTATGTATAAGGTACTTGTGAATGTTTTTGATGGAATTCATAAAGCCCTCATTTGCATATCCTAATTAGCACTTTATTAATCTTAAATGCATACAGAAATTAACAGCATTTTAATCTTCCAAAATGCAGCTTTTTTTATCCTTTCATTAACCACCATCAGTCTTGGTACGAGACAATTTTTAGTAGCTTCTGGATACAGATTATGAGTGCCTAAGTACACAAAAATATGCACAGATACTTGCGAGCAATTTTGCCTTCCCTTCCCCCTGGAGAATTGCCACAGAAGACAGTATGGCTTTGTGAGGCTTCAGTAAAAATAAATGATGGAGCATTTCCTAGTAAATATATATACACATAGCCCCTTTGCTAAGTGGTGTCATGTTCTAGAGCACCACAGGTTAATGCTCCTTTTGGAACACAGACTAATTACATGAAATAAAGATTTTTATTTTTTTATCTGCATCTTATATTTTGTGTTCATAAAATGTACACAATATATTTAACTGAATAGGGAAGGCCAGTTAATTAAAAAGTTCTAAAACCAAATACCAAATAGAATATGTATTTCATAACAGTGGAATTATAAACACCGCCATTGAGGAAGACTTTTATTCCACTTCCTCTGGATCCCAGCTGAACACAGAATGGTAACAGCTCAGCAAAATATCAGGCAGGTGTGTTTTCTAATTTTAGTTTTAATAACAGGTCATTGCTGATCACTGGGTAATGATTCACAACCTAAAATTCTGCAGGTTGCAATTTGCTTTTGTAAATACGCTACTTTGTATTCTGCATTTTGCATTAACAGCTTAACACTGGCATTCCTATTTCGTCTTTCCTCTTGTCTAAACTCAAGTGTAGTGAACTACTTAATTTACTTATATATTGAGCTGTACCACTTGCAAACTACACAGAATATATAGCAAGAAACATATCTACCTTTGGACAAGAGTCTAGATTGCTTATTAGTGTCTAATGGGTGTTCATTGATTGTACAGTCACATCACATGCATAGGGAGGAAGACTCAGGACATTGCAATGGCACCGATACCATCACTTCATTCTGTAGGGTCACTCTTAACAGCATGCCATAAGGACAAAGTAAAAGCATTTTCGTGTGCTTTAGGCAGCACAGAGTAGAAAATTTTTCCATTCTTCAGCTCCTGCTTAACTCAGTCTGGGGCGATGCTAGTCATCCTACGGTGACCGTGGAAGGTGGACATGCTTCCCCTCTGTTATGGAAACAGGCATGTTGGCATTACCCACAGCTCATAGACTCGTTCTTTTTAGCGAGGTCTTTGACTATTGCACCCAGACCTTACTTCCATGAAGAATCCAACTTAGTGACCACAGTGACCACGGAACTACAACAGCGGCGCTAGATAAAACTCTATAAAGGATCCCTTGTGTAACGCTGTGCAACTCACTGTTCTACTCCAAGAAAACTGCAGGAGATCAGCCCCTGTTGCTTTCCCTACTTAAAAAGTATATTCAAAGAACAAGTGTTTTCTTCATCGATATTATTCAAAATATCTCACAAAAATGAAGAGCTAGAAATATCTGTGATTGACGGATATGAAAACAAAAAGAATTTCAAAACCGAGATGCTATTTTGGATGTTTCTTCTTTCAGGCATTTTACATACAATGTCTTAGGGGTGGTGGGGAAGAAAGGGACCTGTATTTTCAGAAACTTCTCACCTTCAGATCTGGAAATTAGGTTCTTTTAAAGTGATAACTCAAAAATTATAACTAAGAATCAGAAGTTACTGTAACAAATTTTGCATAGAGCCTTAAATGATCTGCAGTTAACACAGAGCCAGAAACAGAACCTTGGACTTTTTGACTCCCAGTCCAGAGCTAAGATGAGAAAATGCAACTCAGTGTAACACAGAACAAAACAGTGCATAAGAGAAGGAGATGCTGTCCTTGGAACCACAATGTCCTTTTTTCAATGTTTTGGAAAGTGATGCTCTAAGAAGCAGATTTCATGTTGTGCTGTATATAAAGAGAGGAATTTCTAATGCTGAGTTAACATTTTCTGTTCATTGTTACCCTTTCTCCTTTAAAATACACTGTGCTTACATAAGGAATATTCACTTGTGTGCATATGTACATGTTTAGTGTTTACAATATAAATGCCTGAAAACAGAAATCTACTTGAAGTGCACATTGATTTGACACCTAAGGTTGAACGTGCATGGTTCAGTTATTCACGGATAAATAAATACCAGTCTGAAGAGATCTAAATGGTGAAAACAGCACCAAATTTTAGTCCGAAGGATATTTTAAAAAAATCAGTATGAATAACAAACTGAATCTGTGATCTAAGTCCGGCTGTGCTGACAAAATTATCATAGAATCATAGAAAGTTTTGGGTCAGAAGGGACCCCTAGAGGTCATCTAGTCCAACCCCCCCACAGCGAGCAGGGACACCGCTAACTAGATCAGGTTGCTCAGAGCCCTGTCCAACCTGGTCTGGAATGTTTCCAGGGAT
>Ga0181612_163723_pt1 | contig 18840 bp, 18 predicted proteins | sample HoacroProtozoa21_FD_119630 | JGI IMG/M metagenome (GOLD analysis project Ga0181612, IMG submission 119630) | Hoatzin crop microbial communities from Cojedes, Venezuel. Combined Assembly of Gp0051906, Gp0051904, Gp0051908 | reverse complement strand
CTGCTTTGCCACTTTGCCTGTCTCAATTGAGATGGTTCTTCCATCTGGCAATTGAACCGTTTTCTTAATTACGTTCATCTAAATCTTAACTTTATTGTTTTGATATACATCATAAAAAATCTCGGCAAAGGTACAAAAAAATAATTATTTCACGCAATTTCTTGCGGAAAAAATCATAAAAAAACAATATTTATTCGTTTTACGCACGATAAATCGGGATTTTTTAGTAATTTTGCACCGCAAAAAAGATTAAAGAGGCCCTGCTCTGTCGGGACTGCTCCTGCCGGGATTTTATAATTCGGAGTACGCATGCAGCCCAAACCGCCCGGCGGAGTGCCTGGCCGTGATAGAAAAAATAAGGAAATGAAGAATAGAAAGTTTATAGCAGTAATTGCCGCCGCGATGATGTTGGCGGCTTGTGGTGAGAAGAAATTCGAGGTGAATGGAACAGTGACCAACGCCGAGGATAAGGTGATGTATTTGGAGAATGTGAGTTTGGAGGGCGACCTGAACACGCTCGACTCCGTGAAATTAGGAACAGATGGCGACTTCTCGTTGTCTGCGCAAGCGCCTACAGGTCCGGAATTTTACCGTCTGCGTATCGACCGTCAGATAATTAACATCAGCATCGACTCCACCGAGACAGTTACGGTGAAGGCTGACTATCCGACGATGGCCACAGGGTATACCGTGGAGGGAAGCAACAACTGCGAGATGATCAGACAGCTGTCGCTCAAGCAGATGGACCTCATCAACAGAATGCGGGCTGTGGCAACAGACGGTACTCTCGGCGTTGATGCCTCAAACGACAGCATTATGAGGATGATTCAAAGGTATAAAGAAGATGTGAGGACAAACTTTATCTATAAAGACCCGGCAAGCGCATACGCCTATTTTGCCCTCTTCCAAACAATTGGAGGCACCCTCATCTTTAATCCCCAAGGCGACAAGGAAGATGTGAATACCTACGCTGCTGTGGCCACCAACTGGGACACTTTCCACCCCGGAAACTTGCGCACTGAAAACTTGCACAACATCGCTATGGAGGGAGTGAAAACCAACAGGATAGTGCAGAGTAAGCAACAGGCGGGGGTTGACCCGGCAATAGTTCACGAGTCGGGAGTAATCGACGTGCAACTCGAAGATAACAAAGGACAGAAGCAGACGCTCACATCGCTGAAAGGACAGGTGGTGCTCCTTGACTTCTGTATGTTCAACAGCAGCGAGTCAACGGAAAGGGTGATGCTGCTGCGCGACATCTACAACAAATACCACGACCGCGGTCTGCAAATTATGCAAGTGAGTCTTGACAGCGATGAGCACTTCTGGAAAACAAAGACCGCAGCACTGCCTTGGATAAATGTCAGAGACCCGGAAGGGCTGGAGTCTAATCTTCTTACATTATATAATGTATATCAGCTTCCGACCTACTTCCTCGTAACCAAGGACAACGTTCTTTATAAGCGCGACGTTCAAATTCAAGACCTTGCCGCCGAATTGGAGAAACTTCTATAAAACAATAAAAGGATGCCGCACGGCATCCTTTTTTATGTGTTCGCAAATCCTCATCTTTCCCTCTTCACATCAAAGGCTGTCGTCTCGGATTTGCCATTGTCATAGCTTTAGAATTGTTCTAACAACTGTATCCGCTTGGCGGTGTCGGGGTGAGTGGAGAAGAGGGAGCTGAACATGCTCATCATCCCCTTGCCGCTTAATGCCTGCGGATGGATGATGAAGAGCTGGGCGACATCCTCCCTATCGACATCCTGAAGACCGGGGTCGTTGGAGATTTTACGGAGGGCTGATGCCAAGGCCTCGGGATTGCCGCACAGCTCCGCTCCACCGGCGTCGGCCATATACTCGCGCTTGCGGGAGATGGCGAAGCGGGTGATGAGGGTGAAGAAATACCCCACGGCACAGCATATCAAGGCGATGACCATAATCACCAATATCGACAGGCCATTGTTGTTGTTCCTGCTATCGCCATCGCTACTGGTGCTCACCCTGGCGCTGCCGCCTCCATAAAACATCATATTCGATATCATCCTCATCACCAGACTCGTTACGGTGGCGAGGATACCTACGAAGATGATGCTCGTGATGAGCAGGCGGGTGTCGCGGTTGCGGATATGCGTGAGCTCATGGCCCAGCACTCCCGCCAGTTCCTCATCGTTGAGCTTGTTCATCAGTCCCGTGGTTACGGTAACGGTATATGTCTTGTCGTCGATACCGCTGGCGAAGGCATTCAGCTGCGGGTCGTCAACGATATTTATCTGCGGCATGTCCATACCACAGACAAGGCAAAGGTTCTCCACGATATTATACACCCTTGGGTTCTCACGTCGCGAGATGGGGTGTGCCTTCGTGGCATTGCGAATCATCGACGTGTTGGAGAAATAGGATATGAGAAACCATACCGCCACGGCTCCCACCACCCACGGCATCGCCTGGAGGAAATAGCTGTTAACGGTATTGGTGTCCATAACATGCACCACCTCCCCATAATCGTTGTAATACCCGTTGCCAAAGTAGTTGACAAGGGCAAGGAATACCCACACCATACCGAGCAGTATCACCGGGAAGGCGATAAGCAGGAGTATGCTGTACATATTGTTGCGCCTTATCTGCGTCTGTAAACCTACGTACCTCATTAATGATTTTTCGGATAAGGATTTAGAATTTCACCTCCGGGGCTTTCTCCACGGTAGCGCGCTCCGACTCGGGAATCTCATACATCGCCTCTTTCTTGAATCCGAAAGTGCCGGCGAGGAGGTTGGCGGGGAACGTCTCCACAGCATTGTTATACTCTCTTGTGGCCATATTGAAACGACGGCGAACGGCAGAGAGCTTGTTCTCCATATCCGAGAGCTCGGTCTGGAGCTGCAAGAAGTTCTGATTTGCCTTCAGGTCGGGATAGGCCTCGAGCGACACCTTCAAGCCTGCCAGGGCACTGGTGAGCTGGTTGTCGGCCTGCATCTTCTCGCCGATGGTGTTGGCGTTCATATATGCCGAGCGGGCTTCTGTTACTTTCGTAAGCACCTCTTTCTCGTGCTCGGCATAGCCTTTCACTGTCGATACGAGGTTGGGGATGAGGTCGGCCCTCTGTTTCAGCACAACGTCGATGTTGGCAAAGGCTTCCTTACGAGTGTTTCTTAATCTCACTAAGTTGTTGTAAATGCCGATTACGAAAAGTACGAGCACCACAACGATAACGATAATAATAAGAGCTGTTGACATAGCGTTATACGATTTTAGTTAATAATTGACGATTTAAAAGCTTTCGAGCCATGACTTCAATTCGAGGAGCATCTCGAGGTGATAGGGGAAGGAGTCGGAGTATCCCCAGCCGTGCCCTCCCGAGGGGTAGATGTGCAGTGATGACGGCACATCGTGGCGGTAGAGCTCTGTGCAGTAGCTCAGCGAGTTGGCAGGCAGCACACCGTGGTCGTCGTCGCTGAGTGCCACCCACGCCCTTGGCGTGGCCCTTGTCACTTGCAAATCACTGCTGTATTGCTTCTGATATTTCGACCTCGTGTTTTTGCCGAGGAAATTATCGTGCGAGCCTTTATGGGTGAAGTCGGGCATCATAGAGATTACGGGGTAAAAGAGGATTTGGAAGTCGGGCTTCGCCTGTCCTTTCGACTGTGTGGCGATTACCGATGCGAGGTGTCCTCCCGCGCTGCTTCCCATTATTCCCACTTGTGTTATCCCCCAATTGGCGGCATTTGCGCGAATGAGTTTCATTGCCTGCTCTGCGTCGGCGATAGGCACGTTGCGGTCGCCGTGGGGCATACGGTATTTCAACACTGCCACGGTGATACCCATTCTATTGAAGAAGGGAGCCCAGTCGGTGCCTTCTTTTTTCAGTGCCAAATGGCTGTATCCCCCACCCGGACAAATCACGATTGCCTTTCCGCTGTTCTTCTTCTCCGGCAGGAAAATAGTGATTTTCGCCGTGTCGGTGGCGTCGCTGCTTCTCACTGCCGGCGTGCCATTCCACAGCTCCATTTCCGTCACACTCTGAGCACCTGCCGACAGGGGTATCAGCAGGGCCGAAAGTATTAATGTCTTCAATATTTTCATAGTCATATCCAATATTTCGTGCAAATGTAGTGAAAAAAATTGAAACACGCCCCAATAGAGGCGAAAATATCAGTTTTTTTCACGGAATATTGCAATTATTAAGATACAGCAACCTCTTTTTTGGCGAGGCTACCTTGGCAAAGGGTCTTTAAGTCAAACCCGGCCCAGCCGGGGTGTTATCGCCTTAACAGATGGTACATGCTGCCGGCGAGCATTTTGACGATGCCCTTCATTTCGAGCTGGAACATCAGTGAGCTGACTTTCGCCACGGGGAAGCCCGACTGCACGGTAAGCACGTTGAGTTGCAGGTCGTTATGCTTTTGCAGCAGACTAACTAGTGTCATCTCTTCCGGCGAGAGGTCATTGAAGAGGTTAAGCTCTATACCCTCGTTCTTCGCCTTCCGCAGTTTGATGTCGCCATCCCAATGCATCAGTTTCACCAAGTCCTCGGCGCTGCTTAGCAGTGCTGCCCTGTTGTCGCGAATCAGGTTGTTGCAGCCTTGCGAGTAGGCGTCGCCCACCCTTCCGGGGAAAGCGAAGACATCGCGTCCGTATTCTAATGCCAGCTCGGCGGTAATCAGTCCTCCTCCCTTTGCCGCTGACTCCACGAGGACACAGGCGTCAGACATTCCTGCCACCACCCTGTTGCGCCTCACGAAATTCATCTTGTCGGCATTCGTGTGGGTATAGTATTCTGTGAGCAGTCCTCCATGCGAGAGCATCTCCATCGCCGTGGCGCGGTGTGAGGGCGGATAGAGGTCGTCGAGGCCATGAGCGAGCACTCCTACGGTCTCGAAGCCGTTGGCCAAGGCATTCCGGTGCGCGTGGATATCCACTCCGTATGCCAGTCCGCTCACTATCAGCACGTCGGGGCATAGTTGTCGCAGGTCTTCGCAGAGCTTGCGGATCATATCCTGTCCGTAGAGCGTAACCTTGCGTGTCCCCACGATATTTATCACCTTCGCCTTGTTGAGGTCGGCGGTGCCCTCATAGTAAAGCACCAAGGGCGCGTCGTCACACTCCTTGAGCCTCTGCGGGTATCCGGCGTCATCGTAGCAAAGGATTTGTATGTGGCGCTCGTCGTCAAACTTCGCCTCCTCCTCTGCCCTTTTTATATGCGCGTCCCAGTTCTTAAGGAGCTCTGCGAGCCTCTCACTGCAATCGGGCACTATGTCGCGGATTTCCTCACGGTGCTCATACACCTCCCTCGCTCCTCCCAGCTCCTTGTAGAGCATGAGCATCTGCACGGGGTTGTAAAAGGCGATTCTCGAAAGCGCCATAGTATATATCTGTTCTTCTCTTTCCATCATCTTTATTTATTGGATTTTGTCATTTTTATCAATTACTGTCATTCCTGCATATCGAAGCCTGTCCGCCTATAGGAGTCATTTATTTTTTCGTTTCGAAGTTCCCCGCCCTTTTGAGATATTCGTATCCGATGCGGCATCTCAGGCAGTCTTTCTTGTCGCAATATTCTTTCTTCAGCTGTATCAGGGCCTGCGAGTCGCCGGCGTTTTCCACCTCTAATCCGCACTGCTCCCACATCCTTATTATCTGGTTGTTCTCGGCCTTGAGTTGGTCGAGGAGGTCGAAGGCGCGGTCGCACAACTCATCTCTCATCTGATGTCTTCCGTAGGCGAAGAGCATCGGCACTGCGGTGTTGATAATCAAGAGGTTAATGGAGAATGGCGACAGCCGTTTCTCGTTTTTGCCGCTCTCGCTTCCAAACATATAATGTGTCTCCCAATATGGTGTTACGCTTGTGCGCAGGAGTTCGCTCACCTGTGCCACGTTGGTGCATTCCACGAGCTGGCTCAGCCCCGTCTTGCGCTGGTAGTAGAGGTTGGCGAGCTGGGAGATGCGGATATGGGGGAAGTTGGTGGGTCGCAGCCTCAAGAATTTCCACATCGTATAGTCGATGGGCTGGAGCGAGAACTTATGTGCGAGATACTTGTACTCGTTGCTCAACTTAGCGAAATAGCCCTCGTTCATCGCCGCTATCTGATATTTCGGCGGTATGGCCTCCAAGCGCAGGAGTCCCGCCTGCCCCATGAAAAGGGCCTCTATCTGGAAGAGGTCGTCGCGGTGGTGGGCCACCTTGCCCAAGGGGATGTTGAGAGCCCACTGCTCGAAGGTGTCGCCATTGATGCCGAAGCCGTAGTTGCGGGCCATAGTTACGAAATAGCCGGCATCCCAGTCGCCGCCGCAGAGTTCCACGCGGTGCTCGATGGCTTTCGTCTTCTGCTCTAAGCGCTCTGCTTGCAGTGCCGACATCCAGCTGTGTACGGTGAGTCGCGAGAGCGAAGGGATTACCTTGTAGCATGGGGGATAGCTGTCGGTGGTGGTAAGTTCGGTGTATTGCTGCTTCACGATTTCCGGTACGTCGAGCTGCAACTGCGGCAGGCTCTTCCCGTCTTCCGTAACCACCTCTTTGTCAATCACTTTCGCCACGTGAAGCACCACATTGTTGTATCTGGGGTCTTTCTGGTGTCCATGCACATACCAGTCGCTGCTCTTATCGTGGATTTCCACATTTCCCACCCATAATGTGCCGTCGATACGCATTTTGGCATTGAAGAAGTCGGGGCCGGCATTGCTGTTGTGCAAACCGGTGTCAATGACTTCGATACTTTTCCCGTCGTCGGTTTTCAGCTCTCCCAACGGGAAAAGCTTGTGTTTCCAAACATAATGCAGTAGTTGTTCCATATCGTTAATTCTTTAAAGGTCTAATTAATAGAATCGGTTCATCTAGTCTAACCCGGCCCAGCCGGGGACGCTCTTGCAGAGAGCTCATTATCAATTGAGATACAGCACCGCTTCTGGTCCTGCATTGAAGAGCAGGTCGAGGATGCTGAGGTTTGGCAAGAAGCCGTGGCGGCTTCCATACACCTGCCAGTATTTCTTTGGTTGCCACTCCTCGTCGGGCAACTGGTGCTTAGGGTTTATCACGTCCCTGAAGTCGCGGATGCCGGCATTTTGATATTCCTCCGCCGTAAGATACTCCTCCGTGGCTTTGAATGAAGGGTTGATGTCTAAGAGGCGGCAGAGAGCTGTGGTGATTTGCATATTGAAATCGAAGAGAAACTCATAGTCGTTGCTATAGAATTCCTTGATGTCGTCGGCATAGTATTCAAAGAACGGTGTCTCGCCGTATGCGCTCTCGAGGGCGTTGCAATGCTGCCGTCTCCAGGAGCCGTGGCTGCTGATTCTCACGTCTTTCATCTTGCATTTCTCCCCTCCGAAGCCTTCCACGGGCACGGTGAGCGGCAGAGGCCCTTGCGGTGTGGCAATGACGCACCTGTTGCGGTAGGTCTGCTTCTGGTAGTTGTCGCAAGCCTCTACAAGCACGCCGTCATAGCGCAGCAGTTTTTGGAACCATTGTACCGGCGGGAAAAAAGCTGATGCCAATATTGCTTCCACTGTTTTTTGCTCATTTTATGTTGTCCACGACCTTGAAGAGTCTGTTCCACCTGATGCCTTTGAAGCCGCTTCTGTCGGGGTCTGACGACCACCAGATGAATATCGGCTTGCCCACGACATGGTCTTCGGGCACGAAGCCCCAGTATCTGCTGTCTGCGCTGTTATGGCGGTTGTCGCCCATCATCCAGTAGTAGTCCATCTTAAAGGTATAGCTGTCTGCTTCCTTGCCGTTGATGAGTATCTTTCCGTCTTTCACCTCGAGGTCGTTGTCCTCATACACCCGTATCGGCCTGTCGTAGATGGGCAGGTTTTCTATTGTCAGTTTTATGCTCTCCCCCTTCTTCGGAATCCACACGGGACCGTAGTTGTCGCGCGTCCAGCCGTAGTCGCCATTGATAGGATAGATATGGTATCCGTCGTCGGCGGTGCTGGTGTTGAGGGTTACGCTCTCTGTGATGTCGGTCATGCCTCTCAGGGCATTCGCCGCCTTCTCTGTGAGTGGCATATATCCTCTCTGGTTAAGGCTCATAAGGTCTTCCATGCTGATGCCGAGCTCTTCCATCACCGCGTCGGGGATGTTTTGCTTGAGCTTCACGATATATGTGTATTGCACGTTGTCGGGCTCTTTGTTTGCCTTTCCGTCGAGATACACGATGCGGTCGCGGATTTCCAAGGTCTGTCCGGGGAGACCCACGCAGCGTTTCACGTAGTTCTCGCGTCTGTCGGTGGGCCTTGAGATAATGGCTCCGAATTCTGCCTGGTTGCCTTCGATATACTGTTTTCCGGCCGCCACGCACTTGTTGTAATACTCCATCTGCCGCAACTGTTTTTCTGCCATCGATGCCGAGGCTGTGGAGTCGGCAGTGGCATCTGTTGTGGAGTCAGCGGCAGCCTCCTTATTCATTAAGGCATTGAGGTATGGGTTCTCCTGGTTCTCGGGGTTCATCTGTCTTCCGTAGGCATAGCAGAGCTGGTAATAGTCTTGTGCCTGATACATCTGTGCCTCGCAGAGGGTGTCGCCGGCGGGATAGTTGAACACCACGATGTCGTTGAGCTGCACGTCGCCGAGGCCTTTCACGCGCCGGTAGTCCCAGTGCGGCCATTCGATATACGACTTGCACTGCACCACGGGGAGCGTGTGCTGGGTGAGAGGCATCGAGAGGGGTGTCTGCGGCACCCTGGGGCCATAGCTGAGCTTGCTCACGAAGAGGTAGTCGCCGGTGAGCAGCGATTTCTCAAGCGATGAGGAGGGGATGACATAGTTTTGGAAGAAGAAGATATTGATGAAATACACTGCCACGAGTGCGAAGACGATGGCGTCAACCCAGCTCATAACAAATTTCACAGGACCCTCGGAGTCCTTCCACCATTGCCACTTGATTTTCTTTGTGATATACACGTCGAAAATGAAAGGCACCACGATAAGGCCTAACCAGCTCTTTACCCAGTATAAAAAGAGGAGGTAAAGGCCGAGCACGACAATGAGTTTCACCCATTGCCAAGTCATATTCTTCTTTTCTTTTTGGTTCTCTTTTACAGCCATAACATTATTTTATGAATAACCCGACCCAGTCGGGGCAGCTTTTTACAAAGGGTCTTTAAATCAAACCCGGCCCGGCCGGGACCGCTCTTAACAGAGAGTTATTTTTATGAATAACCCGACCCAGTCGGGGCAGCTCCTTGCAGAGGGTCTTTAGAATTTGAATAAATCACTTGTAGTGAGCAGTCCGGAGTGTTGGGCTGTATATTCGGCAGCGAGGACGGCTCCGAGGGCGAAGCCCTTCCTTGAATGAGCATCGTGAGTGATTGTTATCTTGTCGGCTTCGCTGTCGTAGGTGATGGTATGAATGCCTGGCACCTCCTCACGACGTATGGAGTCGATGGCGAGCTCGTTGTCGGCACATTTCTCCTCTCCGCTGAGTTCTCCCTCGGGGTTGATGAGCGTGCCTTTCACCCATTTGTCTTTTCTGTCGAGATTCTCTACAATCTCCTCTGCGAGAGTGATGGCAGTGCCTGAGGGTGCGTCGAGCTTATGGATATGGTGTGTCTCCGACATCCTCACATCATACTGCGGATAGTTGTTCATTATCTTTGCCAAATAGCGGTTGACAGCCGAGAAGATAGCCACTCCCACGCTGAAGTTGGAAGCCCAGAAGAGCGTCTGCCCGCCCTCGGTACACATTTTCTTCACCTCATCGCCGTGCTCTGCCATCCATCCTGTGGAGCCCGACACCACCTTCACATTGTGCTTGAAAGCCTTGAGGTAATTGCCGTATGCTGCCTGCGGGGCGGTAAACTCTATGGCGACGTCGGCGGAGGCGAATGCCGGACTGTCGAAGTCTTCCTGGTTGTTAATATCTATGATGCTCACGATTTCGTGTCCTCTGTCTTTGGCAATCTGCTCAATCATCTTGCCCATCTTGCCGTAACCTATCAATGCTATTTTCATACTCTATCTTTTAATTGTTGTATCCCTTCTGTATGCCTCTCATTGCCAAGGCCTTATTCTCTGCCTCCTCCATTTTCTCCCTCTCTCCGGGACCTTTGTCGTTGATGCCGCAGAGGTGGAGTATTCCGTGGATTACCACTCGGTTGAGCTCATCGTCGAACCTCAACCCGTATTTCTTTGCATTCGACTGCACCGTGTCAACGGAAATCATTATGTCGCCGTTGATGACATCACCCTCGGAATAGTCGAAGGTAATGATGTCAGTGTAGTAGTCGTGACCTAAGAACTGGCGGTTTGTCTCCAAGATTTTCTCATCATTGACAAACAAATATCCTATGTCGCCAGTGGTACGGCCGTATGTTGCCGCAACGCGCCTTATCCAGGCCGTCGTCTCTCTCTTCCTTATCCCGGGCATTTTCACCCCCTCAGAATTATATGTTATCATTGATGTAATCTTAAATGCATTTTCTTTATTTCTTCTAACTTCTCAGGAGTTATAACCCCCTTATCCCATAATTCATCCAATTTCTCCTGAAGCTTCTTCTCGTAAAAATCGCACAGAGCTTCTTTGAGAGTTTTTAAGCTCTCTTCGGATTGGTTCACGGAAAAAAGTCGCAACAGGTGAAGTTGGACTGGATTCAGTTTAGTTATATCTATTGATTCCATAAGCCAATTTTTTCGGTGCAAAATTACGTTTTTTTTCTGATTTCAGCAAATTTTATTATTTTTTTGGTGTATTGTTTATGATTTTTTTCATTTCAGCCGTCTTTTTCGGCTGTTTTATTGTTATTTTTTTGCGGCAGGAATACCGAAACGTCTCTACCGTAGTGTTTCAGCTCGCGGACTATGGTGCTGCTGATGCTTTGCATTTGCGGCTCTGCGAGGAGGAGGATTGTTTCGACATCGCCTATTTGTCGGTTGATATCGGCCTGCATGCGTTCATTTTCGAGGTCGGCGGCACTGCGCACTCCTTTCACGATATATTCTGCCCCCACCTCGTGTGCCACGTCGATGGTGAGGCCGTAGTAGTCTCTTACCTCTATGCGGTTGTCATCGGCATACAACTGCCTTATCGCCTCCACTCTCTCTTTCGCCGGTGTCATTCCGGGCTTATGCACGTTGTCGCCCGTCACGGCGATTACCAAACGGTCGAAAAGACCTGCGGCACGCCTCACTATAGAGTCGTGACCGATTGTGAAAGGATCAAAAGTACCGGCATAAAGCCCTATTCGCTCTTTTTTCATAATTCTCAATTATCAAACAGACTTTGTTCGAGCACTGTCCCCTTTGCTGGCGTGCGTCCTAAGTGTTTATATGCCAATGGTGTAACCTCTCTTCCCCGGGGCGTTCGCTTAATGAATCCCTCCATAATGAGGTATGGCTCATACACATCCTCTATCGTCCCCTCGTCCTCGCCGATGGCCGTGGCTATCGTCTTGAGTCCCACAGGCTTACCTCCGAACTTATCGATGAGCGTAAGGAGAATCTTATTGTCGATTTCATCGAGTCCGTACTGGTCGATTTTCAGTGCCGTGAGCGAGAGGCGCGCGATGTCGATGTCGATTTTGCCGTTGCCCTTCACCTGTGCGAAGTCTCTCACGCGCCTTAGCAGAGAGTTGGCGATACGTGGCGTTCCGCGGCTCCTCCTCGAGATCTCCGCTGCCGCCTCTTCGGTGATGGGCACTCCGAGGATTCCTGCCGACCGTTGTATGATTTTCTGCAATGTCTCCGGGTCGTAATACTCTAAGTGCATATTGATGCCGAAGCGCGCGCGGAGGGGTGCGGTGAGCATTCCCGAGCGTGTGGTGGCCCCGATGAGTGTGAAGGGGTTGAGGTCTATCTGTATCGACCTCGCCGACGGCCCTTTGTCAATCATTATGTCTATGCGGTAGTCCTCCATTGCCGAGTAGAGGTATTCCTCCACCACTGGCGAGAGGCGGTGGATCTCGTCGATAAACAGCACGTCGTTGGGTTCCAAAGACGTGAGGAGTCCCGCGAGGTCTCCGGGCTTGTCGAGCACCGGTCCGCTGGTGATTTTAAATCCCACCCCGAGCTCATTGGCGATGATGTTGCTCAATGTCGTCTTTCCAAGTCCCGGGGGTCCGTGGAGTAGTGTGTGGTCGAGGCTCTCGCCTCTGTATTTCGCCGCCTCGACAAAGACCTCGAGGTTTTCCACCACCTGCTTCTGCCCGCTGAAGTCTTTAAACGACAGCGGCCGCAGCGCGTTCTCGAAGTCTTTCTCGGCAGCCGAGAGGTTTTGGTTTCTTATATCGTAATCACCCATTATATCTGTTATTTATGTCTTTTCGCTTTCCTTGCCGCCTTTTTCTCCGCCTTTGTCATCGTCTTGGGCTTGTCGGCCCCGGCGGGCACGAAATCTATCTGTTTCTTTTCGAGGTTTGCGTTTGCCACCTGTATGCGTATGGGGTCTCCGAGGCGGTAGTGCCTGTGATTGCGGCGTCCGTTGAGCTGGTAGTTCTTCTCGTCGAAAACATAGTAGTCGTCGTCGAGGTCGCCGATGGGTATCATTCCCTCGCAGTGGTTCTCGTCAATCTCGCAGAAGATGCCGTAAGAGGCGATGCCGCTGATGTGTGCGTCGAACTCCTCCCCGATGAACTTCTCCATAAATTCCACCTCTTTATATTTTATAGAGTCTCTCTCGGCGTTGGTGGCCACGAGCTCCATGTCGCTGCAGTGCTGGCAGAGCTCCTCGTAGTGCTCTTGGTTCGCGCTTCTTCCTCCTCCTTGGTATTTTGTCAGCAGACGGTGAACCATGGTGTCGGGATAGCGGCGTATCGGCGATGTGAAATGTGTGTAGTAGTCGAAGGCGAGTCCGTAGTGCCCGATGTTGTGCGTGGAGTATTTCGCCTTCATCATCGCCCTCAGTGCCACCGTCTCTATGAGTTTCTGCTCCGCCCTGCCGTTGCAGTCGTCCATAAGCTTGTTGAGGCTCCTTGATATTTCCCCTCTGGTGCCTTCTGTCTTGATCTTGTATCCGAAGCGCTGTATGAAGTTGCGCAGCGTCTCGAGCTTCTGCGGGTCGGGGTTGTCGTGAACACGGTAAGGCAGCGTCTTGGCCTTCTTGCCTTTCTTCACCTTTCCTATGCTCTCCGCCACCTGTCTGTTGGCCAAGAGCATAAACTCCTCGATGAGTTTGTTGGCGTCCTTGCTCTTCTTGAAATACACGTTTGTGGGCTTCCCTTCCTCGTCCACGTCGAAGCGCAACTCCTCACGGTCGAATTTCACGGCTCCGTTTTTGAAACGTTTCTCACGCAACTTCTTTGCGAGGGCGTCGAGGGTTACGAGCTCCATGGCGAAGTCGCCCTTGTATCCTCCCTTTCCGGGCATCGGGGCCGGCATTCCCTTGCCGTCCTCCACGCCGTTTTTCTCTAATATCTCCTGCACCTCCTCGTAGGTGAAGCGGCGGTTGGAGCGTATCACGGTATGGCGGAGCCTCCAACTCTTTATCTCCGCCTCGGGGTCGAGGTCGAAGATCACGCTGTAGCAGAGTTTCTCCTCGTCGGGCCTTAGCGAGCAGATGAAATTGCAGAGCCTTTCGGGGAGCATGGGTATCGTGCGGTCCACGAGGTATATGCTGGTGGCCCTTTTCTGTGCCTCCTTGTCGATGATGGAGCCCTCTTTCACATAGTGGCTCACATCGGCGATATGCACTCCCACCTCCCATTTCTTTGGCACTCCGTCTCTGTCGCGCTCGATGACCTTGATCGACAGGGCGTCGTCGAAGTCCTTGGCGTCGTGGGGGTCGATGGTGAATGTCGTAACATCCCTGAAGTCTTCCCTTTCGGCGATGTCCTCGGCGGTAATCTCCGCCGGTATCTTCTCTGCCTCCTTCTCCACCTTCTCCGGGTATTTGTAGGGCAGTCCGTACTGCACGAGGATGGCGTTCATCTCGGCGTCGTTGTTGCCTTTCTCTCCGAGGATGTCTATTACCTCTCCGAAGATTGTGTTGTGGGAGCTGTCGGGCCATTGCGTAACCTTCACCACGGCCTTGTCGTCGGTCTTTCCTCCCTTCACCTTGTTTCTCGGAATCACGATGTCCATAGGCAGGAGTCCGCCCTCCACCACGAGGTATGCGATGTTCTTGTCCACTCTCAGCCTTCCCACGAAGGTGTCGCGGGCGTGCTGCAGGATTTCTATCACCTGGCACTCCTTGATATGGTTTTGCTTCCTTGCCATGAACTCCACCCTCACCCTGTCGCCGTCCATTGCGGAGAGGGAGTTGCGCTCTGCCACGAACACCGGTTTTCCTCCGTTGTCGCTCTGGAAGGAGTTCTTGCCGTTTTTGTTTCTTATAAAGGTACCCTCCTGTATGGGTCCGTCCTCATTGAGTTTATATCCTGTCTCGCCGGCTTTCACGATATAGTCGTCCCAGGCCATGTCCTCGAGGATGTCGATGGCGAGCATTTTTGCCGGGTGCGTGGTGAGGTTGAGGTCGGAGAAAATCTTCTTGTAACTCAACGTCTTGCCCGGATATTCCCTAAACAGTTTCATCAGCTCGTCGGCGAGCTGCTTCTTGGTAATTCTTGTTCCGCCTTTCTTTTTCATATCTCATTGATTTAAAAGTTAGTTACTTACGCTTGCATACGAGCCGTCGGCCAACACGTCGTTGACGATTTTCACTATCTGTGCCTTCAGTTCGTTGATAAACTGCTCCGGCTCATATCTGTTATGTTCTATGTCTCTGAGTTTCTTTTCCCAGATGCCTGTCAGCTCGCAGCTCTTCAGGAGGTCTTCCTTGATGAGGTCGATGAGCTGTATGCCTGTGTCTGTGGCGACGAGGTTTTTCCTCTCTCTCTTGATATAATGCCTTTTGAAGAGGGTTTCGATGATGCCGGCCCTCGACGAAGGCCTTCCGATGCCGTTTTCCTTGAGGGCTGCCCGCAGCGTCTCGTCCTCGACGAATTTTCCCGCCGTCTCCATGGCCCTGAGGAGCGATGCCTCGGTATAGTGTTTCGGGGCTGTCGTCATCTTCTCGGTGAGCGTCGGCGTATGGGGTCCCTGCTCTCCTTTCTGGAATGCAGGGAGCGTGCGCTCCTCATCGCCTTTTGGCTCGGTGTCGGCGGTCGTCTCGCCTCTCTTGGCAGCCTCCTCCCTTGCCTTGGCGGCCTCTTTCGCCTGCTGCTCCTCCTTGGCATACACCACTCTCCAGCCCGGGTCGAGGATTTCCTTGCCGCTGACCTTGAATTCCACTTTGTCAACCTTTCCTAATACCGTGGTGGTGGAGAATTTGCAGTCGGGATAGAAGGCGGCGATGAAGCGGCGGCTCACGAGGTCGTAAACATTCCTCTCCATATCCGAGAGCCCTCCCGCCGGCACCCCGGTGGGGATGATGGCATGGTGGTCGGTGACCTTGGAGTTGTCGAAGAAGCGCTTCGACTTCGGCAGGGCCTTGCCTTGCAGCGGGGCCGTGAGCTGCTCGTATCCGCGGAGGCCTTGGAGAATCGCCGGACATTTCGGGTAGATGTCGTCGGTGAGGTATTGGGTGTCCACGCGGGGGTATGTGGTGAGCTTATGCTCGTAGAGCGACTGTATGAGGTTCAGCGTCTGCTCCGCGGAGTATCCGAATTTCCTGTTGCAGTCCACCTGCAGCGACGTGAGGTCGTAGAGCTGCCTCGGGGCTTCCGTGCCTTTTTTCTTCTGCACGTCGGTAACCTCGAAGGGTTTGTCTTTTATGAGTGCGAAAGCCTGCTGCCCCTCCTCCTTATTCGTGAATTTACCCTGTGTGGCGGTGAAGAGGGTGTCGCGGTATATTGTCGAAAGCACATAGTATGGCTCAGGCTTGAAATTGCGTATCTCCTTCTCGCGTGCCACGATGAGCGCGAGCGTGGGCGTCTGCACCCTGCCGATGGAGAGCACCTGCCTGTTGCGGCCGTATTTCAGGGTATAGAGGCGTGTGGCGTTCATGCCGAGGATCCAGTCGCCGATGGCACGGCAGAGGCCTGCCATATAGAGGCGCTTGTAGTCGTCCTGCTCATGCAAATGTGCGAAGCCGTCGCGTATCGCCTCGTCGGTCATCGACGAGATCCAGAGGCGCTTAACCGGGCATTTCGCCCTTGCCTTCTGCATCACCCAGCGTTGTATCAGCTCTCCCTCCTGTCCGGCATCACCGCAGTTCACGATGCTGTCGGCATTCTTGTACAGCTGTTCTATAACCGCGAATTGTTTCTTTATGCCGTTGTCGTCGATGAGTTTTATACCGAAGCGCTCGGGGATCATCGGGAGCCTCACGAGACTCCAGGGTTTCCACAACGGCGTGTAGTCATCGGGCTCCTTGAGGGTGCAGAGGTGCCCGAAAGTCCAGGTCACCTGGTATCCGTTGCCCTCCAGGTATCCGTCGTGCTGTTTCGTGGCCCCTATGATGCGTGCTATGTCCTTTGCCACGCTTGGTTTCTCTGCTATGCAAACTATCATTCCTCGTCTTCCTCCTCCTCTTTTACAAAAGCCCCGGTGGTGTCGAAGTCGGGAATGGGTATCTGGCGGTCGAAGGCCACATTGAAGGATATTATCGTCTCGCTCCTCGACAGTCCCAAGGGTTGCAGCTTGTCGTGGATGATATTCAGCAGGTGGTGGTTGTTAAGGGCGTAAATCTTCACAAACATGTCGAAGGCCCCAGTGGTGTAGTGGCATTCCACGACCTCGGGGATTTTCTCGAGCTCTTTCACCACTTTGTCGAATTTCTCGGGGTTCTTGAGGAAGAGGCCTATGTATGCGCAGGTCTCATACCCCACCTTCTCGGGGTCTATGCAGAACTGTGAGCCTTTGATGACTCCCATTTTTTGCATTTTTGCTATTCTCTGGTGAATGGCGGCACCGCTGACGTTGCATGCCCTTGCCACTTCGAGGAAAGGCACCCTGGCGTCTTTTGCTATGATGCCGAGTATCTGTTTGTCGAGTTCGTCTAAATAAATCTTTGTCATGTCTGTCTTTATTGGAAGTTATGTTGCTTCGCGGTTTCACCGCTTACTTGCCGTTTACCTTTTCCGTAACCCTTTGCGGGTACATCTGTCTTATCCTGTCTTTCTCCACCTGTCCGAGCAGTGAGAAGCGCCTGCCGTAGAGTTTCCGCGAGGCATTGTTGCGCAACTGTGCGTAGGCTGTCTTCACGGCATCTTGCACATTGAAATATGCCTCGTAGGATGCCTCCTCGTCGGTGTCGATACACACGATATGCATCTTTCCTGTCGTGGCAACGAAGTTTTTCACCTGCTCGATGAGTATCTTGGTGTCGGCGAGGCTGTCGTCGATAAGGATGTTGTCGTTGGCGTCCACCTTGATATTCAGTATCGTGTTGCTCTTCACCGTGGCGAGCTCTATCTTGTCGTTCTCCGGCGGAGGCAGTTGCTTGTCCAAACCCTTGTCGGTGTCCATCGACGTTGTTACGAGGAAGAACACGAGGAGCATAAACGAGATGTCGGCTGTCGAGGTGGTGTTGAGCCCCGGCACCTCACGGTCTTTTCTTCTTAGCCTCATCCTCATTTCGCCGCCTCCTTTCCTTTGCGTCTGTAATATCTTGTGAATCCGAAGAGCACTGCGATGATGGCGGCGAGGAGCATAATGGCGATGGTTCCGCAGAGCATGTCGGAAACCCGGAGCCACAGCTTGTCGTCATAAACAGTGCCGTTGATGAGCATCGGCTTCTCGGAGCCTGCAATCCAGGTGATGGCGAGGCTCAGGGCGAGCAGCCCGGCCACCGACCAGGCGATGAGCGATGAGCGGATGCCGTTGATGATGCCGCGGCGGCTGTGGTTGCGCAGCGTGCGCAGCAGCGACCATACCACGACGGCAACGGCTATGGCCACGGTGATATAGATGAGCCACAGCAGGATGTCAACGATTATGAAGTCTCCGCCTATCATTTCTTCTTGTAGTTTTGTATTATGTCGATGAGCGACACCACCGACTCCTCCATCTGCGCCTCGAGGTGCTCAATCTTGGAGAGGATGTAGTTATAGAAAATCTGAAGTATCACTGCCACCACGATACCGAAGATGGTGGTAATCAGGGCCACCTTCATACCGGCAGCCACGATGCTCGCCGAGATGTCGCCAGCCTGCTGGATGTCCTCAAAGGCCATCACCATACCCACCACGGTGCCGAGGAAGCCCAACGAAGGGGCGATGGCGATGAAGAGCTTTATCCACGAGGTGCCCTTCTCGAGGTTGCTCACCTGCACGGCGGCATAGTTTTCCACCGACCTCTCGATATCGTCGATACTGTCTTTAATCCTCAGGATGCCCTGATAGCAGAGCGATGCCACAGGGCCGCGGGTGTTGCGGCAGATGTCCTTGGCTCCCTCCATATCGTCTTCCTCCACCTTCTTCTCGATGTCGGCGAGAAGCTTCTTGGCGTTGATCTCCGAAAGGCTCAAGTAGATGATTCGCTCGATACAGAAGGCGAGACCGAGGATAAGGGCAATGGCAACGAGCGACATAAAACCGGCGTTGCCCTCTATGAATTTCTTTTTCAAGATCTTATGCGGACCTGTGGCCTCTTCAATCTCCTCATCGTCGAGAGCGTCGCCAAGGAGGGCTGCGCTGTCGCCGGGAGCCTCATCGCCCATAAACTCCGGAGGCATGCCGGGGCCGCCGGCCTCAGGACCTTTGCCGTCGGGGGCACCGGCCTGCGGGGCAGGACGGTTGCCGGGGGCTGGTTGCCCTCCGGGAGCCATAGCCTTGCCATCGGGAGCAACTGCTTTTCCATCGGGAGCAACAGCTTTCCCATCGGGAGCAGCGGTTTTTCCTCCGGCTGCCTGTGCCGTTGCGGCTTTGTTGTCGGGGTTCTTCTGTGCCTGCGCTGGCATTGTGGCTGTCAGTGCGGCGATCAACATCACGAGTGATATAATTCTTTTCATTTCGTTCTCTCTTTTG
>Ga0181612_116573_pt1 | contig 18842 bp, 5 predicted proteins | sample HoacroProtozoa21_FD_119630 | JGI IMG/M metagenome (GOLD analysis project Ga0181612, IMG submission 119630) | Hoatzin crop microbial communities from Cojedes, Venezuel. Combined Assembly of Gp0051906, Gp0051904, Gp0051908 | reverse complement strand
CTGCTCCCCCGCGCCGGGCCCCCACCCCCCGGCCCGCCGCTGCCGCCCTCCGCAGGTCGCCCCGTGAATTGCCGCGCTGCGCAGTGAGGGCGGAGCCAGGGGGAGGGGCCTGCCGGGAGTTGTAGTCCGCCCCCCTGAACCCACCGCTCCGCGCAGCCATCCCGCGCGACGGACTACATTTCCCAGCGGGCGCAGCGGGAGCCCTCTCAGCAGCGAGCAAGGCAAAATGGCGGCGGCGGCGAGGGGGCGCGGTGGGGTCTGGCGCCGGGCGTGGCAGCGGGCCGTCGCCTGTAACACGAGAGGCGGGGCGGTGCCGGCGGCGAAGAGCGGGTACGGTGCCGGGATAGGAACGGCGGCGGTGGAGGTGGCTCTCCGCCAGGGCATCCCGCCCTCGGGGCGTTGCTGCAGCGGGGGCGCCGGCCCCGGGCCCGGTTGCGGGCCGCGGGGCGGCGGCTGCGGGAGCTGGGAGGCGGCGGCGTGGTGGTAGCAGCAGCGTCCGCTTTAAGTACCATCTTCTGAGGGGTATAAGGCATTTCCAGCTTGCTGATGGCTGGCAGCACCTTCTCAGCAGGCGTTTATCTCGCACCTCTCCCCAAAACCCCCGAAACAGTATTTCTCTTGGCAGTAGGGCTGTGTCCCTTTGACGCGTCGGGCTCTGATAGGATTCACACACAGTGCAAGCAAATCGGAAAGCGTTAGCATTCACATGTTGGAGTATAAGTAGCCAGGGCTGCACCAATTTTCCTAAGTATTTTTTGAAGGGTTATTCTGGTCCAAGTGAAGCTTTCTCTTCCAGTGGAGAAAAGTGAAACTTTGACAGTGTACCTGGAACGGAGCATTTTACTTCTGCTCTAACTGAAAGTTACGGCCTGTTCAAGCTTTCATGTGCTGTGGTGAGAGTGAGGTTTCTCTCTGCACAGCTGGTCACCTGAGTGAAGTCCTGGAGACACCGGCAGAAGTATACTACTGATTCTTCAGAGACACAAATAAACATAGACCTTGAACAAATATGGCGAGAAACTTCAGGTTTCTCGTCAGTGTTATTAGCAGGACTTGAGAACTGACTGATGCACGTATCTTTTTATCCAAGTGTAAGCAAACACACCCATTAAGCGAAGCCTGATGTAATTTTTAATGCCATGATGTGATGGGGATGCATTTCTAAAGAATGCAAGAAACAATTAAATAAATTGGTCTCCAAAATTAAAAAAAAACAACTTTTTTCCCAAAACTTGAGGCATTTTTATGAATAGTTGAAAACACCAAAGAAAATACTGTCTTTCAGTAAAAGACTTTAAATATCTGTACCTTAATACTTTATGATAATCTTTCTGAAGCAGCAATGTAAGTGGTGTCTGCATCCCTAGTTTGGTGTTTGTAGGCATGTCCTCAGCTGTTGGAGGGCAGACAGAGAACTAAAATCTTGGCAATGTATTATGCTCACCTTTGCAAGGAACGCTATACTTGATATATTTGTTTGATGTTTTTCCATAGTTCGCTTATCTTCTATAGCTATCTAGGTACTTATACTGCTGAAGTATTCTGCCATAGAAATGTGATTTCATCACTGAAATATTATTGTGCCACTTCATTTGTACAAGGCCAGATAATTACTTACAGAAGCTGTCAGGCAATTCATACTGTAAAGGTGACCTTTTTCTCTTGTCCATATAAAGGTTATGGATGTGAGAATTGCAATTACTTTTTAGATGATATGGAGAAGCTTTATTCTGTGGAATATGTTCAGAGAACAGTAGCTCTCTAGTTGGAATGATGATTTCTCTATTACCAGATTACTAATGTTTATGCTAATGTGCTGCTAACACTGCTCTGGAGAGCCACCTTTCCCAGCATGCAAGTGACTAGCTGACAAAGAATACATAATTTATTATGCCACCTGTCCTGTTGGAGATTTATCAAGCTACCTGAAAGTAATTGATATTTATGATGATTTTGTGATTTTCATGAGGTACCAAATTAGGGTTCATGCAGCATGCAAGTTTGCCTCATTAATTTCTCTAAGATTTCTCATGTAAGGAAAAGTTAAAAGTTTCAGACCATTAAATTTCCTTTTTACAGCATTCTTTTCTGTATATAGTGCTGATACTTCGTCATACAGTCGCTTCTGTATACATTGTCAATTAATCTCAGTTCTCCAGTACTGCAGCACAGCTTTTGCCATTACACTGTAGATGTATTTACAACATAATTTACAATTTTTTTACAATTAAAGTTTAATTTTTGTCAAAGGAATGAATGAAAAGTTCTGAGTTCTTGTACTTTTAGATTTTGTCAGAGGAATGAACGAAAAGTCCTGAGTTCTTGTACTTTTAGATGTTTATCGTGTTTAATGTCATCTATATTTAAATTGTATTTCCCTTCCCCTCTTTCCTTTTCAGTCTTGCTCCATGGATACCAGTTGTGGGTCTGGAAATTCATGCACAGATCAGTTCCAACTCAAAACTTTTCTCTGGTTCCCAAGTCCAGTTTGCAGCACCTCCTAACTCTTTGGTGTCTTTCTTTGATGCTTCTTTACCAGGAACTTTGCCAGTAAGTTATGCTTCAACTTAATTTGTGTCAGGATTAATGTCAGACAACTTTGACTATATTTCTAGTATTTTGCTCTTCCCAAGATTTGGCTATAGAACTACTTTTACATATTTTTCTATTTTCTGGTCATTTGATAACATGAGATGCCTAGTACTGTTTCTTTTCAGTTTACTGATTCCCTACTTATCACTACAGATATTTGATATCCTCTGCAAAGGAAAAAAATAAGGAGTGTCTCTTCGACATACTGAATGAATCACGGTATTTCTCTCAGGCCAGAGTGGGTGTATTTGGTTATTATGCTACACAGGAAATTCCTTAAATATGAGAGATACTTAAAATCCTATGAGGGAGGAACCTCTTAGATTTCCGAGTGGCCATTTGATGTTACTTTGCCATATGTTTGTTTATGTAGCTGTCATTTGCCATTTGGAATGTCTCGCTGTGGAGGTACTTTGCTTCCTAAGTAGAAAGTCTCTGATTTAGAAAAGTGTCAGCTTATTTCAGAGCAAAACAAAATGAAAAAAAGAGAAAGTAAACTGTGTGAGACATTATGGACTAACAAGTCAGAATAGCTGGCTAGCACTTAGCAGTGAGATTTATTAGTGACAACATAATAAATTTTTGAAGTCGCAGCTTAATTGTAAATTTGTGATGGCTGTGACAGTATTGCTGTAGAATTCTCTGGGAATCTAACAAGTTTAATATAAAAATAATCGTTAAAAAAGTATAACATAAGCTCTTACTATACAGTGAAAATAAATATTGAATAGACTTAGCATTGCCTCCTGCAACAAGCATACAGAGACTGTAATGGGGTCAAATTATTTAATGCACAAATGTTTCACTGAGTATATTTGTTGGAGTGGAGGGTTGAATTCAGTTGCAGATGTATTTTTTTAATCTACTGGAAGCTTTTCATCATCATAATACAGCCTTAAATAATATTGTGAAATTGAGAATTAACTTATGGCTTGATTTCTATGGTCTTCATATATACTGTGTGATCTTTAACAAGAGAAATGAATTGATATATTCATTCTGTATTTGCAAAGGTATTGAGACCTAAGGAAGTGAAGTTTAGATTGCTGATAAAATCTGGACTTCACTCTGGTCTCAGTGGCAATTCAGGGCTGTGTTTCAGATGTAACTATATGGAAATTTTGAAAACTTTACAGAGAGAATGGGAACCTTATGCAATTGTTTGGTTTTAGAAGAATCTAGTTAGGCTTAAACACAGAAAATGAGTTCCCTTCATTTGGGAGCAGGACTAGGTTAGGGAGTTAACAGTCCTAAAATTTAAAAGGGTTTAAGATTTTGGTTTTAGACCTTCTACTGAACATTCTGTTGATGCACAGAAATCCTCGTAAATTGTCTAATCCTTATCTTCAGTCAAGTAGAAGAACTGTTCTTGAATGAACAGAAATGAGTGCTTATGAAGAGTTTCATTTTTATGTATGTTACTATTTATTGGGCAGGGGTTGGCTTTTTGCTTTTGTGAAGTGCTTTACAAATGAGGCTTGGTATGACCTTTGTGAGAAAACTGCCGTACATGTGGGCTTTGACAGAGAATATAAGTGCACCTGAGAAGCAACAAGCAGGACAGTTAGGTTAATTTAAAAGTAGTGGTGCTATGTTAGCTTCTACTGGCTGCTGTTACCTATACAAAGAGAAGAAAGATTTTTCTCACTGTAGTACTGGTGAAAATAGAGTTGAAAGTGAACGTTACAAAATACGTGTTCTTACATGTTAGAATGTGATAGAAAATCCATTCAGTAGCCATAGCTTTATTTTGCCATTTTACTTGCTGCACAGGAATTAGAGACCAATGTTTGTTCTAGAATCAGAGTTGGGCTTATTTTCTTGAAATAACTATATGTATTTGTACATGGCAACAGTATCTGAAGTAGAATTGGATTTTGGTAGATTTTAACAGACAGAAGTAGTTTTTGAAAATTTCTAAATAGTTGTAAAAAAACATTTTAACAAATGTTAAAATTATTGCCTAATAAGTCTCTTTAGAAGATAAATATTTGACCTGTTGACTCTGTTTTGTTGAGAAACAAAAAAAATGGGAGCAGCTTTAATACAGTAGTTATGCTGTCTGTAGCAGAGAGTAACTGTTGTTATAAACTGAGAACTATAGGGACAGTTTTCAGTGTCACAAGGGTTTAAATTTACTGTGGGACCATGAGATGGTTGCGATAGACAACCATGCTAGTATTTGTTTCTTCACAACAGGAGCAGAAAGAATGGTGCTAAAGGGAGCTTTTCTGGTTGCTATACATTTCTGGGTCACTAATGAGTGTGGGCATGAGCCTTTGCTGTGCTCTGCACAGGGGATGGGAATCTAGAAGAATGTATTTAGCCCTCGTCCATCTTTCCTCTTTGTATTTTCTTCCTGTACTGTAATATAGTTTATTTTATGCTTCTACTGCAAGTAGGCCTTAGGAGGACCATCACAGTGTTAGTGTCAGCCATTTCACTGTGCTGCTCTCATAATGTGCCTCTCAGAGACAGCTAGAGGCAAGAACAGCTGTGCAGGTGCACTCCGGTTTGGCATGAGGCAGAAAAAATGATGTGGCAAAGCTCTGATTAAAAAAAGTAGATTTAGAAGTAGTGAGACTGGACGGCACATCCCATGCTACTCTGCATGCTTTTTGTGCCCTGTGGTGATGGAGCCCCTCACCACTTCACCACTGCACCGGATAGCCTCTTACTCAAATTACAGTAAGGTTCTCCTTTCTTTGGGACTACATACATTACATTTCATGTAATGAAATGTGCAAAGGCCTGGCTTTTTAACCTGGTGAATGGACTTGGCGGTGATCTTAGTCTGGTGTCTTCAGAGGACCTGTTATAAAGGAAGTATTGCGCTACACATGGTGGCATATAGTGCATCATACCTGCAGATTGATCTAAAATTATCTGAGGATCCATGAAGGTGATTGCAACCCTGGTCTGATTTATCCTCTTTGAAAATTCTGAGAATCATTATAACGGTTTATAAAGATAAAACTGGGCTCAGAGAAGGAGAATCCATGATTATCTATTCTCATGATTGAGGTGGCTGGCTAAAGGTTAATTATAGCTCAGCCACAGAAATAAGATGGTAGATCTAGTAGCTAAAGGCTGAAACCTTTTTGTCAGTGCTTAGTCTTTGTTGCTAATCACACCAGAAGATGCACATTTTACATTTGTCTCCTGCATGACTGAAGTGAAAGCCTGATCCTATTTATTTGTAGGCAAGCGTACAAAGAAATAATCTAGGATTTACGTTACCAAAGTTTAAATTAATAAGATTTGAATGAACGTTAGCCCTACAGTGTTAAGTATTTTGAAATTTTTGACACCTTCTCATGCATTTGAATTTCAGTCTTTTCACAGTGTGAACAGCATCTGTTTTGTCTTTTTTTAAAAGCTAGAGTTTTCGGAAGCGCTTGGTAATGATCAAGCTCTGTTTCTAATAAAGAAAAGGTAAATACCTTCTGACCTCAGAAGAAACAGAGTAAGAACTGTGTTGAACAGTGCTGTAGAATATCATATGAGATGCATGATTTTTTCTGAATATATAATTTTTTCCTTTTCCGCTGGATGTCCTTGAAGGCTTGACAACTCACTCATTGCTGCTGCCCCATACTGAGATTTTCATATCCTCTTGTTTTAAACTCCTTTTAGTTTTCCCTCTGTAGGTAGTGTACAAGGAAGCATTTTGTTCCTACTATATCTTCTCTTACCTCTGTAATGACATTGTGCAACCAGATACACCTTGTCATGGAAGAAAGCAGGGCTAGAACAGCTGTTGGCACTTGTTCCTTCTGGTATTGCACTACTGGCAACTTAAACCCCAAACTCTGGCTTCTTCAAAGCTGAGGAATGTCACTGCAACACTGCGCGATAGCAGAGAGCAGGTGTGTATGGTGCTGTTGCCTTCCCCACCCTGCAGTGCTGCGCTGTTAAGATGGCTGCCCTGGCATGTGACGGGACAAGGTAACACCCAGTTTGGGGTTGTAGAGGGTGCTTTAGTTCCCTTTGCTACATTGACACTGCATCAGTCCTTGGCAGTGGCAGATACCCAGTGTTTTTCCAGATGTGTTGGGTGATAGCTTATCAGACTGGACGATGAATTTCAGATGTTAGTAATATACAGAATTTACCTGATGCATTTGCTTTCGAAGTCACTGAGAGATTTGTGTGAGGTTTTGGTGGATCTGTCTGTCAGCTACACATACTGGAACAGAAACAGCCTTTGAGACCAGAATTTATACTTTACAGCTTGAAACTAGATTTTTTGATATCCTGTGCCGTTAAATCTGGTGATTGCAACAGCTGCTTTACCAACTTGTGATTTCAGTTTTCTTTTGACATTCCTGCTGGCATGCATATGAATCTACTCTCTTCTTGTACTACTTCGCTTTGAAAAAACCCTGCTTTTTAGCTTGACTTTTGATAACTACATTTTTAATTGCACGCGCCTTTCTTGGGGAACTGGACAATCTTCTGATCTTTGTATGCATGTTGGTTTAGCTTCCATTATATAAATTTTCTTCTTTTCTGTGAAAAAAATTGATGCTTGGGTGGTTGTATCCATGAGCTCTCCTCTAAAAATAAATTAGTGGCAGTGCCTGAAGGAAAAACTGAGTTCATGCTTGTTTTAAACCATTTACTTACGTCTAGGTTGACTTTAACTGCTTGTTACTTTTTTCATAAAAACTGTAACAGTTGTACTTCGGGGAAAAAAGGAGATATTTTCTTAGAAATTGATGGTATCTTTCTGTTGCAGTCCTTTCTTTCCTGATAATATTTGGGTTTGCGACGTGCATTGTTTTCATCAGTGGTTAACAGTCTTTTTGTTGCTTACACAGTCCCAGCAAGCCTCTAAAAAGAAAATCCCACATAGTTTAGAAAAAAAAAACAGGGGAGTGATACAAGCTTTCAAACCATTGCTCCCTGGGAATGGCTTTGCAGTTCATAGACCCTTAAATTTCTGAGGGCATGATGGATTAAAGCCTGGCTACATAATTTCAAGCTATTAATGAGTTCAGTGCTGCTGTGCTGGTCGGGAGAGGACTTTGAAAGATGAGGGAGGCCTGCTTCAGGTGCCTGTCACGACTGGGTTATGGTACGGGTTGTTCCTCATTCTATTTGTTTCTTTTTCATAGGATCATTCACAGCCCCGGGGTTACCTGTGGAGCTAGTCTCCCTCACTGGGGTCTGAGAAGTGTTATACTTCCTCAGTTACTGCAGTTGCTTAGCTCAAATTTATTTCATACTTAACTGTAAATGCCATTTTTCTGGAGACGCCTCTGCTTTTGTGCTTTGAAGTATTTGGTGACATTTGTTGCTTTTCTCTCAAGCTTTGACGGAGTCCCCTGTAAGGTTTTCTTTTGCTTTTTGCTGTCTCGTTTATTTCTGAGAAATTCTGACGCTCATTCTGGTGTTTTAATCTTTTTGTCAAGGCTAACAGTTCCTGTAGGGCTTTGTCTCCTTAGCACCTCAGTAACTATTGAGCTCTCTTTCTGTTTGTTGTTCATGTTGGCTTTCCTGTTCATCCTTAACAGGTCCCTCTGGCTGATGTAAACTTGCCAGTTAGAATGGCATTGAGTTGATAAAACATCTTGCCATCACCTATTTCAAGAGATCCTTCAATGCATCAGTGATGTTATCTATGTGTTTTCTCTTATCTCCTTTTGTGTTGTTTTTTTTATTGCTTTACCTTTTGCTTTCTACAGATATTTTTCTCTTTCGTAGTGTGGAGCAGGAGTTTGCAGTATCCTGTTTTCTTTCATACAGTTTTGTTACTGCAGTTATCATGCCATCTTTGATACTTTTGGACAACACAGCCATTACACGACAACTAGACAGACTGGTGTCCCCTCTTTCTGAATTCAGTCCGAAATTGCTGCTGAAACATGCAGTAGCTTTTTGCAGTAGTTTTTCTTAGTGGGCTGGGAACTTCTTTATTTTAAGTACGAACCGCGAGTGGATATTTAGGGACAAATTTCTATTACTTCTTTTGTCAGTTGCTATATATGTTCTGGCATCCTCAAGTGTTTGCTTTGATTTTCTCCCGGAATGGAGACAAACAGTCAGGTTCCAGGTGACTCCCTTTGAGGAAATCCAGGGTAGTACATTGTATACATGCATATGAAAGCAGTGGTCTGTTAAGCAAGTTTCTGTAACAATCGTGGTTCCTCCAATTTCTTAGCATTTTAACTTTGCAAACTGACACTTACTTCTTCGGTCTTCTTAACAATTTTTTCTTTGAAGAATTTTTTAATTGAAAGGTATTTAGGAAACGTTGTCCAACAGTAATGACAGATAATTGTAGACTGGGTGTTTGTTCTCTTCATGGTTAACGGTCTCATGTATAATGTTGCATAACTGTCAGCTTTATGTATTTTGTTTGAAACTTATCTTGGTGCAGTTAGGCTGTAATTCATTCCTGGGATAAAATTAATTTCTTTCTTTGTATTCTCTCTGATTATCAGCCACCTTAAATATATTATGGCTATGATTTTGAGAGGATTATGTGAGCTTCTGCAACTAGTGTTTATTAGTTACATGTGCAGATTTTGCCACTGCAACCATTGTTTTCTATACAGAAATGCTAGTTTTGCAATTTCACTGCCAAGTTCAGCCAAATTTACCTCAAAAAATTTTAGGTATGTGGAGGTATTTGTGGATATATTAGTAAGTACATGAAGAGGAAATTTGCAGTTGAGTCTCTTCCTCCCCACTGATCTCAGCTTTATTTGGACTGCTGCTATTCAGTTATCTGTGACAATTTGTACTCGATTTATGATGTTTGATTAAATGGGGAGAAAATGGGGGAATCATGGCGGAGAGATTGTTGAGGTCACTGCTTAGGTAAAACAAACTAGGGCAATTATTTGTGGGAAGTTAGTCTTCATTGGTTCTGCAGTTCCAGAACATATTTGTTAAAAACAGAATTTTGGTTTGCTTTCTTAATAGCCTTTTGAAGACTTGTTGCGTTATGTTGCCTGTTGTTTTCCTGAATTAGTATTTTCTTGCCTCTATGTGTGATAGACCACTTCTGGTTTACTCTCTATTTGCATGTTGTGCTCCCTCAAGAGATCTAGGTGAGCCTGGAGGGAAGGATGGCTACTTCTCTGGGGAGCAAATAAGCGTGTTTCAGGAGACGGCAAATGGAGGAAAAATGAATGAGAGTCAGAGCAAAGGGCTGGGAGTGTTTAGTGTGTTTTTTGTGTGGGTTCTCAAACACACAATGATTACAAGAAGGAGCAGAGGGCAGGTAGCCAAGACTTAGAAATGAAAGAAAATTACAGTCAGTGTGTATCAAAGGTCAGAATTTGTTACAACTCAGAAAACCACAGATTTGGCCCTCACCAAGCCTACAAGCAAAGGACCATCTGTGAGGATAAACAAGGCAGGGACTGGTTTATAAACTCAACTCTGTCCTTAGTGCTCTGAATTTTCTCTATTTAACAAGTGAAGCAATCTAAGTTATATTGAAGAAGGCAGATGTTGTTCATGTTTAAAAGCCTTTTTTTAGCCTTTTTTGTGGCACTCATTGTAGGAAAAAAGGTCTGAGAATGTCCATCTCAAAGCTCTAGTTGACTTTGGATTTTATCACTTTCTGTAACTTAGGTTTTAGCCATTGCTCAGTCCCCTACCTCCAGAAGCAGTGAAGTGTATTTGCTGGATCTGCCTGTATTTAACTTGTCCTGGATCAGATAGCATTAGCAATGGATTAAATTTCAACTGGCATAAAAGAGGGAGCATCCTTAGAACAGGTCAAAAAAAGCCATGTGGCAGACACAGAAGACTGTGCTGTCAACAGGGAGGGCATGGATGTTAGGGAGATCCTGGACTTCTTCATGGGAACACCACAGAAACACAGTGTTTTGATTATGGATATCATGAACCATTGTATCGCCATTGTTTTGTCTTCCCTGTTGGTTCTCCTGCTTGGAACTGGTTCTGCATGGTAGAAGTGTATTTGGTTTTAGCTGCTGCTGATGGGATCAGAGACACAAAGATTGCTGGTTTGGGGCAATGGCACTGGGTTGGCTGCTTCCCTACCACCCCAGAAAATAGACTTATTCCATTGAGCACTTTGCCCATGTAGTGGTCTGAATGGGGTTTTCCTTGTGTGTTTTTTTTAGCAACTCCTGTCTCAAAGGGTTGAGAAACCTGGAAGTCAGTCAGTATTTAAATAGCTTTGTATCTGATGATACCTTACTGTTTTCTTACTCCCAGGGGTCAGCATTTCTCCCTGCTGCTGCTGAATTTTTCTGGTCATCACTGACACTGGAAGATGCTTCCTCTAATTCTAAGCCTTGTGATATGAGCTCTCAGACTAGCTCTTCAGCTTCAAGAGAGTGTGACCTCTTATTCTTTGAGCACACACAAAGTAATGTGTTTGGGAGCTGGATACTTCTTAAAATGTCATAGTTGCCTGGTTTTAAGATATGACTTGAATGAGTATGTGCTGCATCACCGCAAGCCAACTTTGCCACCAGACAAGGTTAGGAATAATAATAATATGTTTTGTACGACAGCAGATGTCTTCAGTACCAGACTGCAGAAAGATAAAGTTACAAAATATATTAAGGTATATTTAATGTCCTCTCCCCCTCCCCCAATCTTCCTTTGCTGCATCAGCTTCTCAGTTGCCATTTTGTTCTCTTTTCTTAAGCTGGAATCTCTTTCTGTTAATCTAAGATCTTAATTTAAAATGTCTGGTGCTCCCTCCCCTACTCTCTAGCCCATTTCCTGAGGGATAAGAACACAATGCTCATATTAGGGCAGGAAATAACGCTGTGAACAAGATGCTGGATTGAAACGGAGAAGACCCTAAACTGAAGCTGGCCTTCTTTTTAAATTTTCCCTGCAGTGAAAGACCTCAGTTTTTGGAATGTGTGGGTTCTTCGCAGACCAAACAAATTACAAGACTTATATTGGCTTGTTTTTTAAATTTTTACTGTGTTCTTGGAGAATTGGGTCTGATTGTACACCTATTGAAATAAATCGGTCATTTGGGAAATGGTTAGCTCTTCATTTATTGTAATGTACATCCTGTACATGCATAACTATACGGCAGTTATGCCCTTCTGTGTGTGGGAGGATGCCAAGGAAGAATGCTGCATTGAAGTACTCATCTGCAGTGTCAGACTGAACAGTCACAATTACGTTTGAACTAAGTAGATATGAGTGGTTTATTTTGAAGTTTAACTTATGATTGCACTTCAAAGAACCATATATTGGAGCAAGTTGGTACTTTTAACACAGCAAGAATAGTAAGACTGAATACATCCGTTAGTGGAAGCAAATAACAATCAGGGTGCTATGAAATGGGAGTACTGGGAAATATGATTAGATATATCTGTTGAGGTTTCTAAAGATTACTGTCTGATTTACAGAGAACTGGCTAAGCACGTTGCTCTACTCCCTTCTTCCAGCTGTTGCTTTGAGTGAAAAGGAGCTAATATTAAATGTTTCTTAGTAAACAGTCCTGTAGTTAATCTGATTAATGCTGATTTCTTCATGATTGTAAGCAGGAATGAAGGTCTTAAGATAGCCAATTAATATGAAATCTACTTTATTAAAATGTGTGACCTAGAATCAAAAACTTTTAAAATTTCCAGGGAATTATTTTGATTTTAGTGTTTTTAGTACAAGGAATACTTTGTTCCATAACTTAGGCTTCCTGCGTGCCCCTGTAATGGCAAGGATTTCTTTTTTTTTTTTGAAGGTAGCAAAAATAAACTTTTTGCAGGAGAGAGATCTAGATGATGCATTTTTTACCCCCCAATTATCCTATATAATACTCATTACCAAAACAGGAAGCTGCATGCCCTACTCTCTTTAAAATGTAAAAATGATCATTTACTAAATATAGAAACATATATCTTTATCTAAAAGGGGGCCAGCTTTTTTTACTGTATTAATATAAGGAGTGAACCTGTTAAAGAAAAAGCTGTTGAAAAATTATTTTTGGTGGGAATTTATGCCATTGAAGGTATTGTGTATAGTTTTGTATGGCTGTTGAATAGTCTTGTGTTTAAAACCAAGGTCTTGACTGAACTGACCTTACAAATAAAGATGATAAATTTTTAAAAGGAGTCTTTCCACTTGTGAACTAGATGTAAAGAATAGACGAGTATCAGAAAAGGAGAGATCTTGGTTGGATTGTTCTTTCATTCCTTTAGCGCTTGGTTACCATGGTGCTCTAGCAGGATAGCATAGCTACAAGGGAAGCGGTGCTGGTGTTGTGATGCCATTGTTAAGATTTTTCATGAGTTTCCAATACAAACAATTTGCATTTCCTTTTGTGATAGCTCTCTAGGATTTTCTTTAAATACCTAGGAGAGATGCTTTCATTTTAGAAGACCAGAATGTTTAAGAAGGCTTTATAGGCTCTTGTGTTTTGTCCATAGCTGTTGCAGGAACTACGTAGCTTTCTTTCAAGGCCAGCACTTTGCTAACATACCAGGCTGCCAGCTTGTCAGTTCAAGCCAGTAATTTAAATCTTTGGTGCTAGTGAAAGCTGTCAACTTAATAGCAGTTTACTGCATAAAGAAGCTTGGGGGACTTACTCTAGGTCATTAGTATGGGAAGTTTCACATACTGAATTGATGTTTATCACTGCAGATTATTTGAAAGCTAGGCTTGTTTGAAGGAAAAGTAGTAGTTTGCTTAAACAACTCTGCTTTATGTGCACAGCCTTGATCACTGGAATGGGTAGTAGTAGTCACTTCACAAATGGAGCAATATTAAACAGGCAAGTTTTGATTTTTGAGGAAGTAGAGGGTCATCTGATTTTTTTTTTTTTTTTCTTTTTTAGAGTCAAACAGGGCAAAGAAAACAGGTTGGTGTGGTAGACATCTCAGTATGCCCTAGTGGGAAAGATCTGCTTTGCAGTGCCTTCTGTCACCACAGAAGTTGATAAAGTAACTCAGGAAGTGGTACTAGTGAATGAGTAATGGTGCACGTACAGTGATTTGGCTAGTATGACCCAGTACACTGGAGACACATACACGTTACAGTCATCTAAATGCTTAGTAGTACTGCATAGAAAATAATCAATACTCCCCATTTTTGTGCCAGTTTTTCCCCAGAGCCACCAAAATAGTTCAACAGCAGTAGTGTAAAAGCTTCTCACTGGTGTAAGTCTGAAAGCATTTAATTGTTGAAAACAGGAGCATCTCCTATATAATGAACTGTGCAGCCTGCTGTAGGTTACCCTGCTTCGGCAGGAGGGTTGGACTAGATGACCCACAGAGGCCCCTTCCAACCCCTACAATTCTGTGATTCTGTGAACTAAATTAATATTTTGTGGTTACCAATTTTGCTTTATATTCCAGTCAGGACTAATAGTGTTCATTTTGTTATGGATCAGTATTTCAAAGGGAAATTGTTCTTCCTTTTTTCTAATTTAAAATTTGCTTTATATATCTTTTAAATTTTTTAATAAATAAAATATGCCTGTTCACAGATGACATGTTCTAGTTAGCCATATAGAGCTACACTAAAGATCTGAAAGTTCCTTCGTTAAATGTCTTAAATACTTAATTTCATGTCTGTATAAGCAATTTTAAAGTTTCCGTTACATTAAGAGTTTTTCATATTTTCTCTTATTATTTTGATTTTTGAAATATTAGACAAGTAAAGCAAAGAGATTCTTTATCCAGCTGAAGACGTGGGATGATGGGAAACGTACAGCTCATAATGTGTTTTCAGAAATCAGGCTGGAGAATATACTAAGTAAATACTGTCAGAAACATTGAAGAAAACATTAAGCCGTTTATGTTCTGGTCAGTGCAGATGAAGTCATGTAGATTCTTTTACATGATGTGCCCCTTTAATAGTCGTGCTGGAAATTGATTTCTTGGCAGCTGTACAGTGCAGAATAAGTTGGATAAAGTTCTGTTACTGTTTCAAAATACTGGAAGTGTGAGCATATCAGAGTTGTACCAAGACAAATTCAGTCTTTTTTTCATTTCAGTTTTAGCCATTTGATGTTAGTTAAACCAACTGTTAAACTAGTGAGAGCACATCTGAAAAAAACATAACTTTGAAGCATTGCTTGTTAGTACCTTTTGGAGTGGAATTTTCCTTCTCCTCTGGATCCTGACCCTACTGAGCAGATAGAAGGGTGTAGCGCTGAGAGTGATGGGTCCATGGTGAGAAACTGCGTTTAACTCCTTTATTTCTTCATGAAGGCCTTGCTGTCTCTTCAGATCACATGGCATTCTGCAAGAACCTTAATCCCTGGGTTACCTGGGTACTGGAAATGCATATATACTTGGGATCAGTTGATGTCTCTGGTTCTGTTTTAGCAAAGCATGTAAGTGTGCTGAATTGCATCCTGGTTAAGCAAAGCATTGAAATGTATGTGTAGATACTCATGAGTTTACTGTGGTTCTGTGATTACAGGTGTTCAGAAGTGTTTTACTGAAGTGGCACTACAGTGCCTAATGCAAATCCCTTGTTTTTCCAGTTCCTAGTGTGAGTTGACAGCTGGTTAGAAGTCAATTATCATTTGCTATGATTTGTCTCTTTGCACTCTCAAAGATTCAAAATACTGGCATGTTTGCAAAAGTAGGAAGCCAGAACAGTGCACACCTCCTTATGTGGCATGACGAAATGACTGAATGGCTTGTTTATTTCATCTTAAAGCTTTGTGGATTTGTAGCTACCACGACTTTAATGATGAATAAGAACTACCCACACAAGGAAAGAGCTCTGCTGGTGGCTGAATGAATATATACTCCATATAAGGCCATGTGTGGGAGACACGTGTTACATACTGGGTATCTGAGCGAAATCATGTGTTGTGTTTCCTTAGGTTCTCAACAGGAGATGTGTAGAAGCAGCAGTCATGACAGGCCTGGCACTCAACTGCAGCATAAACAAGAAGTCCTTGTTTGACAGAAAACACTATTTCTATGCAGATCTGCCTGTAAGTAAGTAGTATAGCTAGTCCCTTTATGGCTGGAGGGAAGGACAAGTCTGGAGTACGGATGGCTGTAGTAGGGGATGAGGGAAGAGATGCTTTTTCTATTTGCAGTCAGTGTTCCGCTCGCCCCAACAGGATGCTGTGCTGTGCCCTGATGAATAGACAGCTGTACCCTGGTGCTCACTGATTGAATATGATTGCTCTGATTGCTGACTCCTTGCTTAGCTGCACGATTCCAGTAGCTTAATGTAATTGAATTGGGAGCTGGAGCTGCTTTGCCCCTTAAGTTCTCCATTCCCGGTGTTTAGTACTAATTGTGTGTTAGGGTAAAAGCAGTCTGGTAATAGTCCTTCATTTAAAGTGAATATATGACAAACACAGGTTCCAGTGGCATAAACATAGTAGTGTCTTTTTTGTGTGTGCTTAGGGACCTGAAAATATTTAATTTCCCTTTAAAACTTTTTCAGTCAGTAGATGCAATAAATAAAAAAAAAAAAAAACTGAGAAACTGAGTCTTTGCAGTGTGGTTTGTTCATAGCTTTCATATTTGGTAGAAGGTGGAAGTCAAATACATTTTGCCACACTTGATATGGCTGTAGAAATACTGAAATCATTTAAGAACCTGACTTCTGTCATTGCGACAGGATGCAGCAGTGTTTGAGCCTTTTTTTCAATTTTAATAAAATTAAACCTTTTTAACTTTAAACTTTTTATTTCTGTCAGCTTATTTGTACTGAATGTTCAGTTTAACGCTAACCTGTCAAAGGGAGGACACTAGTGTTACTTCCTCTGATTTTGGGGTGAAGATCTAATGACTACTTTCAAAGAAAAAAATCCATTTCTGTTTTATCTGAGAAGGATTAGGCATGTTCAGCTTATCCTCTCTTTGGGTGAGGTGTCCTGGACATCCAGAGAAGCAGAGTGGGAGATTTCTCGAGTCCCAAATTAATGTGTAGAGGTGCTGTATTATTGACAGAACTAGTTTCTGTCCCGCTCTTGTTCAGGCGTTGGAAATATTTTGAAAGTACACAAAACATATTCACATATAATTGCTTCCCACCTTAGGAAGAGAATTATGTTATAATTGTCCACTGGAGACCTGGATCTTGGAAGAGATTTCTGTTCTGTTTTCTTCTAGGTTGGGAACTTGTGGCTCTTCTGTGAAGTTGATGCAATTACTGTTTTGGTTTCTGGGGATAACTTTGCTAATATTTGTGAGCCATTAAAAGGTCCTTTTGTTGGGTTTTTGTTGACGTTGAGAGAAGAGTGACATGGAAGGAGGTGTGTACAGCACCAGGTGGGCTGCCGTTGTCTGCAGACATGAGTTACAGCATCCTCTGGTCAGATAAGCATGGAAATTTAGTCAAGGAGATACTGACACATTTTATTACCTTGAAACATGGAATTCTGGCTTGCTACTGGCTGACTTCTGCAGTTTAAGCACTGACAATAAACTGCCCAACCTGCATTTCATAGTGAAACAGTCTAGTCAGGAACCCTGTAATAAGATGCAGAGTTTAGGCTAATGAGCTGTATAGAACAGATAAAATAAATCCAGCTCTTAGAGTTGTTTGACAATGGGATTATTGTTACTCCTGAAAATGGGGCTTTGGATGGGAAATGGGATTCTTGTTATTTATTGTCACTCACTATTTCAGGCTTTAAAAAATCATGATAATGAGATGTTTTAGGAGATGGGAAGAGCTGTGTGATTAGCATAGGCTGCATAGAGTCAGTTATTTCATTTTTCTTATAGTGATTATGGCTAGAAGGTCATGCACTTCATTGCATGTGTAAATTGAGCTGTTCACAGGGCCAGACCATTGTTCTCTATTCCACTATCTCTACGTTTTAGAGTAAGCTCATCCTCCCCACAAAATATGCAAACGCTCCTCCTGATTCATTAAAATCTAGCAGGCTTTTTTTTTTACTTCTCACCACTGGGGGCGTGAGCAGGCTAGGAAGGAGGAAGAGATGGGGACCCTACCTCAACAGAGTAATTGATTCACTTCTGTATTTTGACGTCATTGCAGTTACTCTAATACCTTGTCACTGGCAGCCCCTTTTCTGGCTTGCAGTGTCCCCTTCAAGTGGAGTCCCAGGCATGAGGTGGCATTTATCAGTTGTGTGCCTTATGTAGGGTTGCAGTGCCTGTCTTTTAAATTGCTGCATTAGTGAAATTGAGCTTTCTCATTTTCTTGATTCCCCACCCTCCTTCCCTCTCCCTCCTCTCCTCTAATGAGTAAAGTTCCGACAGGCTGAGAGGGATATTCAGCCTGATGGTAGGATGAATGATAATACCGGCTTGGGGATGGAGTTACGGTAACTGGCTTCAGAGAAGATTTAACATGATGACGGAACCACAGGCGTGGAAGAACCTCTTCTAGTCCATTTCCTGCTCCAAGGCAGTATCAGTGAAATTTATGTCATCTTGACAAGTGCTTGTGCAGTTGATTATTGATTATTTCTGCATTAGTGTAGCATCTGGTACTTGTCTGTATTGAGGAGTGCTCTTATTTTTTCTGGATCTCCAGCTTCTCACAGTTACGTTGAATTCTAGACCCATCTTCTAGCTTGCTTCCTTTCCAGCTGAGCAAAATAACTTCTGAATTTACATGTGCATGTATTCTATCTTCTCATATAGGTCACAATGGAAGACGCATTTTCAGTTTTATTCTTAGTCTATAATACTTGCACTTAGCCCTGCTGCCGCTTTCTGAAAAGTGAATGTTTTAATGAGTATAAAGCTAATTTTGTTGACAGGCTGGCTATCAAATTACTCAGCAAAGAGTTCCTATTGCGGTGAATGGAAGTCTGTCATACAGTCTCTGCATAGACAACAAAATGAGCCAGATGGTGACCAAAACTGTGAGGATTAAACAAATTCAATTGGAGCAAGACAGTGGAAAAAGTCTCCATGATGACACAAGGAGCCAGACCCTCGTTGACTTGAATAGGGCTGGTAAGCTTGGATTATTTTCCTGTTTTTCCTCTCCTTTCTGTGTAAGATGAGTCTTTAAGGGTAAATGGGTGACAGAGAACAGGTGAAAAATAAAAACAGCCTAATGTCTCTTTCCTTAAAATAAAAGTTCAACAAACTGATGATTACACTTGAAGCAGGGGAATACTTGATATTTTTGATGGTCAGTGGACCTTTCCCGTTGCTGTTGGTTGATGGCAATTGGCAATAGCAAGTTAGAAATCTGTTGGCTCCAGTTTGCTCAAAACTGTGTGTGTCAGTCACATACAGCCACTCAGCTATTTAAGCTCTTGCCATTGTATGTGTTTTTGTTAAAAAAAAAACAAATCAAAGACCTTGTGAATTCAGGTTGGGGATTAGAGGGAG
>Ga0181612_149319_pt1 | contig 18843 bp, 19 predicted proteins | sample HoacroProtozoa21_FD_119630 | JGI IMG/M metagenome (GOLD analysis project Ga0181612, IMG submission 119630) | Hoatzin crop microbial communities from Cojedes, Venezuel. Combined Assembly of Gp0051906, Gp0051904, Gp0051908 | reverse complement strand
CGGGCCTTCACTACAGAGCTATTTTCAAAACTGCTATTTCCTCTGTACTTTCCGGGCCTTCACTACAGAGCTATTTTCAAAACCGCTATTTTCTCTGTACTTTCCGGGCCTTCACTACAGAGCTATTTTCAGAACCGCTATTTTCTCTGTACTTTTCGGGCCTCCGCTACAGAGCTATTTTCAGAACCGCTATTTCCTCTGTACTTTCCGGGCCTCCGCTACAGAGCTATTTTCAAAACCGCTATTTCCTCTGTACTTTCCGAGCTTCCGCTACAGAGCTATTTTCAAAACCGCTATTTCCTCTGTACTATCCGCCAAACTTTAAAGGTCGATCACATTGACAGGTAGTGAAGCCACATCTTTTCTGCCTGGCGAATATTTAAGGGACTGGTTTTGGTCTCTACTGTTACAATCAACTGCTCTCCCGGATAAATACCACTTTGCTCATACTTCTTCAACTTTTCCAATGCCTTTTCCAGATACTCCGGGTCATCCAATCGGCCAAAATGTTCCAAGTATAAAACCCGGCGCGCTTTGACATCCAAAATCGTAAAGTCTGGATATATATATTTCCCGTCGCTTAACCTCAATGCACATTCATAACGATACGGAATTCCTTTTGCGGCAAGTCGGTCCGCTATAATCATCTCCGACTTTGAGCGTACCCGCTCCCCTTTCTGTGTAATATATTCTGCCCCGGAAAAAGGATATGAATTGGTAGAGTATTCTTCTGCTTGCCACCTTCCCAGATACTCCTCATCCGAGGAAATATAACTCCGTACTAAGACCTTCTTGCTCTCCGGCAAACAAGCATAGCAACCCGAACATCTTTGGTATTCTCGAATCAGCACCTGCAACGCTCGGCTGATTTTGTGAACGGACGGTAGCATTCGTTCTGCATACTCCCGCTGAGCAAGCTTTGGCACCAGATCCATATCCGCATCACTTTGATGTCTTAGATAATGACCATTCTTATCTTTGGCATCTTTACGAAAATAGTATTGAGGTGCTCCTCTGGACGGTTGAGAAACTCGAAGTTTCCCGTTTGGCAAATGAGATAAATCCTGTTCCATTTTCTGTTCGAGGGTGGTCCAGTCGTTGAGGAGTTGGTTGAAGAGGGTGATGTCTAAGTTCATGGGGGACTCCTTTCCATAATGGTGGTGAAATGGTGGGAATAAGGCCATTATGACAAGGTTTTTGGGGATTTCAAGGGGTTGGTGAAAAGTTCCCTGTACCCAGGGAATGAGCGGTTGAAATGGCGGCATGAACGGCCTGAACGAGCGCCATTTGTGCAGCAAAGAAACTCCATTTCGTCTGTCGGGGAGAGCACCTTGGAAAGAGTTGAGGAATCTTGGAAAGGGGCGAAGAATCTTGGGGAAGCCCGAGAATCTTGGGGAAGCCTGGGAATCTTGGGGAAGTCTGGGAATCTTGGGGAAGCCTGGGAATCTTGGGGAAGTCTGGGAATCTTGGAGACGCCTGAGAATCTTGGGGAAGCCTGAGAATCCGGGCGTAGCCATTGAATCCTGGAGAGACCGGAGAGTCTTGGAGGGGCCGAAGGAGGTTGGCGGATATGGAAATGCAGAGAGTAGAGCGATGTGTCCCGGCGAGGGAGGATGATTCAGAAAATAAAACAAAAAACTGTATCCGGAGACACGATTCTCTGGATACAGTTTTCTTTTTTGTTCTGATGTCAGATCAGGCCGAGGGTCTGGAAACCGGAGCGGAGGCCATCGTGGTCGACGTGACCGCAGACGAGGGTGGCGGATTGCTTCAGGGCGGTGTCGGCGTTGCCCATGGCCACGGAGGTGTGGACGTAGTCCAGCATTTCGTGGTCGTTGGGGCCGTCCCCGAAGGCGATGGAATCCTCCCAGGGGATTCCGGCAGCCTTCAGATAGGCGGCAATGCCCGAGGCCTTGTCGACGCCCGCGACGGTGACTTCGCCGTCACAGAAACGGGACAGACGGAAGCTGCCGTCCGTGACGTGGAAGTAGTCGGTCAGGCCGGACTGGACTTCCGCGGCAGAGAGTGGGCAGTTATAATAGACCGCCTTTTCGATGCCGGCGCAGTCCTCCGGGTGATCCACCACGGTCATGAGGTTTAACAGTTCCTCGTAGTCTGCGTCCGAGCGGTTCAACTGGAGGAGGGCCTCCCGCAGTTCGCCAAAGGCCCAGGGGGTGATATAAAGGGCGTCGTCCGCCTGGTAGAAGAAGGGCATCTGATGCGCTTCAAAGAACTCGGTCATGGACCGGATGTGGGCCGGGTCCATGAAGAAGGACTGGATGATCTGGTCCCGATACGTGACACAGGCGCCGGCAGCGGAGATGATGCCGTCAAACAGGTCGAACGGCAGCGGTGCCGGCCAGATCTGCACGCGGGCACGGCCGGAGCTCAAAATCAAATGATGCCCATTCTCATGGGCACGCCGCAGCGCGTCCGCAGCAGACTCCGGCAGCACGCCGGCCCGGGTGAGCAGCGTGCCGTCAATGTCCAGAAAAACAGCCTTTGGCGTCACGTACGATCCCTCATTTGCAGTATTTTTCAATGCAGGTCTGGAACACCTTGCCGTGCTCGATCTCATCGAGCATGACCGGCCGGATCTCCGGCAGTTCCTGGGTCACCGGCATGTAGTCCCGGGCCGCGTCAAATTCGCCGTCCACCAGAAGCTGGAACGCCAGCTTCGGGCTGACGCGATACACCGATTTGACCGCAATGGCCTTCAGCGGACTCGGCTTCAGGTCGGTCCGACCGGTGATCTTCTTACAGACATTGGCATGCTGGCCCTCGGAGGCCGCCACCTTTTTGAAGGTTGCGGACAGCTCCGGATTCTTCTTCGCCGTGACCTTTGCCATGGTGTTGTACAGAAGAACGGCATCCAGTTCGCCCTGCTGGGCATAAACGATTTTATCCATCAGTGTTTTCTTAGCCATAAGAATCCTCCTTGATCAACTTTCTATCTTCACAAATTCAGTTTACCATATTCCGGTCCTGCTTCAAATTGTAGTTCCAGCGGAAGACCGCCACGCCAATGATGATGACGTAACCGATAACACTGAGCACATTGGGAACTTCCGAAAAAAACAGGAAACCAAGCAGTGCCGCAAAAAGCACCTGGGAGTAATCGAACACCGAGATCTCCTTGGCGGGCGCATGCGTATACGCGGCCGTAACACTGAACTGTCCACCGGCCGCGGAAAGGCCGGCCAGAAGCAGATAGACCAGCTGCCGGCCACTCATGGGCTCATAGCCGAAAATCAGAAACGGAAGACAGGCCAGGCAGGAAAATGCGGAAAACGCGAAGACGATCAAAGGACCCCTTTCGCCCTGCTTTCCGAGTTTCCTCACATATGTATACGCCGTTCCGGCGCAGAATCCGCTGGCCAGACCGACCAGGGCCGGAATACTGGCCACGCCCGCGGTGGGCTGGATGACAAACACCGCGCCAACAAAGGCGATCAGGACACTGATCCACTCGACCTTGTTCGGCCGCTCTTTCAGAATGAAATAGGACATGATGATGGCAAAGAACGGCGACATCTTATTCAGAATATTGGAGTCCGCCAGGACCAGGCGGTCAATAGCCCAGAAGTTGAACAGGATCCCGCCGAAGCCAAACAGGCAGCGCAGCGCCAGCGGTCCCCAGCTGTCCCTGCGAACGTGGAACTTTTCCGGGGTCCGAATCAGGGTAACGAACGCGATGACCGCGGCCACCGCGTTCCGGAAGAAGGCCTTCTCCATGGTGGGAAGGTCTCCGGACAGTTTCACAAAAAACGTCATCAGACAAAAACAGAATGCCGCCAGCAGGACATATAGTATGCCGATGGCATGTTGGTTTTTCGCCTTCACTCAAACCCTTCTCTCTTATAAAGGTATTGCTATTATAGTACCCTTTCCCCAATTGTGCTATAATCATTTTCGCAGAATTTCAACGAAAGGAGATGCGGCCCATGAAAGCGGTCAATTTTGAATCCGGGCGAGTAGGGCACAACATTGTCCAGTCCGCCATCCCACTGCTCGTGGCCCAGCTGTTCAGCCTGCTGTACAACATTGTCGACCGCATCTTTATCGGTCGGATCGAAGGCATCGGCACCGCAGCGCTGGGCGGTGTAGGGCTCTGCTTCCCCATCATCATTATGATCCTGGCCTTCGCCAATCTGTTTGGCACCGGCGGCGCCCCGCTCTTCTCGATTGCCCTGGGGGCCAAAGACGAAGAGAGCGCCGAGCGCATCCAGAACACCGCGTTCTCCATGCTGACGGTGGCCTCGGTCCTCCTCATGGTACTCTTTTCGGCAACCGCCAAGCCCTTGCTGTATCTGTTCGGCGCGTCGGACGCCTCCATTGTCTACGCCCTTCCGTACCTGAGGATCTACCTGATTGGCACCTTCTTCTCCATGGCCGCCACCGGGATGAACCCGTTTATCACCGCGCAGGGATTCTCCTCCGTTGGCATGGTCACCATCATGATCGGCGCCGTGCTCAACCTGATTCTGGACCCGATCTTCATCTTTGCCTTTGACCTGGGCGTCCGCGGCGCGGCCATTGCCACGGTGATCTCCCAGGCCGTCTCCGCCCTCTTTGTGCTGCTGTTCCTGCACGGCAAAAAAGCGCGGTTCCGGCTCCACTTCCTGAAGCCGGTGGAGTGGCGGAAATCGGGCACCGACATCCGCAATATCCTCAGCCTCGGAACCTCCGGGTTCATCATGCAGTTCACGAACAGTCTGGTGCAGATTGCCTGCAACACCATGCTGTTCCGCTACGGCGGAGACCTCTACATCTCCGTCATGACGATCGTCTCCTCGGTGCGGCAGCTCCTGGACGTGCCCATCCTGGCCATTGCCGAAGGCGCCTCGCCCGTCATGAGCTACAACTACGGTGCCGGCCGCGGCGAAAACGTCAAAAAGGCCATCCGCATCATGTCCATTACCGCTATCTCCTACACAGCGGTTATGTGGGCGCTGATCCTCTGGAAACCCGGCGCTTTTATCTCCATCTTCAGCAACGACAAAACCATTCTGGTGGATGCCATCCCGGCCCTGCACCTCTACTTCTTCGCCTTTATTTTCCAGGCTTTGCAGTACAGTGGCCAGACCACCTTCAAGGCCCTGGGCAAGAGCAAAAAAGCCATCTTCTTTTCGCTCTTCCGCAAAGTCATCATGGTCGTTCCGCTCACTCTGCTGCTTCCCACGGTCTTCGGCATGGGAACGGACGGCGTCTTCATGGCAGAACCCATCTCCAACTTCGTCGGCGGCACCGCCTGCTTTGTCACCATGCTGTTGACGATTTTGCCCGAGTTAAATAAAATGAAATCAATAAGAGAGAAAAGGAGTTAACCCCCATGTTGTTATCCTCTGCCTTCAACACCCTCATGGCCATCTACCTTGGAGCCGCCCTCCTGCCGGCCATCTTCCTGCTGATTTACATCTACAAGCAGGATAAAGCCGACAAAGAATCCCTCGGCCTCCTTGGTAAATGCCTTCTCGGCGGCATCTGGGCCGCCCTGCTCGCCATCATTCTGGAGACGGTCGGCAACCAGGTTCTGGACAACAGCCTCAACATGAGTGAAATCAACCTCTCCACGGAGATGTACACGATGATCTTCGCATTTGTTATCGTGGCGTGTGCCGAAGAATTTGCGAAATTCTTCTTCCTGAAGCGCTACACCTGGAAGAACCCGGAATTCAACTACCACTTTGACGCCATCGTCTATGCCGTCTTCGTGTCCCTCGGGTTCGCCATGTTTGAAAACCTCAAGTATGTCGGCTCCTACGGCCTTGGCGTGGCCCTGCCCCGCGCGTTCCTCGCCATTCCCGGGCACATGTCCTTCGCCGTTCTGATGGGCTGTTTTTACGGGCGAGCCAAGTATCTGGAAAACCACGGCAAACGCGGCAAGGGCTTCATGCTCTTCCTGGCCTGGTTTGTCCCCATGCTGCTCCACGGCGCCTACGACAGCTGCGCCATGATCGGCACGACCTATTCGTCCTATGGCTTTATTGCCATCGTCCTGATCATCTACATCATCGTCTTCTTCCTGGTCCGGAAGGAATCCCGCGAAGACTACAAAGTTGTAGACTGACAAAAGCAAAAAAATTTCCTGCCCCACGGGCAGGAATTTTTTTGCCTTATTTTCTTAATCAAAGCTGATGTCGAACATGATCTCCTGCATGTCGATGGCGCCGGATTCGCACACCTCTACGCATTTGCCACAGCGCGTGCAGAGCGTGCCGTTCACTTTTGGCGGGTCAAAGCCCTCCTGCGTCAGCGCGCCCTCCGGGCAGACCGCCACGGCCGGGCAGTGCTTGTCTTTGGTACAGAGTTCGTCGTAGATGACGATCAGCTGGTTCGCCTTGCGCTCCTTGTCCTTGTCAGTGGTCTCAAAACCCATGCCGTCTTCCCTCCCCGGCGAGTCAAGTTCTGCGCAGTATTGTACCAGATACGGATTTTTCCTGCAAGACGACAAAACGGCAGAAGCCGGGAAAAGCTTCTGCCGTCTTGCCAGGCATATTATGATTTTTGGTTAAGAGATATCTGTCATTGGGAAGGAGATATCTTTTGGGGAGATAAATTTGGAAAAGTTTTGGGTTGTATAAGGGTTTACAACTTTAAGAGTTATGCAAGCGCTGCTCCAAGGGCTTCGCAGGCTGCTGCCGCGTCGTCTTCGGGGGCATCGTTGCAGATGACACTGTCGTGCACCAGTGCCGCTCCGGCTGCTGTTACGTCACTTTCCCAGTTCCGCATCCACTCACCGTCACCCCAGCCATACGAGCCGAAGAGGGCGACGTTCTTGCCGGAAAGAGCGGATTTTACGCCGTCATACATGGGCTGGAACTCATCTTCTTCCAGTACTTCGTCACCCATGGCCGGGCAACCGAAAGCAATGGCGTCATAGGCGGCAACTTTCGAAGCGTCAAAATCAGTGGCTGCAATTTTGTCGACGTCGGCGCCCTTTCCGCGGGCTCCTTTGACGACGAGGTCAGCCATGGCTTCGGTGTTACCGGTTCCACTCCAGTAGACGACTGCAACTTTGCTCATATAAGCAGATCCTTTCTAATTGGATTTTATTGTCAAACAGCCACTGCGAGGCGTGTAATGGGCACCCCGCCGGCCAACTGTTTGCTGTAGGTTTCCGTGCACTTTTTGTACCTGCGGAAGGTCTCCTGCGCCTTGTCGGCGTCTCCGTAGACTTTCCAGCAGCCGGTGCACTTGGCTTCCGAACGGTGTTCCATGAATCCCCGGACATCTTCCGGCGGATAGCTGAGGAAGAGGCCGATCTCATGGGGAAATTCGTCACAGGTTTTCAGGCGGCGCATCAGTTCGGCGATGCACTGCTCGGACGTCCGTCCCCGGTACCCGGCCTCCTGCAGAAGCTGCAGCGCTTCGGCCGCTTTGAGGTCCCGGGCTAAATCGCCTGGACGGTAAAGATAGACAAGCACTCTGGAACCGGAAAACTTTAAAGGAAGTATCCGCAGGCCTTTCGGCTGGAGAATCCGGTTCAGCCTGCGCAAATCGGTGAAGAGTTCGTCTTTTGTTGTGTAGGAACAGGAAAAGAGGTTCCCGGTTTTGATTCCGGCGAGCGTTGGCGAGCAAAACTGAACCAGTTGTTCGTCTGACACTGCCCTGCACCTCTCTGTCCTTACCGCCGTGCGATTCGCATTGGTAGTCAACCCTGCGGGTTAGCTTTCGCTAACCATTCTGTAAAAAAGTGAGTCAGAAGGACACGGCACCTTGGAACTCGGAAACACATTCCTTGGTTAGCCCTTGCTAACTTGATACCATCATAAACCCGTTGACCGGGTTTGTCAACGGGTTTTTTCAAAAGATTTTTACGATTTTTCAAAGCCGTCCAGGCCCTGCCAGCTAATGCGTTCCAGGAAACGGGCCATGTCTTCTACGCTGTCCTGAAAGCCGTTGGCATACCAGTTTCGGAACAGCGCCATGGTGCCGCCGTAGGTAAACATGCCGATCCACTCCACTTCCTGGCGTGTGACCCCATACCGGTCCATCCAGGCCTGAGTGGAGGCCTGGTCCCAGTGAAATTTCATGTCCATGATATTGACGGACTGGTTGAAAATCAGGTTGCAGATCTCCGCCTCGCTTTGAAAAATCAGGAGGATCTGACGGGTGATTTCCTGCGTACCCTCCCGGGAATGGTTGTTCTCCACCAGAATGGCAAAGACCCGGTCCACTACTTCCTGCGCCATCTCCTGCTGCAACTGGTCAATGGTCTGGTAGTGCAGGTAAAACGTGGCGCGGTTGATGCCGGCGCGTTCGCACAGCGCCTTGACCGTTACCTTTTTGTCCGGTGCCTCCCGGAGCATTTCCTTACAGCTGGACTTTAGCGCCGCCTTGGTAAACACCGTGCGCCGGTCCTCTTTGCGCTCTGCCATAAGTACACCTGCCTCCTCAGAAATTCGTTCTCTTCTCAAAATTTCTGTTCTATTATAAACAAGTTTTCTAAACTTATCAACAAGTGTTGATAAAAATTCCGGAGAGCCGAGGCTCTCCGGATGCATTCATGATTTCAGGATCGATGCCAGCACGCGGTCGTGTGCCGCCCGCTCGAACACGTCTTCCAGGGGTTCCAGTTCGGCCGTCCCATACTTGTGTTTCAATGCGGTGGTCATCAGGAAGTCCGTGAACTCCGGATTCTTCGGGAGGATCGGGCCGTGGCTGTAGGAGCCGAAGACGTTTTTGTAGCGAACGCCTTCCGTGCCGTCTTCACCGTTGTTTCCGTTCCCCTTCAGGACCGTGCCCAGCGGCTGGACACCGCTGCCCAGGTACGTGCGGCCACTGTGGTTTTCAAATCCGACGATCGTGCTGCCACCGGACTCCTCGCCCAGCTGGAACGCGTAGTTGTCGATCATGCGGACCTTGCCGCCCACCGTGTACAGGTCGACCGCGCCCAGAAATTCGTTTTTCACACCCTCATGGGTCTCATAGTAGTGGCCCATCATCTGGTAGCCGCCGCAGATGCAGAGGAAGGTCTTCCCGTCCTCGATGGCGCTGATGATCTCCTTGTCCTTGCCGGCGCGCAGGTCCTCCAGCAGGACGCCCTGCTCAAAGTCCTGGCCGCCGCCGATGAAGAAGAGGTCGTACTGCGTCAGATCCTTCTGATCCCCCAGGCGGAGTTCGTCTACCGTACAGGAGAGGCCGCGCCACTCCAGACGCTTCTGCATGCAGAGGATGTTGCCGCGGTCACCGTACAGGTTGAGCACTTCGGGGTAGATATGACAGATTTTCAGTTCCATGCGCTCACCCCTTCCAGAATTCGCCCTTGCCGGTGGCCGCGCTGATGTCCGCGCGGATGGACAGCATGGCGGTGTAGTTCGGCAGGATGAAGACCGGCAGTCTGCTCTCCCGGCACTTTTGAATGATCGGCTCGTTTTCCCGGATGACCTGCATGATGTCCTCCGGCGCGCCGGCATATTTCAGCCGGAGCTGCATGTCCTCGGCGCGGATGCCGGAGACGATGACGGATTTCAGATGCGGGCTTTCGCAGACCTTTTCAAAGTCCGCGTCCCAGATCCAGGAGATATCGTGTCCGTCTGCGGTGTTGTCGTTCAGGAAGAAGACCGCGTTGAAGTCCTCGTCGACCGAGCGCAGATACTCCAGCGCCTGGTTGGCGCCGGCCGGGTTTTTGATGAGGATCATCTGGACCCGAACGCCGTCCAGGTCGAAGGTCTCCATGCGGCCGAAGCTGGAGCTGACCTCCGCCAGGGAGGAGATGATCTCATCCCGGGCGTAGCCCGCCGCTTCGAAGGCACACAACGCGGCGGCCGCGTTATAGATGTTGTACACCGCGGGAATGGCTACTTTGACATCCCGCTTTGTCCGGCTGCCATCCGCTTCGGTGTACTCCACCTGGATGGCGCTGCCGTCGATGCCGACCTTGTCAATGGCGGTGACAGCCACCTGGGGTTCGGTGCGGCAGTAGCCGCAGTTGGGGCAGTAGAAGTCGCCCAGGTGCGCGTAGGTATGCGAATGATATTTATACTCCGTGCCGCAGCGGATGCAGTAACGGGCATCCGAAATGACGACATCCTCCTGGTCCCCGACCGGAAGATCCAGACCGTAGTAGTACACCGGATTCGGAACGCCCTCCGCCAGGGAGGAGGTCAGGGAGCAGTCCGCGTTCAGGCAGAGGATGCTCTCCGGACACTTGGCAATGCCGATCCGAATCTGTTCCAGGGTGTGCATGACTTCGCCGTACCGGTCCAGCTGATCCCGGAACAGGTTGGTCACCAGGATGACTTTCGGGTGCAGCAGCGGCACGATCTGTTTGAGGGCCGCCTCATCACATTCGACTACGGCATACTGCTTCTTCGGTTTGCCGGACAGGTCGGCGTTCGCCACAAATTCCGCCGTGACGCCGGTCAGAAGGTTGGCACCGGACTTGTTGGCCAGGGTGTCCTTTCCCGCAGCTGTCATGGCGCTCTCGATCATGCGGGAAGTGGTGGTCTTTCCGTTGGTGCCGGTGACCACAATGATTTCCATTCCCTGGGATACCGCCTCCAGGACGCCGCTGTCAAACGCCATGGCCACGCGGCCGGGCAGCGTGGTGCCGCCCCGGTGCAGCCGGCGCAACAGCGCGCGGGAGGTCTTACATCCGGTGACCGCCAGCGCGGTGGTCAGCGCATTGTGTTTTTTCATCGATTTTCGTACTCCGATTTCAAGAATTTTGCTGAGGAGGTTCTGTGACCTCATATAAGTCTTTCCGGCGGTGCTGCAGCAACGGCAGCTGCTGCCGGATTTTGTCTACATAGTCAAAGTCCGGGTGAACTTCCAGAACGCCGGGCCGGTCCCCGAGTTCGGCAATTTCGCCCCAGGGGTCCGCAGCTATTGAGTGGCTGTAGGAAACATACCCCAGTTCCGGATTGCGTGCCGGGGCACAGCCGATCACATAGATCTGATTGTCCACCGCCCGGGACCGGTAGCAGAGGTCCCAGTGGGACGGGCCCGTCTTCATATTGAACGACGCGGGCACAAACACCAGCTTGGCCCCGGCGTCCACCATCCGGCGGAACAGTTCCGGAAAGCGAATGTCGTAACACACGCAGACCCCCATGGTGCCGAACTCCGTGTTGAAGACCGTGATTTGATTCCCGGCGGATACCGTGTCCGATTCCCGGAACCAGGTGCCCTCCTTCAACTGGATGTCAAACAGGTGGATCTTGCGGTGCTTGGCAATCTGATTGCCGTCCCGGTCAAAGACATAGGCGGTGTTGTACACCTTGCCGTCCGCTCCAAGCTCCGGCACGGTGCCGGCCGCAAGGTAGATGCCATACTGCCGCGCGTACGCCGAAAGGGCCTGCCAGGTCGGACCGCCCTCCGGTTCCGCGAACCTCGGGAAGTTGTCCGTCTGATAGGGGCAGACGAACATCTCGGGCAGTGCCACGATGTCCGCTTCCCGCTCCCGATACCGTTCCAGCAGGGTCCCCAGCTGTTCCAGATTCTCCGCGGGCGTGGACAAGATCTCCGGCTGGATCGCCAGCAGCGTAAACGACATCCGTACCACCTCCTTACCCGATGTCCTATCTATTATATCACGCAAAGAAGGATCGGACAGTTGCAATCTCTGCCTGATATCCGGGAAGTTCGTTGGGTGTCTCCAGGATAAATGGACGCCCCTGCAAAGCGGGGTGCAGGCAGACCGATTTCAGAATGTCCAGACCGATTGCGCCCTGCCCCAGTTTTTCGTGGCGGTCCTTGTGCGCGCCGCAGACATTCTTGCTGTCGTTCAGATGGACCGCAAGCAGGCGGTCCAGGCCCAGGACATGATCAAATTCGTTCAGCACATCGTCCAGGCGAGCCAGGTCATACCCGCCATCCCAGGTGTGGCAGGTATCAAAGCAGACCCCGACCTGTTCCGGCCGGTCCAGCAGGTCGATAATGGCCCGCAGTTCTTCGAACGAGCGGCCCATTTCGCTGCCCTTGCCGGCCATCGTCTCCAGAAGGACCGTCGTCTTCATCCCGTCGTGCAGGATCTTATTGAGGGACTCCGCGATCATGGGAATAGCCGCCTCCGGCCCCTGCCCCACATGGCTGCCGGGGTGGAAATTGTAGTAGTTCCCGGGAAGGTAGCGGTCCATCTTCGCCAGGTCGTCGTGCAGCATCGCCTCGCCGTTCTGACGCGTCGTCGGGTTGGCGGCACAAAGATTCATGGTGTACGGTCCGTGGGCCACCAGTTTGCCGAAATGATGCTCTTCCAGAATGTTCCGCAGGGCGGCCACGTCCTCCTCCTGGATGTCCCGCGCCTTTCCGCCGCGCGGGCTGCGCAGGAAGAACGCAAAAGTGTCCCCGCCCAGGTCCAGTGTCGTTTTGCCCATGGCCTCATAGCCCTTGGACACAGAGACATGGCATCCAATGTTGATCATGCAGATCCCTCCCGGAAGTTTTCCAAAAACTTGTGACATTATACCACATTCGGCGGCCGTTTCGTTTATAATAGAAGCAATCATTTCAGGGGAGTTTCATCATGCATTCGGAAACCAAAACATTACTGACCTGGTACGACCAGTGCCGCCGCATCCTGCCCTGGCGGGAGGACCCGACACCCTATCACGTCTGGGTGTCGGAGATCATGCTGCAGCAGACGCGGGTCGACGCGGTCATGGAATACTACCGGCGCTTCCTGGAGGAACTGCCGGACGTGGAGGCGCTGGCCGCCGCGTCGGAGGAGCAGTACTTGAAGCTCTGGGAGGGTCTTGGCTACTACAGCCGGATCCGCAACATGCATAAAGCCGCCGTCCAGGTCATGGAAGAATACGGTGGCGTGATCCCGTCCACCGCGGCGGAACTGGAGAAACTGCCCGGGATCGGGCACTACACGGCCGCGGCCATTGCGTCCATTGCCTTCGGTCAGCCGGTGTCGTCTGTGGACGGCAACCTGCTGCGCGTCTTTTCCCGTATGACGCTGTATGGGGAAGACATCAAATCGCCTCAGGCGAAACGGGACGCGGAACAGTACTACATGGAACGCATGCCGGAGCAGCGCCCGGGGGACTACAACCAGGCCCTCATGGACCTCGGCGCCACCATCTGCCTGCCCAACGGCGCGCCGCATTGTGACGTCTGTCCCTGGCAGAACGTCTGTCAGGCCCACGCCGCCGGCCGGGAACTGGACTTCCCGGTCCTGCCGCCCAAAGCCGGCCGAACTAAGGAGAAGCGCACCATCCTTCTCCTTACGGATGGCACTGAAATCGTGCTGGGCAAACGCCCCAAAGAGGGGCTCCTGGCCGGACTCACCGAATTCCCCGGTGTGGACGGTGCTCTGACCCAGGCACAAGCCAGGGAACTGGCCCGTTCCCTGGGGCTCCAGGTGCAGACCGTGAAAAAGCTTCCGGCTGCCAAACACATCTTCAGCCACAAGGAATGGCACATGACCGCGTACGCCATCACAGTGGAACGACTGGATGCCCTGCAGCTTCCGAAATCCCTCGAAGAACTGGGGCTCTCCTCGGCGGAGCTCTTCCCCGCCACTGCGGAGGAAATCCGGGACCGCTACTCCATCCCCTCGGCGTTCTCCGCGTTTGTGCCCACGTCACTGGAATTACTGCAATAAAAAAAGCTGCGCCATGCGCAGCTTTTTTCGTATGATCAGTCGTCCAGCAGATGACCATCGATCCCGACGGTGACCACACGCCACGGGATGAACTTGCCGCTGTTCTTGAGCGCGGCAATGGCCGCATGTTCCAGGCCGCCGCAGCAGGGCACTTCCATGCGGACGATCGTCAGGCTCCGGATGTCGTTGTTTGCCAGGATTTCCGTCAGTTTTTCCGTGTAGTCCACAGCGTCCAGCTTGGGACAGCCGATCAGGGTGACTTTATTGCGGATGAAATCTTCGTGGAAACGGGCATAGGCGTAAGCCGTGCAGTCCGCTGCCACCAGCAGGTTGGCGCCGTCAAAGTACGGCGCGTTGATGGGCGCCAGTTTGATTTGGACCGGCCAGTTGCGCAGTTGGCTGACCGCCGCAGTCTCCGCCAGGGTAGGAGCCGCCTTTTCGGCTGCCGGCGCTTCGTGATGAATGCTGCGCGCCATGGAGCCCGGGCACATGTGGCCGTCGCCATGCGGATGATGCGGCTTATTCTGCTCGGCCATACGGGCCTTCACAGCAGCCTCATCATAATCCGCGGCCTCGCGCTCCACAATGGAGATGGCGCCCGTGGGGCACTCGGGCAGGCAGTCCCCGAGGCCGTCACAGTAGTCGTCTTTTATGAGGCGTGCCTTGCCGTCGATCATGGCAATGGCGCCTTCGTGGCAGGCGTCGGCGCAGGCGCCGCAGCCGTTGCATTTCTCTTCGTCAATCTGTACGATTTTTCGAATCATAACCAAACCCTCCTGGAATTCATAATGTCTTAAGCCTGACACTATTGTACCCGGAGGGTTCTGCCATTTCGGTAACAACCGTTACAAATCCAATTTTTTACAGCACTTCTTCCAGCGCGTCCTGGTCCAGGATCGTGATCTCCCGGCGGTCCACCGAAAGAATACCCTCGTCCGCCATGTTCATGAGTTCCCGGGACAGGGACGGGCGGGTGACGTTCAGATAGTCCGCCATCTCCTCCCGCGGCTGGACATGCACCACCATGGAACCCGGCTTTTGCCGGTTCATCAGGTAGCGGGCGATCTTCTCCCGCAGGGTCGTGCTGCCCAGGACCCGCATGCGCTGGTTCATGTGGTAGGCCTTTTGCGCAAACACGGACAGGAGGTTGCGCTGAATGCGCTCTACCACGGCCAGAAGTTCCCCGTTATCCGTCTGCTCCAGGAGGTCCGTGTGGATCTTCAGAACCAGGCTGTCCGCGACCGCCTCCGCATACATGTCGTACTGCGGAAGGTTCATAAACGCGTAGACCTCTCCGAAGAGTTCTCCGGGCTGATCAATGGTGGTCAGTATGATGCGGCGGCCGCTCATGGTATCCTTGGCCACCAGGATCTTTCCCTTGTGCAGGAGCAGAAGGTCCCGGGGACGGTCCGTCTCGTGGAACACCACTTCGCCCTTCCGGTATTGCACGGCCTGCACGAACTTGCTCTCCAACAAAAGCCGGCACTGTTCTTCGCTCAGGCCCTGGCCCACGCGGCTGTTTTGCAGAATGGATACGCACTCCTCACACATAATGGTCCTCCATCTTAAGGGTTTTGCTAAAAAATATGGTAGAATGGAACCAGCAAATTTGTCAATGAGCAATTGCCGCTCGAAAGAAAGAAGGAGTTCTGTGCAATACCCCGATCTCGGCGCCCGTTTCATGCGCTACGCCGCCATCAACACCCAGTCCAGAGAAGGCGTGGACACCACGCCCTCTACCGAATGCCAGTTTGAGCTTGCCCGCGTGCTGCGGGACGAGTTGCTCGAACTCGGCGCCGCGGACGTCTCCCTGGACGAACAGTACTGCTATGTCTACGGCACCATTCCTGCCGCGGCCGGCTGTGAGGACGCCCCCGTCCTGGGCCTCATGGCCCACATGGACATTGTGGATGACGTTCCCGGCCCGGAGGTGCGTCCGCGCCGCGTCCCCAACTACGACGGCGGGGACATCGTTCTGAACGAAGACCTCGGCATCGTGACCCGTGCCGACGACTTCCCGGTCCTAAAGGCACAGGCCGGACACGACCTGATCGTCTGTGACGGCACCACCGTCCTCGGCGGAGACGACAAGGCCGGCGTAGCCGCCATCATGGACGTGGCGGAAAAGCTCCTGACCGAACCGGGCCACCGGCACGGCAAGATCATCGTCTGCTTCACCCCGGACGAAGAGGTCGGCAACGGCCCGCTCAACCTGGACTACGACCGCTTCCGCTGTGACTACGCCTACACGGTGGACGGCAATGAAGTCTCCACCATCGAGTACGAGAACTTCAACGCTGCGGCCCTGCACCTGACCGTCCACGGCCGCAACACCCACCCCGGTTACGCCAAGGGCCTCATGAAAAACGCGCTGACCCTCTTCACGGAGTTTAACGCCATGTTGCCGCCGAAAGAAGTGCCGGAATGCACCGAAGGCTATGAGGGCTTCTACCACATCATCCACGCCTCCGGCACGCCAGAAGAGGCCGAAGCCGACTACATCATCCGGGACTTCGACATGGACTCGTTCCAGGCCCGCAAGCAGTATGTCACCGACTGTGTCGCCAAACTCAACGAGCAGTACGGTGCCGGCACCTTCGAAGCAAACCTCCGGGACCAGTACTACAACATGAAAGAGAAGATCGAGCCCGTCTATCACCTGGTCGAGAACGCCATGGACGCCATGCGCGCCGAAGGCCTGGAGCCCCAGGCCAAACCCATCCGCGGCGGCACGGACGGCTGCCAGATTTCCTACAAAGGCATCCCCTGCCCCAACCTCGGCACCGGCGCCTACCTCTGCCATTCCCGCCACGAATTCGTCAACGTCGACGAAATGAAAACCAACGTCTGTATCCTTCTCCGCATTCTGGCTTCCTATGTCGGGAAACGCGATTGTCAATTGTAAAAACACCCAAATATATTCGTCGATTTTGTGCATGTGATTAAATCTCGAACAAAATTGTTGGCAACGTCTTGCGCACCCTATTTTTTATATGTTATTGTTAAATATGGTTAAAAGTATTCTGTAAAGGAAGTGTTTTTTTATGAAAGAAGAATACAGCCCGTTGTTCACACCCTGGAAAATCGGAAACCTGGAAATCAAGAACCGTATCGTTCTTGCTCCCATGGGTGGTACGTGTATCTTCGGTTGGACCGAGCCAAACCACTTCGATAAAGAAGCAGCCAAACTGCTTCTCCGGATCGCACAGAATAACTGCGGTCTGGTCATCCCCGGAATCGCTCCGGTCAAAGACATCCTTGGCGGTGCCTGGTTGTATCAGCACAAATGGAAATTTGAGCAGCTGAAAGAGTTCATGGATGAACTCCATAAGACCGGCGCCAAAATGTTCGTTCAGATGACCGCCGGCTTCGGCCGTTCCATGGCTCTGAGTGACATGATGATGCTCCTCATCGAGCACAAAGCGCTCGGCCTCGTCGCCAAACCGTTCATGAATCCGGAATATCTGTCGACGGCACCCAGTGAGACCCCGAACCGCTGGGTCGAAGGCTACACCACCAAAGCCATGACCAAGAAGCAGATCGCAGACATCGTTTACGCCTTCGGTGAGACCGCACGTCTCTGTAAAGAGGCCGGCGTCGACGGCGTCGAAGTCCATGCCGTTCATGAGGGCTATGTTCTCGACCAGTTCACGCTTCCGTATGCCAACTTCCGTGACGACGAATACGGCGGATCCTTCGAAAACCGCTATCGCTTCGCCGTGGAAATCGTGCAGGCCATCAAAGGCAAATGCGGAAAAGACTTCCCGGTCTCCCTCCGTTACTCCGTCGTCTCCCACACCAAGGGCTACCAGGAAGGTGCCCTTCCGGGAGAGACCGACTACATCGAAGTCGGCCGTACCATGGAAGAGTCCGAAAAAGCCGTCAAATACCTGCAGGATGCAGGCTATGACATGCTCAACTGTGACAACGGTACCTACGACGCCTGGTACTGGGCACATCCGCCGCAGTACATGCCGGAGAACTGCAACCTGGAAGAGGTCTCCCATATCAAGAAGTTTGTCGACATCCCGGTCGCCTGCGCCGGCCGTATGACGCCGGAAGCCGGCGCCAAAGCTATTGCTGCCGGTGAAATCGACGCCGCCGTCTTCGGCCGTCAGTTCCTGGCGGACCAGGCCTGGGTCACCAAGCTCATCAACGAAGAGCCCGAAGAGATCCTGCCGTGTATCTGCTGCCACAACGGCTGCTTCGACATGGCCAAACACAACGGCACCGGCTGTGATCAGGACTTCTTCGACACCTCGCATATGTGCATGTGCGCCGTCAACCCGCAGACCATGCAGTCCAAGAAATACAAGATCGAGCCGACCAAGCATCCGAAGAAGGTTGCCGTCATCGGCGGCGGTATCGGCGGCATGGAAGCTGCGCGCGTCCTGAAACTGCGCGGCCACAATCCGACCATCTATGAGAAGACCGACAAACTCGGCGGTATCTTCATTGCCGCGGCTGCTCCGGACTTCAAAGAGCACGACAAGCGCCTCATTGAATGGTTCAAGCTGCAGATCAAGAAACTCGGCATCCCGGTCGAATTCAACACCGAAATCACGGATGTTACGAAGCTCAACGCCGACGCCATCGTTGTCGCAACGGGCGCCAATGCCAACAAGCTTCGCATCCCGGGTGCGGACAAAGCCATCTCCGCCACGGAATATCTCCTTGGTGAAAAAGAAGTCGGCGACAACGTTGTCATCATCGGCGGCGGCCTGACCGGCTGTGAAATGGCTCTTGACCTCTACAACAAGGGCAAGCATCCGACCATCGTTGAAATGGTCGACGACCTCATGGCAGTTCCGAACCTCTGCCTGGCCAACTCCTCCTTCCTTCGTGACTTCTTCAAGACCAACAACGTTCCGGTCTATCTGGAGACCAAGACGAAGGAGATCGCAGACGGTTATGTCCTCTGCGAAACCAAGACCATGAAGCAGTTCAAGATCCCGGCCGACTCCGTCATCTACTCCGTCGGTTATCGTCCGGCTCCGATCGTGGAACCCGGCTTCAACTTCGACGTTGCCGGTAAGGACATCCCGGTTCCGGGTGCCTGCGCTGGCGTCATGAAGAAGGTCAGCCCGCTGCTCAAGAGCTTCACGGGCCTTGCACTCACGAACACCGACACCAAAGCCGGCGGCAAACCGGTCTACCTGGTCGGTGACTGTGACAAAGTCGGCAACCTGCGCAAAGTTATCTGGGGCGCATGGGATGTCGCCATGAAGATCTAACAGATCTCAACCCACAACAAAAGAACCGAGCGGGCAGAGCCCCGCCGGCTTTTT
>Ga0181612_135220_pt1 | contig 18843 bp, 17 predicted proteins | sample HoacroProtozoa21_FD_119630 | JGI IMG/M metagenome (GOLD analysis project Ga0181612, IMG submission 119630) | Hoatzin crop microbial communities from Cojedes, Venezuel. Combined Assembly of Gp0051906, Gp0051904, Gp0051908 | reverse complement strand
GGGCACCTGGCATTTATCCAGGCCAAACCAAAACAGGACTTAACTTCATAAAAAGTTAACATCTTCAGCAGAAACATCTTGCTGCATCCTTTCTTCCTAAGTCAAAAGGCTGCAGCAATGTCAAACATGGATTAAAAGGAAGGAGCTCTATAACTTGTGTTGATCCAACAAGGTACTGCACCGAATTTCTGGTTCAGTGCACTCATTCACTCCTCAGTGTGCTCCCACATTTTCAGCAAGTCCTTCCACAGGTGTGCATGTGAAAGTCCCGGCTGTGACCCTCCCCCCCCCACCCCCCAGCCTCCCAAAAGCAAAGGCCATGAAATTAAACCATCCCGGGCTTTTCAGAGTGCTGCGCCCAGGACAATGCAAAGCGATGACCAAAACACCGCAAGGTGACTGTATTGCCACACACAAGATTAAACTGAGAATGTTGAAGAAGTGCCTCACTGGTATTTTATATCGGAAGTGACTCTGGGCCACCCTGGTTGTCTATTCACTAACCCGTGTTTTCAAGACAGCTTTACTGCTGTTTCCTTCTTTAAATTCACTGAAAAACTCCCAGTGACAGGCAGTCATTTCGCTGAAGGTTGACTGGTTTTGTATGAGTGGAACTACTATGCTTCTCATACTGTTGCAAAAGCACAGCACAGTGTTGTTTTCTGATCCATCTCGTTCATTTACAGAAGACTACAAGTGGCACAGCCTCACTGCACGGCTGGGCAAGGGGCATTTAAACAGCCTGCTGATTACCTGCTTTTGATCAGGTATCACCGTGCTGAACTGGGGAGCAATTTTAAAAATTCTCAGAAGAACAAAAATAAGCACTGAACCCACACATGCGCAGTGTAAAAGTCAGCCTTTGGGAAACTCATGCAGGAAGAATGACTGAGGGCTGGCAACTGTCCCAGCAGAGTGACTAACACTCTGACTGAAATCAGCATGATAAATGAATTTTAGCATTGCCGGCATAAGAAAGCCACGTTGCCAGTTTGGTCTTTCTGAGAGAAGAATCAAAGTAGAAGGCAACAGCCAGATCCTGATGTGCAGCTGAGCAATGCAGCACACTGCTCTCAGTGTGTGCTCGATCCGACGGGAAGCGTGGCTTTGCCAGAGCTTCTGCTCCTGACCTGCACACCCAGCTGCAAGGAGCTCCGGGAGGGAGAGCTGTGCGGTGCTCGGGGGTGTGATGAGAGCAGCAGTCCTCAGAGCCCCTTTGCAGGCTTTCTAAGCAGATAGGAAGACCGTTACTGCAGTCTGAATCTGTTGTGCTTCATTTGTCAGATTAAGGCTGCTTAATAGATTACACTAGCAGCAGAGTAGCAAGTAGCTGCTCTGATTTGACGAATCTGGCCTACAATACTAAGTATTTGGATCCATCATACCCAGTGTGTTTTTACAAGGATTTGTCGGAAGAAAAAAACAGTCTTTTTACCGCACAATTGAACTTACTTGAGCACCTGAAAAGATATTAATTTACTAGGAATTATAGCAGCTATTTTGGCCAAAAAAGTGTGGCTTTAACCTTCCCTTCACATGTAACATTATTAGATTTCTATGATGATGTGAAAGTAAGTGACTTCGTTCAGAAAAAAACCCTGCTGTGTATGATTTTATTATGAGATCATAATAACTGACATTAACTGATAGCATTCATCCATATCACCGGCATGCAACTGCTCCAGGAGAGAGGCAACAATGTGGACTAATGGTTCTGCAGTATAGCTGTAGGCTAATGATGTCTTACTAATCACACTAGCCAGAGCAGTGTATCTTTGGACCGTGGTCAAGGGGAACCCAGCAGGTTGCTATTGCTGTCAAATTCCTTTAATATCAGTTAATTATCCAATGGGCATTAATTTGCAAAAGCAGGCTCCCATGGAAACAGTGGGTCAGCAAAATCAGTCTGAGCGCTGTAAGAAGCTTGGTCAGAAAGTGGATGTTTTTTAAGCTTTCACATCTGGCTGAATCCCAGGAGACTGATCCCCAGCCTTACTTTCTTGCCGCTGTGCTGCAAGAAGTCCTAGCACAAGGATTTGCTCTTAAGAGTCTTCCTCCCATGGTCTGTGCAGTGCAGTTAGCATTAAGCCAATGGTAAAGGACACGGCTGACTTGCATGAAATATCTTTTCAGAGCAATCTGCGCAATGGTCGTGTCAGGAAATCAGAATGTGCTCCCAAGTTAAATTGTAATGACTCGGGCTCGGTGAATGGAGATCTCCACATTGATTTCTGCCTTGTAAAGAAGTCCAGGAGTCAACAATGCTTATTGAACAGTTAGTATCATCTTCAAATGAATCACTGCCACTAATCCAGACCCAGGAGCAAGCTGCAGCTTCTCCTCAGATTTTAGCAGTGTTGCAATTCAATCGCTTTTTCCTGCAATGTTTTCCTTTAATGCTAAAATACGTTCATCCTCTTCTGACGGTTGAGAAATATGTTTAGGACTAACACCAGGTTACTTCTGTGACAGCCTTTACAGTCCAAATTAATACTGCAGTAGATGATGAAACATGAAATAGCTCTGTTCCAACATAACTGCTGAACCCAAACTAATCCACAGATTAACCAAGGTCTCTGCCCAACCTGTCTAGGCCTATAGCATAAGCTATAAAGAACAGCATCAGAGTAAAAGCTTTGCTTGTAATACAGTTCAACCTTTATGAATTAGGCTCCATCTGTAATATTTTGTAGAATTGTGAAGATTTTCAGTAAATCCTCAGTTGTAGGTGAGTGAAGAAGTTCTGTTTCTTTGTTTTCCTTAGGATGTCTCTTTGCTCCATGGAGTTAAGAAAGGAAACCTTGAATTTTGTTTTCTCATTTAAATGCTTGTTTGTAAACTATTTTAGAGCATGGGGTGTTCAGTGCTGCCTATTGTAGCCCTTTTGTATGGGCAGGAAAATCAGAACGGAACCCTCCTGGGGAACAAGCAATACTGGTTTCAGCCTCTGAAAGTGGGAGAATTAACAAAATCTAGCACTCTCTTCTCCTGGCTGACAGTTTTAACTAATGAGTCATTTAAACTGCACCAGCAACTGTATGACTCCAACCCTTTCTTTAGATTGTTTCTCTTGATTCAAATCCAAAAGGGTTGAGGCTGAATGGACTATCCTGAGTCCAAAACCATCGAGTGACCTTCCTCACCAAACAGTTCTTTCAGATTTTCATTTCAACAATAACAAATACCTATTTCTTCTGTTTTTCCCCAGGACTCAGACAATCTGCAGAAGTCTATCAGTTATTCACAGAGCCATATTAATACTATTTTTGGGCTCTTGTCACCTTCCTACCCATCCTCTCCAGCCTCACACAGCTTTCTTGGCCCTTTGAATCAGTACACATGTGTCTGTTTTCTCTTAGTCACAGAAGCTGGCCTTTGTTCCAGCCCTCCTGTAGCATATTTTCTGGTCTCTGTTACAAAGGCAATTAAAGCCTTGAATGGACATGTTAGGGTGTGGGTGCAAACTTGTGATGTTGGTTAGCTGGTTTATTTTGCCGTGGTTTAGCTCAAACAAACAGCTGTACCTCACCGCAGATCCTGCCTTCAAATGAACAGCAGGTTTTAGTTTTTATTGCCAGCTTTGCGCATGTGGTGTTGTGGAACTACATCCATCTGTGGGCTACCTTTTCCCGAATGCTGAGCTGTGAAAATACTGGACCTTCTGCAGAGCCTGGTATCCTATTGCTGTATTGTACAATTTAAATCCTTATAAAAATATAAATGAACTTAGGAAAAATTCTTCCTTCTTTTCCTCTGCAAAATCTAATGTCAGAAGGCCTCAAGGAAGGTTTACTATCTATCCAAGGTTATTGGAACAACATCTGAAGCCAAGCTCCACAAAATATGTGTTTTCTTTCATGTGCTGAAAGTTCCTGAACAGTCAGAAAAACTGTTTCAGCTTTAGATGAAACTGTGTTTAGACTTTGTTTTTTCCCCCTTACTTTTATAATGTCAAAATGATGGAACTTATTTTGCTGTACTAGAGGAATATTTATTTGAAACCAACATACATTTGAAAAATGTTTTGATGTTACCAAATCCATGGGACTTTTCCTGGGAGATATTTTCTAGCTAAAATATTCCTTCAATATTCTTCCCGCAGTCTCAAGGTCCTGTGCAGATGTTTGTAGGGCACTGCATGCACAGAAGAAAAAGACCTCTGACCTGAATAGCTTGAAGCCTTCCTAGTCTTTGCTGCTTTTTTTTCTTTCTCATTTTCCATTGTTTGGGAAACAATTGTGACATCAATACATAAAACCTTTTAGAAGTGCTGTTTTAAAAATCCAGAATTAGCTTGCGATATCCTGGAAAAACAGCCTTAGATCTGTATCTGAGAGCTGAACAATCTCGAAGTGCAAGAGGTTCAGAACACAAATGCAAACTCTGTACCTGGGACCCTTCTGAAGTTGCAATGTACTGTTTCTGATCTTGCCTTTTAGAAATGTGTTTATGAAAGCTTTCCGCTTCTCCTTCAGTGATTCCAGGAGGGTATGTTATCTGCTTCCTGCTGTAAGTCATCAGAAACTTTCTTTTCCTCTGCTGTATTACTGTGAAAGTGAGAACAACTTAAAGAAGTGAAAGCAATTTGTTCTCCAGGAGATATTAGATAAAGGGTGCCTAGTGGTTTCTTCGTACCATGTTAAGATGGGGATAAAATGGAATGACATGATAGACCATTAAGCAAAGAAATGTAAGCACAGCGGCAAATTCCTTTCTTGTCTCAAATCTGTGATACATTTTCCTACCTTGGATTATTAAATGACAGTGTCTAAAGCAACAGCTCTGCTGGCTTTGCTGCGCTGGCGTGGGACCTTAGAAGTCAGCAGTGGTCTGTGTTCAAAGAGATCAAGGATTGCAAGCTATCAAGAGGAGATCCAGGGCAGCTGCACTTGCTTACCGCTTCTTTTGAAAATGGCAACCCAGCGAAAACAACTTTACAGACCCCTTGCCTAGCCTTCACTAGGGATCTGGAGGCCCCTGTCACTGCCAATTTCTGAAGCTGCAAGAATTAAGAATCAGAGCAAGAGATTAAATAAGACTGCAATGGTATAGCCTAATGTACTGCTCATATGGCAACAGCAGAGTTCATTAACTGTGTTGGTGCTTGAAATATGACTGAATGCACTGTTAAGCAATTCATTTTTAAAGAAATTCTTGGAAACATGAGACCTCTGCTCTGAAAACTTTCTGAAAATTTGGAAAACAATATCATGAGAGTTACAATTTGCATTAGCCAAAGAGGTTTCGCTTTCACTCTCTCGTAAGAAGTTAAAAAGTGCTTCCATTTTCCAAATTACTACTAAATATCTAGCAAAACCCAGGATCCTATAAAACTAGTTCAAGTGAAATGAGAAATAAAGTCAGTAAGCTAAATTACCTTCCCGCTTCACCGCCCCCTCATTTTGCACATTCTCTTTTTAAGGGAGAATCACTTCTACTCCCCTTCTACACCTCAACTCACATGTGCTCAGTCAGAGCTGGGATGGGTGAGGAGGATAATTGCAGTGGTCCAGTGATGTGCCTGAGGGACAGGACCTTTCCTGGAGCATGCTTTCCCTGGCAGAGGTTTCAGCTGGATCCCAAGGGCTCACCATGCAACTCTTGAGCTGCACACTGGGCTGGCATAGCTCATTAAGTTTGGAAAAGACCTCTAAGATCATGAAGTCCAGCCATCAAACCATCACCACCATGCCTGCACTAAACCATGTAGTGAAGTGCCACATCATTTTTTGAACATCGCCAGGGATGGTGACCACAGACTGTGGCAGGAACCAAACCATTACCAAATGGTAATGTTTGCTTGGGGAATAGGACATGCAATGTTGGACTATCCACTTTGTATTCTTCTCCTTCTGTTCATCATAGGTAACAAATCTATGTCCATCAGTTTATGCCTTGTAATGACAGAGTCATTAAACTGAATGGCCTGTGGCTGTCCACTGGCACCCTGTACAGCTGAACAACCCCCCATATCTGTCTGCTGAAACCAGGGCTTTTCCTCACCCAGCCACTTTTTTGTGGTGTGAAGAAGTCTGAAATAGCACTGTCACGCCAGTTAGCAGAATAAATGAGAACAAGTCTTGAGGTGAACAAGGTTGTGTACAAAGAAGTGCTTTGAATTGTAAATATATTGACTTTTCAGTGTATGAGTATAATAGCTGATGCCTTGAAAGCTTTATCACAGTGGAAGGGGAGTGTTAACTAAAACTGACTTTCTCACAAATGTTTTGACCATATACTCAACTCCTTTTAAACACTTGTTTTAATTTCCTCTCGCTCTTTGGGAAGGAAATTAAGTTTGGTTGGTTCCCTCCAAGGAATAAATGCGAAAAGTTTTTCTGGATTCCTTAAAACGAGCAAGTCTTGAAATGCAATCTCTTCTGATTTCTCTCTGCCAAGGCAGAGTTGTCACGTGAAAGGCTGGCAGAGATAAACCCTATGAAACAAAGCAAGCCACTCCTAAACCTCAGCATGGCAGTTCTTTCACTGTTCACAATAGAAAGATGACATTTCAGGAGAAGAGCACTATTCCTGAGACACTAGCTATCAAACAAGCACACACAAAAAATAGCTCAGAGTTAACGTCTGTGTAATGGAGACCAGATAACAGCAGCAATTCCTCTGGAGAGGCTGGCTTGCACCTCGTGTCCTTTCTCTCCTACCCACCATATTCTCACTGGCTGCATGTTGGCTCCAAACTGCTACAGGTTCATGGAAGAGGTCCAGAATGATCCCAGATCAGCTTGCATGTGTCTATCAAACTTCAACAACCTGTCTCAGAGCGTTTCTTTTTTCTAAAAAACACATGACAGCAGGAACAAAAAGGTTATGAGTACCTTACTTCTTTGTACTAATTTCCCGCTGCTGATTATCTATTCTCAGTGCTGTTCTCTTCCCTGCAACTCATCTCACAAACAACCTTTAGAAATTTCTGTCTTCTGTTTCTTCTTTAATCCATGCTGTTAATATTCTTTAGCTGGGAATTATCCCACCATATTTGCCTCAAGCCTTCCAGGTCTTCTGTATCTTTTCTCCAAAAAATGATGGGTGATTGATCCTGTTTTTAAAAGAAAGAGTCATTTTAACTTTCTAAAGCAGGCTTTCACAGCACACTATATCCTGTTATGTCCTGCTAGGGTAGTGGGGTGATTCACTTAATGATGTGTGATTACAGTTTTTCCCTCCTCCTGAGTACTGAAGTTGAATATTTAATCTCAGAAAGCCAGCTTTTTCCAAACTTCTAGCAAAATAGATCCCTTATGAGAAACGTATAATGTATGCAGTCTCCAAGGTTAAAAAGGAAAATAATGAAAAATAACCAGCTGGTGCAGTTTTATCAGATTTGTCCCCAAGGATGCCAATACTGTGCACCAAGTTGGAGAACAGAGCCCAGCAATGACTGACTCTCAGGCAGGTACTGTGAAGTCTCGGAGGGCATTCAGCCGGAAGAAGCCACCACAACGAGAAGCCCTCAGCTTCTTGAAAGCAACTGACTCTGCATTAGCCCTGCCATTGACTAATTTCAGAAGTTTGCTCACCTGTATGAGTCACTATCACATGGAGGCAAAACCGTTTGACAACAGACGTATCTTCAAGTTAGAAAACAGCAAAGCTGCATGTCCCCACAGGGATGGAGCAGACTCCTCCAAGTCTCACGTACTGCAGGCACCTCCAATTTTACCCCCGTATTTGGCATTACGCATCTCCGTGCTGTGTTGCACCATCAGCCTTCGTTATTCTGCCTAATTAGGTCAGTGAGAAGGAATCTAGAACAGTTTTGCATTTTGCTTGTGCTTGTTGGAACAGGAAGGACTGCGTATCACTAAGTTTGTGAGGCAAGCTAAAATAGAAGCAGAGCTATTGCTTAGCAAAATAAGTATTTTGATACTACCTACAGGGATTTTTCCTACGAGGATTTAGGCTTTCTATCCAGCATGGCCTGCAGGGGGCATCAAAAGAATTCAATGGACACTGAACATCATTTTCTGTCTATTTATCAGTAGTGACACTTAAATGAAATATTTTACCATTAAATTCAAAAAAACAAAGAATGCACTATATTAAATAAGAAGATGACATTTCATTGTATCTTTTCTGACTCTTCTAGCTGCTTGATAACAAGTAGATTTTAAAACATACTCATCCTCCAAAGTCTTGTTATCAGAAGAGACATTGAGAGAAGGCCACGGGAGACAGAACTTCTAAATACTTCAGTCACCATTGACAATAGGATTTAGAATGTTTTAAAAGTTCTGGGAAATAAGTCAGACTATTTCAGAAATTCCTGTGTGATCTTCATATTGAAACAGCCTGCCTTTGAGTATTAAAGAGCATTATTATCTGGGTGGAATGTTGTTTGAAGAGTTTTGTTGCATTTGTAAGGGAGAAAACAGCACTGTCGGTAGCATCCACATTTCTTTGCTGCACTGTGAGTGCAGATACAGGGAATTTCTCCTGGAAAAACTGAACAAAAGTTAGCCTACACTCTCTTCTCCTGAATTTTCACTGTTAACTTCTGGCCTTGCTGTTTTTTATTGGGATCTCTTGACTGGACTATTTCTTCTAATCATTTAGTGGCCCTGAATCCTAATGGTCCCAACAGATAGGCTATTGAGGTAAATCTTAAATATTTATAATGCTTTCAAATATTTTCTCTGTACTTTTCTGTAGCCTGTTAACTTTTTTAGCTCTGCAACACTTTTTTTTTTTGCCTATCTCCAACACAATTTGCAGTTACACTTTGCCCTCAGATAGGTGTCCCTGCAATATGTTTCTGCTTGCCTTTCAGTGTGCTGCTTGCTTATTTGTTGTTCGATGCAGGTTGTTTCCTAGTATGTAATTTTCAGGAAAGGATGATGTTATGGATGAGTTACACTTACCTAGATTATATTGTAGCATTTTCTTTGCAATGAACTCTATAATGCCTGTTTCTCTGTAACTTCTACACTTTGAAAAGATGTTTTCACCAATATTATCTCCTCTTTCTGTTTTCTTTGCTGCACACATGTAATCATAAAGTTTCATAGCCCTTGCTGAGATCCATGGAACACTAACATTTATCTTCTGGTACAGCTGGTACGTTCTGGAACAGGTACGATAGTACTAGAGACTAACAAAAGCTGAAAGAAATTCAGACATCTTATTTTGACTAGTTGTTCTCCTATCAAAATAGATTATGACTTGTTCAGCCTCTTGTTGATTTCCTTGTGATGACGAGGTGCCATGAAAGCAAACGTTTGCTACTCTGAGTGAGAGTTGTGATGAAAATACCCCAAGGAAGACTGAGCTTGGGTTACACAGGCAGCATATATCTGAAACTTTCTAGCTTTTGAGCCCTTTACTTGACAATTACATTCTTTTAAAAGGCAGCTTTTCTTTTTCTTCCAGTTGGGCATAGTTCTTCTGACACTTCTTTCCAGCCTCAGGTCTGACCTTCCACTCTATTTTCTCCCTCCCATCCATTTCTGTGCCAAGCCTCCTCTCTTCACCGGCTTTGTATCTTCTTCCCCATTTTCCCATCTTCCAGTATAAATTTTCTTGCCCAGCCAGTCCTTCCAGACCTGCCATCTGAAATTTTTCCCTTACTGCTCCCAGGCTCATATCAGCATGCTCTGGGCTCCTCAGCTGCTCTCACACGCTTTGTTCTGCCACCTCCACCTTCCCCCAGTGCATCATTCATTGTCCGATCCTTTCGCCTTCCCACTTGCTACCTCCTTCCCAAGCTCTCTCTCCTGCAGTTTCTCTTCCAGTTTTAGTGTTCTCCATCCCAAGACACCTCCATATCCAGCCTTAGCAGGGAGAAGGACTGCTTCCACCATCCTCACCCCAGCCACCTGTGTATTCTCTTTTTCCCTTTGCCATCCACCGTCCCATCTCCTCCCACCCTCACTCCTTTCCACATTGGTTTCATCTCCTCTGGCACATTGTGGGCAGAGTAACCACCCTGCCAAAGTACTTGCTTCAAAGTTCAGAAACACAGGACCTGTTTAAAGGGAAAATCACCAGGATGCTTTAAGATGGCTCTTGGAAATGATCAAACAAGTAGAGTGGAAAATGTTCTCCCCTGAATTGTCTTGGATCAGAATCCTGACATGGAAAATCCCAACTTAACATGGCTGAAGTTGGGCAACTGAAAACAGGTCTTACAATAGAAAGGGTCCAGCACTTATAATACAGAACATACTGGGAAAATACAGTAGCTGCTATGTCTCTTGTGCACATTTTCCGTAGCCATATTCATTTTATAACACTGGAATTATAGCTATTTCTGACATGTGCCACCGAAATTAGTGGCACGTGTAAGGGAAAATAGGGAAACATCTAGCTTTTGGGGATGGCAGGAAACATCCACTATCTTGTTCTGTAGTAGTATTTTTGTAGAAAAATGCCTGTATTAAAAAAAGAGTCAGAGCTGACAAAAAAGATTTGTCAGCAGTGAATAAATGAGTTTCCTTGTACATCCAGGTTTCCATGTTTTCCATTGATAGTCTTGTAAGTGCAAACACTGAATATGTATTTCCTCCTTCATACCTGAAAGTAAATGGTCTATACTTGCCAACTACCTTTTAGTAACAGGCTCTTAAGACACAAAGAAACCTTTGGAGACACAGAGTTACTGAACCATGTGCATGCACAGGGAAAATGGCAGCTGCATATGCTTTTTCATCTATGAAAGTACACACCTGTTTATAACCATCTAACCATTTTTTTGAGCATGTCTTTGGCTAAATGAGCAACTTCACCTGAACATACATTTTCTTTCATACTAGATTAAAAAAAAAAAAGGTCCACCCTGAGCTATACAAGTCTGCAGCTGGCGGAAGAGTCTTCATTCCTGGAGCATGGTGAGAATTATGGCCGAGGAGTAGACAGAAATTCAAAAGTGACCCAAAGCAGTTCGAGTTTTTCTTTCTGTTTTTTAAAAAAGGTTGATAAAATGAAACATGGACTCCTGTCTTCTTGAGCTTGTGTAGAATGCCAAATAAAAAAAAACACAAGTGTATCTTGACTCTGTAAAATTTAGTGGCCCTAAGCATAATTTATTTATCTTAATTTCAAGAAGCAACATGATGTTATTTTCCTAGATCGTAAAAGGCAAAACCCTACAAGTAGTGTTAGTGATGAAGAGCTAGGAGCAGGCTTTTATTTTTCATGTATCCTAGATTTTCTTTAATTGTTAGCTTGGGATTAGATTCAGTTATGGTAATGCAACAGGATGCGTAGTAAATGAAGATGTTGTGGGAAGGGTTTTGTACAGGTAAATGCTAGTTCCCTAGTTAAATTATTTTTCTTTTTTAAACTCTCATTCTTTGAACTCCCAGAAGTTGGTACTGCTAACGTCTCCTGGGCAACTACTAAAATCTTTACAGTTCATATTTTTCTCCTTTATATTTTAAAGAAATTTATGTAAAAAGGGGCTATGAAGAAGTTACTGCTTTTAGTGATAATTGCTGGTGTTAAGAAATCTCTTTGGGGCATCAAATTGTCTGTAATACCTGTAACATAAATTATTAACTGAAAGAAAATGAGAAATAGAAAACTTAAGGGAAAAATAATGATGGGTAGTTAAATAATGATTCATAATAGTAAAAAAAATATCACTTGCTTCATAATTCATCCTCATAATACCTGGTTCCTACAAACAAGACTTGGAACAGGTTATCTGTAGAAAAAAAAAAAATTTCCTAAGATATGTCTGGTTTACGTCTTTAAGCTTTTCTCCTACCATCTTGGTGTAAATGCTTCCATTTTTCTTAAAAAAAAATTTCTCCACTACCTCACTTGCAAGCTTCTGCCTTGATCTTCTTGTTTAAATCAACACGCTGTGTGAAAAGTCCACTTGTGGACTTGAAGCCTGGATCTTTACAGGCCTGTTTGAATGGTTTTCAGAACAGGACTACAATTTCAGAGTGTTAATGATTTCTTCAGAATCAATAGCCTGTTATCAGCTAGTAAGATCTTTTGGGGTTTTTTTTACTTTCTAGTTCGAACAGTCACCTGCTGTTTTGAGGCTTTGCTGGTGTTTTGAGGAACAAAATCTTCTAGTGGATGGATTGAATTTCCTGTGTCAGATATATTTACTTTCTTCTAGGTCTGTTGTCTCCTTGCATACTTGAGCAGCAAGACGTGATCCTAGGGGAGGCTGAACACTGCAGAAAATAGGTCAGAACCATTGGGCTGTATGGGGACAGCGTTTGTTCAGGTAGGTTTACATTGTGGCTGTTCTCCTGTATTAAGAAATGTTTTTACTTGCTTAATTAACAGGCATCTTGATTTTGATGCACCTTTCCTGAAGAGTCCCGAAGATGCTTTTAGCTGTTAGTTTCCACCCTTGGATTTTGTTGCCGATTCCGGCTGACCTTCTGCGTGGCTCTTCACTGTGGGCACGTCACTCCTCTCCTCTTGCATGACATATGAAGAGAAGCTAATTCAAAGCGTTCATTGTTTATGGCTGGGGGTTTTAGTTCTTTTAGCTTCAGGGGTTCAGAGCTGGAGAACAGCTAATCAAAGGCTAGTGCAGAAAACTGATTTCAGCTGTCTCTTTATAGGTTTCACATTTTTTTCAGTCATCTTCCCCCCCTCCCTAGTAGAGTCCCCTTCCCTAGAACCGAGAGCAAAGCAAAGGCAAGTTTAAAATTTCCAGAAAGGCATGCCTAGCTACAGGAAATTGTGGGCTGGTGGGCCATTTTTAGCTTTATGCCCTCCATTCCTTCACTTAAATACTCAGTCGTTGCTGCTGGTTGCCTCTAGGACTAACAAACTTTTCTCACTGATAACCCCAGGACTGTTGTCTCCAACCTTAAACATGTTTACTGCCTGCTTGTAACCAGGGAGGTACATATGGCACTTCAGAGAGAAAACAGCCCTCTTTATGGCCAGGGCTTAAGCCAAAGCCAGCTACACTTACCTCTCTTTGTCTTTTTGAAAGGAGAGATCTGTTTCCTTCCACAGTCCTGTTTGTTTATAGCTTCACCAGATGAGAACTGTCATATCCCATTTCCACTGAGACTGAGTGATATCTGTTGGCTAGATACATAATTAAGAAAACAGAACTTAGTTTAACTTTAATGCTTGCGTAGACACCATGTAAATTTCCTTCAAATGAGCCAGGAAATTCTAAATATCATCTTGTTGCAAAAAAATTTGCTGTCTCCAAAGGTCAATTTAGAAATGTTGTGACCTGTGATGTCCTTTAGCATTGGCTGCATTTCCCAGAAACTATGTGAATTCTGGATGAGATGACTACTCAGGCTGGAGTTATATGTTCAACACCAAGTAAAGAGACAGTTGTATCTTTTAAAGTGCCATAAACCTAGCAAAATGAGTTTTCTAATTATAAGACTACCAATCCAAAAAATTACGTGCTGTAAACTCGATATGGAATGCTGCTGTGTATTTCAAGTAAATATGCTATAAAATGTGTTGCTTGAATTGGATGAACTTATCCTATATAAGCATAATTTGTATTTTTATTTATAGTCCAGTAGATTTACCAGTTTTTTCCAGTGATTTCTGTGCTACCAGAAAAATTATTTCTATGTTACTGGAGAAATTACTTTGGATAACACCACCCCCATTCCCTGGAAACTCTTACTTTATAATTACTTGGGAGCTCAAGAAATAAATCTTCATTGCCTTACACTCAGTGACAGAGACCAGCGAGCAGAATGATGAAAGGGAAGATTTAGGATCTTCCTGTGGTAAAGAGGGGTAGGAACAATTTTCTGTTGTAAATCCTGTATTCCTTCTCTAGGGTGAATATGAAGCATTTGAAATGCATTGTCATTCTCTGCATCAGAGTCTGCTTCTTAAGGTTGCTATTGGCATATTTCAGTTTTACTCGATTAGCAAAAGATCACCTGACAAAAGGGTGGATGTAAATTCTTGATATACCTCACAGGGAGAGTAGTCACATCCATCTTTCTTATTTATACACATTCCTCCCCAGTTCCTTCAGAAAATTACTTCAGAGAAACAGTCTATTAGTGGATGCTACCATTACTTTTTAAGTCTATGAGATAAATTATTAACCAACTTTCCAAAACTTATTATATATAAATTTTAGATAAAGCTTTGCTTTACTACTTTGTTACTGACCAGATTTATACTTCAAGATTAGAGACCTGCCTGGGATAGACTTTTTTCATTTTAGCACCTTCATGGTATTCATTATTACAGTAAGTCCATGAAACTGTCATTGGAGTTTTTACAATATTATCAGATTTTCGTCAGATTCCCATTTCGGTAGAACAGGCAACAGCTCCTGCTGTTAGACAAGTCTGGATCCTGAAAATTGGCTTTCTAAAGCTGGGCTTCCAACTGTATTTGGAAATTTGTAAATTGCCCTGTAGCCAAGTCCTGGAGTTCATGTGGAAGCTTGCTAGAAGGTGCTGCTAGACATTAGTTTGGGAAATAATTTCCTCTAAACAGTTTTTTCTACCAGTTGAAAGGTTCTTCTTTTCCACCGTTCACTCCATAGGGAAGGGGTATCCTTTGAGACATCTGCTCGTCTTGCTTTCTCTGATTAGAGAAACTCTATGATGTATATGCAAGGGTGGCTTAGAGGTGTGCAAATGTTTTATCTAGCTGCTCTACCTTTAAAATGCTGGCAGAAATCTAGGTGAAAAGCTGAATGCTAGCTTTTTTGTGCCCTTCACCCCATGAAGCACTGCGTTTCGCACCCTGAGCATCGTCCTGGCTCACGGTGCACAGCTGGCTGGCAGTTAATGTCTCCTGCCAAAGATTCTCGGCGAGAGCTGAGGCACATCCATCCATGGTCTGGTATCACCACCGCTGGAACAGCCCCAGGCATGCTCTTCATTTGCCAGGGCTGTTAGTTTGTCTCCTTGACCAAGGATAAAACACTTTATCAAGTGGTTCTGTGAAAGGCACCTGTAATGTATCTGTTTATTTATAAAGAAACACAAATAAGGGAAGAATTGTTCACTGGAGAAATTTAGTTCCTAGAAGCCCTATTTTTTCTTCTTTTTCTTTTTGGCATCTAAAGGAAACCTCCACTTACACTGAAAGCATATAACACATTGATATACTCAAAGGTGTAAATTAAAAAGAATTATTAAATTTCCTTTGCTGACACTTCATTACATATTTACACCAAACATACTGAAGCTGCATTTTATTTTTACAGTAACTTAGTAAGAGAAAATAGGCCTACCACATTTCAATTAGATTTCCCTAAGAAGGAAAGCAAAGAGGAGAGAGTAGTTAAGTTTAGGAAATGAATAAAAGATTATAGCGAATAATTTTCCTTGGTACTGGTACAGAGACAAAACTAAATTTTCTTGTATCCCAAGTAAAACCTCAAACAAACTACAGCTGGGTGGATGAGAAGCTCGCTACTTGTCTATTTAAGCCTACACTAGGTTATTACAGTGAATGGATTCCACAGGCTGTGTATTTGAGAGCATGTGGTCAGTCCTGCATGCTTTTCACTGAAAGGAAAATGCTTAAATAATAGAAATCCATTGACAATAACAGTATGAAAATGCCTTAGGGAATTCCATAGTAGAAATCACTAATTTCCTGAATTAATTACAATCTCATATGAAGTCCTATACGAGAGCACAGAATTATAGCTTCATGTTGTTTAATTAAAGTATAAGGTTTTGTCATGGTAAAATCTAATTAAGTGTGCGGAGAGGAGAAGGAAGAGTCAATGTTTGCTTTCACTTGTTATCTTTGATACTACTGTCAGACAACTCAAGATAACATGCAGGGCCCGAAGAGTCAGTCTCTTTGCTTCTGTGTTCCGTACTGTTATCACTGTTGTAACTTTTTTCTTAGAGACAAATCTCTTTGCACATGTAAAAATGTTAGGAAGCTTCACAAAATTCAGCCATCAATAATAGCATAGCTCTGGGAAATGTTCATGAATTAACCAGCTGAGGGAGCACAAGCCATCGGCTTTTCAGTAACAGTACAATGGACTTTAGGGGACTTGTAGAAGAAACAGTATGGTAGTTATTATGTCTGCTTCACTTAACTTTCCAGTGAAACATCTGAGAGACATTTTTTCATGCAGGATATTTTGGGTCACAATTGATTTGACAGTGGTGATTTTTGAAGGACAGAGGTGATCTGCTCCTTTATTTAACATTGTTGTCTACAATATATGTATATTTTTAATTGAAACTTATTCCCAGTCAGCACTGTTGAATTTTAAAGGTCTGAGGTGAAATCCTGGACCACCTGAAGTTAATGGCAAAGTATAATTTATGGGATTTGAGCCAAGTGCTCATCCCTGGTCTAAATACAGGGTTGTATCAACAAGCGAATATAAGAATAGTTGTATCATATCAGACCTACAGCCTGCTCAGCCCATGATCCTGCCTGCAACAGCAGAGAAGTAGCAACACCTGCAGACAAAAATAACAGTAGGACAAGCAATCTGGGGCCCAGAAATTCTTGAATTGGAGTATTTAATACTGATTTGAGAAAATAATTAAGCATCTAAGCCAACAGAAGAGTGTTGGTCCATCTTTCTGCGTGCACCAAGCCAGGTTTTGCTTTTCCTTATGACAGAAGCAAGCCAAGGTCTTCTCTTCAGCTTTAAAGTGCTGGACATCTGTGCAAGGATGTGCTGTGCTGTAACTGAAGCAGTGCAGTCTCCTGTGTACAAAAGCCCTTTGAACTCACTTCGCAGACCATGTAGATAGGCAGTACTGAGAAAGGCAGAGACAGTAACCACTAACACATGTGGAACTCTGGTCGAAGGATATTGTTTTCATTATAGTTTTGTTCTCTGCAGCTACTCTGACTCTGAAGTGTCAGACTCCAGTTTGACTGCTTCATTAGGAAAGCTGCTGCTTCAGTAATAACACGCAACAGAAAAAAGCATTAAAAAACCTGACAATGGTTGTTTTTGTTTAAAAACGTTGGCATGGGTTAGACAGTGTCTAACACTAACACCTGGGACAGGTTCCTTTCATTATGCTTTGCATTACTGGAAAACAGGTCAGCCTGTTTTCACAGAAATTGCTTAATTCATACAGCGTAGGCCAGAAAGGACATATAAACTAGAAACGCTTCTTCTTTTCAAAAAGAAGTAAAATGCACACTCTACTCTTTGTTAAGAAGCTAAGGTATGCTGTCATTCTGCTTATCTACCACCACAGCCCATCATTTTACATCGACTTAGTGTAAGATTTGTCTCCCATTTCCTGAAACAGAAACCTGGTCTCATGTTCCTGTAAAGCACTGTCCACCTTCAGAGCAAAATGTGATGCCTTTGTATTTTTTCTTCATAGGAAATTTTATAGGATACCTGGATTTTTATGGTATTGAACTTACATAGCTTTCTTCAGATTTATGAGAGTAAATAAGCCCCAGTTCACTATTCTTTGCCTTTCCCTGAAGGGAATCATGCTTGAACTTATTTTTTTGTTTGTGCTTCAGGAAATTTCTTCTCTTCCTGCCTTGGGCAAAAGTGGAGTTACAGTAATGAAAATATGCACATAATGTTAGAGGGGAAAATCTTTGTCCAAAAGGAAATGATAAGGAATGCTTTAAGGGTAGATTAATTCCATTCTAGCTACTAAAACTTTACTGTTTCTGCTTGTAAGAACTAAACTTCTTTTGATAAGAAAAATACTTTCTTTAGGTCTTGTATAATTAGTCTGGGAAATGAGATAGGTGGATTTTGAGGTAACAGTGGAATGTGAAGGTTAAATTTGAAATTTGACCAGCAGTGTTTGGAAGACAAGGGGATGGCTGAAGAGCGGGGATGGCTGAAGAGCAGGGATGTCTGCAGCTGCCAGCACAGATAAGCTGCATTTTTCTGTCAGAATGAGACTCTTCACCACTGCCCCCACTTTTCTAACATCAAGAACGATGAAACAATTCGAGATCAGCTCTTTGCTTGCAAGGAAAGTCAAAGGCATATTTTGCTGATGCTCCAAGCATTTTCTAAACTTGATGATGGGATTAGCATGATTTAGGACCTTTGTGCTGACATGAGCAGAGATAGAGGCAAGGAAAGATAACGTTTATGTACCACTTACTTTTTGAAGCATTTGTCTTTTCCAGTCTGGACCAGAATCACTGCATTCCTGCCAGATTCAGCTTGTGCCAGCCGCTTCGCATTCAGTGTTTGATTTCCAGAAGATGCTCTGGTGGAGTCACTAGAAGAAATAGGAAATTTTATAATAAAGACACAGAAGTCTCACTCTATTATTTGGTGAGTTATTGATTCTGATTATAACTGAGCTTAACGGCAAAACTTTCCTATCACGTAGCCCAAAGGGTCAGTTGGGGAGGAGGGCTGTGGAAATAGTGGACCCCTCCCATTTTCTGCCCATGTAAGACTCTGAAATGAAATACATGGAAGACATGCACACTCTATTCTTACAGGACTCTGCTCCAGGTACTCTGTTGGCCTGTAGGCCTTGACGCTTAAGCAAAACAGAGCAATCAGTCTCCTAACTGACAGAAACACAGGACACCAGGTTGGAAGCTGATTGTCACTAAACAGGCCAGGCCAGTCTAGAAAGCATTACTGGCACAGTTCCGCCATGAATGCACACCTGCACACACTAGAAATTACTTCTCGATTTAAGACAATATAAGCAACGAAGCTGGTGAAGGGTCTAGAGAACAAGTCTTATGAGCATTGGCTGAGGGAACTGGGGTTGTTTAGTCTGGAGAAGAGGAGGCTGAGAAGAGACCTTATTGCTCTCTACAACTACCTGAAAGGGGGTTGTAGTAAGGTGGGTGTTGGTCTCTTCTCCCAAGTAAGTACTGATACGATGAGAGGAAATGGCCTCAAGTTGTGCGAGGGGAGGTTTAGACTGGATATTAGGAAAAATTTCTTTACTGAAAGAGTAG
>Ga0181612_131847_pt1 | contig 18846 bp, 14 predicted proteins | sample HoacroProtozoa21_FD_119630 | JGI IMG/M metagenome (GOLD analysis project Ga0181612, IMG submission 119630) | Hoatzin crop microbial communities from Cojedes, Venezuel. Combined Assembly of Gp0051906, Gp0051904, Gp0051908 | reverse complement strand
TACGATACCTTTTAAAATGCCACTAGCAGCTCCTGGAATTCCTGCTATCTCAGAGACATTGTTCATTAGGAAATACTCATCACAGTTCTCGGTGGTTAAGTTCGTACTGTGGCAGAAGAGCTCCCAAAGCTTAGAGGCCACAGTAATGTTATCCTTAACTATGGTTTTGGCACAAACATCAAATTGATCTCTTGACAAAGTCCTGTTGCCCAACATGCAAATCCTGGAAGGGAAACATGAAACCCAGTATTATCCTATGGTACCGGGAAAATGACATCTGCCCTTCCCCATCATTCTTCCTTCACATCATGGAAATTTCAAGTGGCTCTAATCTGCTACATCATTTCTCTGCTTCAAAAAGACAGTGGCAGCCGGATGAAGACTGTGTATCTGTTTCCTTTAAGGGTCAGAAGTACATACCTACTTTTCCAAAAATTTTGGTAGAGGTATAAAAAGCTACATCAGTGTGATTTATTGAATTTGGTAAGTTTACCTTTAACAATGAAAGGGAAAGATTAGGCAACATTTTTGTTTTCAGTTAAACCAAACTACTGGAATGGAAGAGATCTGAAGAATACCAGCATTCAAATTACTATATATGTAGAGTATCTGAAGATATTTGGAATTGCATTATCCCAGATTATGTATAGTAGCACTCAAATGACTCCTGACATTGTAGCTTCAGAATTAGGAACATACATTTCAACCACAATAAGCAAAGGTTCTGCTTGTCAGAGGATACCATGCATAACTGCTAAAATCCTCTGGTGCCTGTTGTGTTTCACCTAACTACAAATACAATTTATTCCAGCACTGACAATTTTTAACCCACTTCTCCAAAGACAGTTCCATAAGACATGGTGATACAGCATAGCAGCTCGCTGCCACTAGAAGTTCATTCAGCTTCTCTGCCCAGTGCCAGAAAACATCCACAGAAAAAAACACATTAAATTTATTGCTACTTGAATTTTAATAAGTTTAATTGTTTCAAAGCTTTCATCAAGCACTAAAGCCAGGAAAATGGAAGAGACAGGGCCATTTTTGCAGGGTTTTTAGGCCTGTGAACCGTAACTTCAGAAAAGCTTTCCCCTCCAGAATTTAAAATAAATACTTCTGGTTACTTCAGCAAAACAAAAAGGAATACAGCCCAAGGAAGAAAGACAGGGAGAACATTCAAGAACAATCCAAGAGATAATGAGGGGGAGGTAAAGACACTGTTTTATTTTTACTGCTGTAAACCTGCCACTGTTGTAAAACATTATAATCATTGGGCCCTAAATATCTAAAGGGAGCACTTGAGGGTTGCTAGTACTTAGTTGTGGTCACAACATTTTAAGATGTGAATAATTATGCAGACTCAACTCCTCTATTTCCAGCTCATCCATCTCTTGTCAGCAGTATCAGGAAACACTGTGTGCATTTCTGGTAAAACATCTGCATTCACATTATTGCTGCTCCAGCTCTGAGTTTAAGAAACTGTATTATGTTTAACTGCTAAAGTGCCAAGGAGCACACGCTGTGCTCAGAGCAGGGCTGCTCCTATGGTGGACTCATCTGCTTACAGACTGAGGGGAAGTTTCTCTGGAGCCTCATCATGGCCCCCCCCCCCACCCCCCACATTCCGAAGAGATGCCCAATTTCTCAGCAAGCAGCTGCATCACATCCCCACAGTTTCCAGCCACACAGGCAGCCCATCATGTCTGACCGGCCTGAGGAAAATGGACCTGCCAACCTGCTTGCTACTGGGAAGGGCTGCCATAAATAACCCAGCCAAATTCTTGCTAAAATTTAACAGCCATAGGCTAAGATACTGGATTGTCTTTGCAGAAAGCAGAGAAATGTCAGCCTCCGTCGGTCTGTATACTCACCACAAGACTTCATTCTACCGAGACAGTTAAAGAATGTAATAATGCATTCCTTTTACCCTAAGAAACTTCTATTCCACAAGCTCTGCATGCGGAAGACTCTCACTGTCACTATATACAGCTAAAAATATCTGAAGTAATTAAAAAAAAGAAATCTTTGACAACGTATTAGGCACAAGTTTTAAGTAAATTCCATTGAACCCCGCCTTCCAGACCTGTAGGCAAAGCTATAACCCCATCAAGAAGTATTACTCACGGAAATTCAGGTGGATCAAAGATGGACTTGATAGCTCCAGCATAAATGGACAGTATGGATATTACTACGCAGGCCAAGAAGAGGGAAGCAAATTTGTTAACATATTTCACGCCTACAAAGACCACCACTGCCATCAGGATGAGGAATACGGTTCCATACACCCTCATGTTGTTTAGCATAGCACTGGATGCATCATGGGCACCAGACGCATGAAAAATTGCTGCTTGTGGCACAATATACGTCTGAAACAAGAAGAAAGCAACCTGAAGGAATGCAGGAACAGAGCTCTTGTCTATATTACTGTAGTGATCTTGTACCTATACTAGAATGTACATCACTTTCCAATTTGCAATGTGCTCTTCAGCAGGAATTGTCAGTTTACAGGAAAATTCATGGGATAATGACCCGTCCTATTTCAGCAGTACAAATAAGCCACCTTTATCCATGATCAGCATGTGTCTGTGATTACGTCATACTTCCATCTACGTGTTCAGGAGAGCTGCCATTCTGGATACCCATAAAGTGTGCAGCTTCCAATGGGAAGCAATAAGAGGTACAGAACTGGACACCAAGAAACTGGAGATGCTACCTGTGAATGTGTATACGAACACAGGACAAGAATACTGCTGTATTTTCTATATGTTATTTGTCTTCAAAGCAGGACTACTCTGGTACTACTCACCAATAAAATCTCAATGGCACCAAGGATATACATTGCTCCTGCAAATGTTGTTCCCAAATAGAAGCACAGCCCTACAGCTCCACCAAACTCTGGGCCTAACGACCTGGATATCATGAAATAGGAGCCACCAGCTGTGAAACAAGAAAATGAGAGTAAAATCATTATTTATTCATTGTTCTAAATTGTAAAATATTCACAACAAGAATACAACAAAATTACACACTGTGCATCTGCTTTTTGGGGGTTCAATTGAAGTATCTTTTTGTTAGCACAGGGGTAACTAAAAACCAAACAAATCATAATTGATACTAAGAAGAAATACTAGATATGAATTCAGGCATTGTATCCTGGCTTAAGCAAATTTCTCTAGACTAAAGCCACATTAACAGCTTATAGCAATTTGTCTGGGTTTGTTCTTGTTTGTTTTTTGTTTTTTTTTAATACAGATGAGACATTTGCTAACTACACTCACCTGGAACAACACCATTTGTGGCAATAGCACTCATTGATATGGTGGTCAGCATAGTCTGGGGAAAACAAGCAAAAGGAAGCAATTGTGTCAACAACATTTCTTAAAACATAACTTGTTTCTTGATAGAGCAAAGCTGCCACTGCATATAGGTTACAATATTTCTATTTATTCTGCTTCTACAGGTCATTATCTGAAAGAAAACACGGCTAGCAGGAATTTAATCATCAGGCTGTTGAGGCTTTTGCTTGAGAGATGAACACTGCTTTATCGGGTCAAATAATGGGTGTCTGCAGACAAAGCAAGATAAAAGAAGGCAGATGTCCCTCCATCTGCAGTGCTGAAATTCCAACGAAGGCTAGTGCAGCAAAGCAGGCAGCCATGACCTGGGACAGGCACAGAAAACAGCTGCTTGCTGAACAAACACCATTTTTAAGAGTAAATATTACACTAAATACAGTTTGCCAGTTTAGAAGTACTAGTGGGAAGGGGAAAAAAAGGGAAAAAAAGAAATCACATGGCTACAAACATAGCGGAAGTGTCTAGCATAAATCTGGCTTTTCTTTACGCATGCATCTACAATGCTGACTCTCCAAGTTTCTGAAAAGTTTCACAGAGGTTACGCCACATGCATTATTTTACCTATATACTTACACAGCAGCAGCAAAGCAATACAATCAGGAAGGACTGAAGAACTCCAGCCATTCCCACCATCCAAGTCAGCCGCAGGAAAAGAATAACCCCGAAGATATTCTGCATGCATGGTAAATACACCCCCATCAGGGTGCCCATGCTGGGTGACTGAAAAAAAAATCATTGACATTCATTAACTGGAATTATTCAAAGCACAGATAACCAGAAACCCCTACAACTTCAGTTTTTCAAACGGTAGAAATCTGGGAAACATCAGGTAAACACAGAAATACTATTGCACTGGACTTCCACAAAACACAAAGCAAACTCCTAACACCAAACCCACGGATTTCTGAACAAAATGCTGACTCTACCACATCTTCACATTTCAATTAATTATACTCTGCATTTAACACCAATTACTAACAACAGAGCATACATGCGTTTGTTTTATTGCAGAACCACAGAGTTTCTAGGATGAAACCTGTTGAGTGCTGCAGACCCCGAGTAATATAGATCCTACCCTACTCCCCAAAGTAGTTTTAATGGAATTAAAACTTAATGGAATTAAGTAGTTTTAATGGAATTAAAACTAATTAGTTTCATGGAAATCATACTTCTGTGACATTAGAACCAGAAAAAAATTGGAAGCAATCTGGAGACATGCATAATGTATTTTCTTCCAGTTTGTATATTCCATGTAAAACTAGTGATTCTAACTTCCTTATGTTTAATGTTAGCATCAGACTCTGAATTACTTTTTGACGGTGACTGAGAAAATACAAGTTAGTTACGTGACTTCACAGGAACTGCACATGACTTGCATTCAACACAGTATCCTGTAGAATTCTCCTTTGCCCAAATAGTTACTGTCAGAGGACAGTCAGATCCAAAACAATGATATCAAACTGCCACTGATAAGGTTTTATTTCAAGGAATACAAAAGAGTTCCCTGCATTGGCACACGTGGCACAGGCAGCAATTCGGAACCCCAAATCTCCGTGGTTTCCTGCCAAGAAAGGTAACATGCACCCTTATAGACAAACTAGTCAAGAATCAAAGGCAATGGTACTCAAGGCAAGCATATTATTCTCAAAGCAATAAGATGGCTGTCAAAAACTTTGTTCTTGCCTCGTCTTCACTATGGAAAAATTTAGTTACCTAAGGCAAGTGAAGAGTATATGTTATTATACAAAGCAAAATCCTAGAAAAATCAAATGGTTATAACATAACCAGGTCAAACTAAGCAACTTCAGAATTTATCGCTTCAACTTGCAATTACATGTTACAATTCAAAATTTCCTCACCTGCATTAGGCATGTGCCCTGCCGGAGATGAAAAACCCATGCCTGAGAACACGAGCTGAACAGTTCTTTGTTAGAAATGCCAGGAATTGCTGACTGAATATTTTGAAGTCAGCTCTGAATTCTTCATGTGACTAAAGCTAGATCAGATCAACCAGACTTTCCCCATACACACTTCAACTCAAGGGAACCTCCTGAAGTAAAGTGGGCAACAGAACCATGTGCTGACAGTTTGCAACAGACATACCCTGTGAGGCCTACCAGCCTGGGGTCAGAGCGCTGTTACTCAGCTGTTCCAATGTCACAGGACAAAAAAAGCCCTAAAGCATCGCCTTCCATTTGTACAAAAATTACCATCCTGTAGAACTAACCTGATCAGTTTGGTCATGATTGGGTATAAGGACAAAAGGAACTGTTGTCTTCTGATACTAACAGAAATGACACTTGTACATAAGCATCCTGACCAGAGCGAGGTGAGGATTTCCAATGAGCTGTTTCAACGCTACAGTGGAGGAGGATCTTCTCATGGTATTCTTTCTAGCGTACCTGTTTCCTCAAGAAGGGAAGGCTTAGATACTTTTGATTCAAACACCTTCATCTGATACACATTGTGTCTTCAACTGCATAAACTTAACCGAGAAAGGACTAAATAATGTTGTCAGACACTGGGCAGACCGTGCCCTGCATAATGGCTTCCTATTGTCACAACAACGTACTCCATGCTTCTCTGAAAGACACATTCCACATAATTTTGTCATCTCTCTGACCATTCATCCATCAGTCGCCCCCTCACAACATCTCTGAACCCAACAGCCAGCATCAAGTGAATTTATCAGATGTGTGGGTATCTCAGAGGTAAAGCAGTTTCTACGAGTTTGGCAAAACTGGCATCTGGGAATAGGAAATCAGCCCAACCTACAGCTCCTACAAGGCAGAAGCACAGTTGTTCCACATTGTATGTGCCAGTTTCCCAAGCACTGTCAAAGCAGGTTTGTTTTCAGCCTGCCCTTTGCATATCTCCCAACACACACTTCCTTTGCATAAGAATTCACTTCAGCTCAGCTTTCCTATCTTCTGCCCTGCACGGCTCCTGCAGCTTTGGTCTGCTGTTCATCACCTTCTCCACCTCCCACTCAAGTGGCCTCTTATGCATATCAAGTGACACGCCAACTTCAGCCCCAGAGGAAGGGAAATTATGCATTAGTTGTGTAGTTATGGGACTACTGCAGAGCAGCCCAGGAAATGCGTGTGTGCCTGTCCACCAACAAAACCTCAGCCACAGTATTATTACGTGTATCTCCAGCATAAGAGTTTACTCTGGATTTTCTGACCCTGTGGAATAAAAAATACTGGTATGAAAGAACAATCCACACATACTACTTGAATCAGCTTGTCCACAGAAATATTTAATGCCAGTAATCTGCAGTGACTTGACCCTTTTTTATAGCATCTTATGATCAGTAAGGGATACTAAACCAGTGCTGAGGTCTCAACAGAACACAGTCAGAAATAAGAAGGGTATTACGTTCAGACTCCACTGCTACCAAATGAAAAAAATTAAACATCCTGTGCTGCATCAAGGAAATGAAACACAAAGACATTTTGAAGAACGCTGTTTTAGACCACCCAAGCAGGCACAGAAAAATCTCGAAAACAGTCTCAATTTCAGCGGTGCAGATCGTGTTTCTGTTCACCCTAACCAGCTGCAGACACGTAATTGATAAAAATATTGATCTGGGTCTGAAGGACACTATTTCCATTGTGCCGGCGCGATGGGTTGTCACAGCACTTGGCCGTAGGGCTCTGGGACACTGGTCGGTAATGACAGCTCTTGCGGTTGCTCTGTGGCATGAGGACAGACAGCAGCACACAAACGAACTGCCTTATTACAGATACACGAACTAAAATAGTTAATCTATTTTTTTCATCATAAGAAGGGGGTATTTTTATAGCACTGCATCTATTAAGTGCTTTAATACAAGACTGTATTTAGAAAAAATGCAAAGCATCTCAATTTCTACCCTATTACATGGAGTAGCGTCAATTTTATCTGATGTGTATCTAACACAGAATGCCACTATCAAAAATATTTAATGGGAATGCTGAAACAGGGCAATATGCTTATAGTAAGATGTTTTGCACTGAAATTGTCCTGATCTTCATTTGCCACAAACTTTGCAGCCATTATTCCAAGAGATGAGAAGGGGGATAGTCACATTATGTATTTTCCAGAGCTTGTGGAAATGTTCCGCTGTCTTTTGGTGGGTTTTTTTCATTTTAATGGAAACGATTTGGCAGGCAGGGGTGTGTTAGATCACAAAAAGTTATTCACTGAGAGACCTGTCCTATCTGCTCAGATAGACAATTATGTATTCCCTTACTGCAAAGACTGAATACCAGATCTAGAGTCTGCTCACCCTCCATGCTCCAGTTCTTGCCTAGGAGATGTCAGTTCCAGCAAGTGACACATCAGGACAGGCAGCTTACCACATTGGCTCGGTACGGATTCACTGAGCACACACAGTAGAGCATTCAGCAACGAGTTAGTTAATAACGCTGGCACTTAAAACCAGAACCTGCTATCATGCTGTGGTGGATATTCCTGCGTCTGTACTAATACTCAAATGGGAAGGATGAGGCAACAGCAGTGTATTGATTTATACTTCAAAGATGATTAAAAACAAATGTATAGAAGAAGGCTATTTGCACTGTTTCTGGATATCTTCAATCCACAGCATTGTACAGTTACTGCTTTTTAATTTCCTTGTTTTAATGGTTATTATTATTATTGGACGAGTTAATAATCAACCTTCTTATATTCTACAAGGTGTTAAAAATTTCATATTGCTTATAGCAAGAGAGGCAGAAGAAATTCATATTACAGTTATGATATTGCAGCTGATGTAATTTATCCCACTTGCTAGGCAAAGATTCACCTAAGGAAACTGCAGTGTTTACACAGAAAATACTAAGATATTAACTCAGGATGATATTGTCACTTTTGGAATGGTTACCCAACCCATTCTACAAAAAAACATCTGAGAAGTCTGCAAATGCACATATTGGAGACACAGGACAACCCAGGTATCAATCCCAAATGCTATTTTACCATAGAAGCATAGCTTTAACAAGAGCAACAGTCCTTTTTTATGGCAGTCAAGTTTGAAAACACGCGTTTACATAAATCGTACCTAGATGTAGAAATATTAACACCAATCCTTACATGTTACTCTACCAGGGATTTAAAAAAACTTCTCAGTTTCCTGTTATTTGCCTCATTTTTACCTTATGAAGCTATACTGTATTTGCTTTAATCAACCTTACAGCACAGACCCGTCAGCAAATTCTCCCAATTCTGTTTCCAACAGAGCAGTAAACGACTAGCTTTGAGATTAGACTGCATCTTGCCCTGGTATTCTGGTCAGGCAATTAATAAGGAAATAAACAGCAAAAGTGATCAGAACTTTCTCAAAATACTAAAGACTGAACCTATTGTATCCCCCTCCACTCTACCTTTGTTGGGGTAATGATCAATCTGCTTTTGATAGCAAGAGGCTGAAAACTGTTTTAGATTATGCAGTAACATCATATTAACAGCTGCCGCCTGACACTATTCCCACCAACAGCATGCTAAAACAGAGGTGCAGCTGACACCTCATATTAGTAATGCGAAGGTAAATACTTTGGACAGACTCAGCAATTAATACAACACCAAGCACTACACAAAAGAAATTAACAGTTAAAATGTTTAAATTACTTTTTAAATCTAAGCTTATAGTACCAGAATGCAGTTACTGCACCCAGACGACCTTCACTCAGTCTTGTAATGATGTCATATTAACCACAATACTACAGCACTTCAGCAGTGCATGTGGCCCGAGATAAAATTGAATTTTAAGTCTCATGTTGACTAAATAACTTCATTAAGGCCAGTGTAAAACCATGCAGAATAAGGAACTGGAGTGCGAGTAAGGGAGCTGGAATCCGGCATTCAGTGTGGGGTAACACGCAAGCTCTTTGCGAAAAATGTGCTGGTTTTCAACATTATCACTGTCATCTCTTTCTGAAATGGACGGCTCAAACTTCGACAGGGCACTACTATAAAATCTGTAGAATTCAAGTGTTATCTTAGCTTTTGGGAAAGCTTTCTTCTGACAAAATTTGCAAGCAAACTGACAGGTCTGGAAGTGCCATAAAATGCAACCATACCACTTGAGGGTTTACCACTAAGTGAAACACCTGTCAGAATGCCAGAGCATGAAGAGGAGCAGTGATAGACACAGCCTTCCTGAGAGAAATCTGACTCCCAACAATCAAACCCCACCTTCTACCTAGTCATTACAAGGCCAGCCCAAAAGGGCTAATCATCTAAAGGCAGTTCCTTTGGGGCAGAATTCAGTTGCCCAAGTGCCTAACACCAGAACGACTCTTGAGCTGCCCCAGGGTGTCCAATCTGACCTCCACCCACCACTCGAGCAGGGCGTTGTCTCCTGCAAGTGCTGTGTCATACCTACCAGGCTTGTAGAGATGTGTCAGATGCTGCCGGGCAGCTAAAACAGCTCTAGGAAAAAAAGCTCGGGGTTTTGTTTTGTTGTTTGCTCCATTCACCACTAAAAGCCTGTCCTCCTTGTCTAAATATATACCAAAGGTATGTAACTGCACTGCAGTGCACAGTGCTTAACCACTACATCGGCCCCAGTTCTTTGGTAACATCTGGTTACCTACAGAGTTCTACATTATTTCTTTGCAACACTGTCATGGGTCCTGGCAGAGGTTAAGATTAAGCAGAAAGGAGTTCAGCTCTCCAAAAATCACAAAGGGAATCATCCTGTTCATCAGCTGGCCAGGGAGAGAATCTTTACTTACTTTTGATACTTTCTTCTTCGAGCCATCAGTGCTTTCTGCTTCTTCATGTTCCTTAACACCTTGGGTAAGATTTGTGTAGTTGACCAACTTGCCAAGCAGAGATGACACTTTTGGTCGTATATCAAGTTCCTCCTGCAGAAGAAGACAACTAGTCAACTTCAGCAATTCACAGCATTTCTGAAGAGCGGCTGGGGTCATGCCTTCCTTGGCATGCCTGAGGCTGCCAGGGAACACACCAGGAAACTCATCCAGGGAATGACAGCATATTTCCTTTTGCCTGAACCACTGATGAGAGGATTTAATTTCCTGAAAGAAGTGCAACTCCGACAGGAAAACGCTATGCCAACAGGTCTGCACTGTACACATCCTTCTCCTTAGGTGCTGCTAAGCAACAATTACAGCAATAAAGAAGTCATCTGAGCCTTGGGACTTTAAGAAAATGAACGTGTACCTTGAATGTATCTCTTAAGGTCAGCTTACATCAACAGATAAACTTTTAAAAAGGTCAAGTTGCCAAAAAAAAAAAAAAATCAGATTTAGTGATTAAATTCCGGTCATTGCAGGCGTGCATGTTCTCTGATAATTTTATTACATTTTTCAAACTATGTCATCTAATTCATGTGGATCTAGATAAAATCCCAAAAGCCGTATGTACAGAGGCCTCACTCCTTTACTTTCACCCCATCCAACTTCTCTTTCTGAAAGGAAGTTCAATGGGAGAAAAGAAAAAAAATTCAAAATCATTCACTTCCCCTTTCTCTTTGAAACTAAAATGTCTTACATACCTAATTGGTAAGTAATGCATAGAAAAGAGAAACAATTTTCTACAGAGGAAATAAAAAATGATTAAGAAATATTTCACTGTCTGGAGTTTTATCGTATCTTCACAACCAGTTTCCGGTAGGATCAGTAGCGTTGCGTGCTTTGTACCTGACGCAGAATCTGACCTCAAATGGCTAAATGGATGCCATGAGCCAAGCACCCCTTTTCTTACTCCTTTCTCTGACCTGATCTGCACTTCATGTCTTTAAAAACCTGATTACAATTCCTTCCAGAAAAAGTCTGAGGCAACACATGCTTGCTGTTCAGCTGAGCAGCATGGCCTTTGGGCTGCTCCTCCCTCTCTTCAGTGCCACAGAAAGAGCCTGCAGACCTGGTGTGGTACCATGTTACTGCTTATGGAAGAGCCAGGTGTGTGACTGGGAGGGGCCACGCCACAAGTGGCCAACTGTCCATGGCCTACAAGTGAGTTTAACCTGATCACAGATTTACCATGCCTCAGAGGTTAGAGACACCACAGCTAGGAGCATGCTTCAAAGTCTTTTAGCTCAAGCACCCCGCCTCCACACACAGTTGTAGCCTTTCCACGATGAGATCCTCTCTAGCAGCAGGTCAGTTCTACTTTAACAGCCTCTACGCCACGCAGCTGAACTCCACAGGCGCCAACGTGGTGGGGTGTAGAGCCAGCTCAGGCTGCCCCACACCGAGTTTCCAGAATGAGAAATGAGGGGTACATGTTGCTGGTATTGCTGTGAAGCTGTAACTCAGAAGCCCAGCTAGAAAGCAGCTGCAGAGCCACACAAAGGCTCGCTGCACCACTCCCCAGCACCTGAGCTTCTGAGAACATTTTTTATAAACTTGGGTCTTAGCAGACCATGCCAAAATTTGCAGTTAAAGCAGTGCCAGTGAGGTGAGGATGTGGAGGAGGGCTTGGCTGGACTTGGTGTGGCTCCAACAGGCCTCCTGCACGAGAGTTTGGTCCTCCTCACTTCCACACGCAAACAGTCACACCTCTGCCTCACAGTCCTGAGCGCTCATAATCTTTCTCATCACACAGGATACCTCGGCCTCCTGGTACCTCGGGCGACAGACACACTCACAAAAAAGCATGTGGGGAGGAATCGGTATTACTGATGTACTGTTGTCATACAGGATACCCAGGCTAATTTGAGTACCAGAATTTAGGCACTCTCCTACAGATTAACATGGTCCTGCTTAACACAGTACATCAGCCCATGCTCATTTTCCACACTAATTAGCCCACAGTGCCACAGCTTCACTACTTAACTTATCCAGGTCACCTCTGGTACCATTATGTTTTGCTGCTTTGCAGACATACCCTTAAACACACCAATGACTCTTAGATTTGCCATGCAGCGAGAGCTAGGTACCGACCGACTGCCTGGACCCTCACAGTGCTCTGTCTTCCACTTAAGACGATGTGCTTAATCCCTCCCATCTCAGAAAATCACAAATCACATTAGAAGTAAGAAAAACAGTTAGAAATCACCTCAAACAAGGCCAGATTTCTGTCATAGTAATCACCTCCCTTGCCAGCTTCTGAACTGTTCAGGAAAGGACTGTTTTCTTTATGGTTGCCATGACCTGCAAAGAAAAAAAAAACAAAACAGGTTTTGATAAGAACAGAAAGACAGACTTTGTGACCTTGACAAAAACCACAGGGAATGAACTTCTGCGGTGAATTGAATCTGTTTCTTTTTAGTATCTATACTTGTGCAATATCATCAATATCAGAGGTGCTACTCTCAACGTAGAGTTATTTCTATTTCTGCTCCTCTGCTTTCATTAAAATAGAATTAAAAGTCACCTCAAAGTAAAACTTACAAGTAGAGTCACAGCTACAACACTATCTGTGACTTTACTCTCCAGTGTTCCCTTTTATAACTATTTCTTACACAGAACGGTGACAAGTGAAGAGACAGTTCTCGTGTACTTAGAAATCGTTACTAACGCTAAGTGCAGCTTTTGAGCAGGATGTACAAACAGACAAGGCAGATTCAGTGAGACCGAACAATTCAAAGACTAGATTCTGTAATTACAATACAGGTAAATATCAACCAAAGCCCCTCTCACTTTTTTGTTGTTGTTTGGTTTTTTATTATGCCCACTAGTCCTAGACATCAAAGGTGCTCACTTCATGATGCCTTCACCCTTCTTCTATTTTGAACATTTAGACTGTGCATTCTTCAGACTCCTCTCACACTTTTAAGTTAAAACCTAACATCAGGTACAGTAAAAGAAAAGCATTCCCATATGCAAAGAACAATGTTAAAAAAAAGATAACAAGGAAGATCAGTAGAGCTTTTCCTAACAAGTAGTAACTTTAAAAAATAAAAAAGGGCACTACTTAAAAAAAAAAAGGACACACTTTAAAAAAAAAAAACGAGCTGGGGAGGGGGGAAGTGGGGATTACATTGATTCCAGTATTCAGAAGTTCGCAGACCCGTGGGTCCCGTTACACCCTGCCTGAAAAATAAAAATTCCTTTCTTTTGCGTATAACCCTTCACTCCCTGCTCTTTCAGCCAATACAAAGTAAAGAGATTTCCAAGAGTATCTCAATAAGAAAGGATCAATCCAAGGAATACTTATTCTATTTGCAAAAAAACTAACCACTAAAGAAATTGAAAATTAAAGAAAAAACTGATTATCTCAAATGAAAATACTGCAAGTTAAAGAACTATTTTACACTGAATACATAAAGAACAGGAGATTAAACAGACAGATTTTTTGGTGCATATTTTCTATGATTAATCAATTCAACAAGGCTACACTAAATTATTTTAATATAATTGAAGTACCTCTGCATTTTGAAATCCGAATCAACTTACAAAAAGAACCTAACCGGCAAATAGCAGACTCCTCCCCTACACACAGTGAGCAGCATATAAGTTATAAAAGTAATTGCTATGATCAAAAAAATTATGAGAAAGTTCAGCACTATTCTTACTGAGGGGAAGGGATGCACGGAAAGCAGCACAATTTGCTGGGAATTGCTCACAGGTGTCTCGAACAAAATTGTTGAAAAAAACACCAATATTCACAAACAATAGAGGTCTTTTTAAGCTTCTGGAAGTAAACACTTCGCTGACCAAAAATATTTGCAGATAGCAGTCTGCTGTGTTTACATGGCTACTGCCTTTCTCACAGCTCCGACAACTAACACCAAAATGTTAATTAGCAGCTGCCTTGCACAAGTGGGCTCAACTTATTTGCTGACCCCACCTACACGTAAGATGTTCACGTCGCTGTACTTTTTGGAATTTTTTGCATGACTAGAAAAATATCAGTAAGCTTAGCAACACAGCATCAAAATAAAAGGTTTAGCAACTTCAGCAAAGGTAAACATTTACTTAAAAAATTGCAGAAACTACTTGCTTGCTCTATTTGTTATGTCTATATTGGCAGAAGGAGTATACAAGATCAATTTTGTTGCAGTACGTGTTGTAGGCTGTGCTGCAGTCCATCCTGTCCTGTTGCAGTTGAAGTACATTTGTGATTTTTGCTGAGGAAATGGAGTTACCTGCCATCCAGGTTTTGCTCATTAAATTGGACACAGGTGCAAAGGATAATGACACGATCAACAGAAATGCCATCTACTTGATTCTTCGAGCCTTTGGTCTGTGCAGTGTCTGCTCATCATTACACTTACCCAATGCAGCAAGGTCAAGAGTAACTTTGTTTTGTTTTCTCATTTCCTATATACTAGCTCTGGTAACTGAATGTTTGAGACACCAAACTGGGGTTTTTTTGTTCGGTTGGTTGTTGTTTTTTGGTTGTTTTTTTTTTTTCAAATCACTGAGTGATTTTTAAATCAGTTCTTTGCTGTCTTAGTCTTCCTTGTTCTTCCATCAAGAACCTTACCTTACAGATGCAGTTTACCACTGTCTCAAAGAAGTGTAATGGCGGTTCCTTTACGTGTAATGTTTACAGAAACTCTCTCCCTTTTCACGTATAAAAATCAGACTATTGTCAGGATAACTCAAACATTCAATCTCATACTTCTATATAAGATGACAATTGTTTTGCTCTTTTAAAATGCCAAGCCTCTCGCTACCGTCATCAGTATAACCTATCCTTACTTGAGAAAGATTACTTCATACCATCTCCCTGAGCCTAGCAAAGACCAGTGACTTAAAATGAATCTTCAAGTTAATTGGCATTACTTTATAGATGTATCTTCATTTTACGTCCAGTAAATTTTTCACAACTGGTCTCTTCAGAAGCTCGCTCTCTCTCAAAAAAAGCTTCCAGCTCCGCTCTCATTCTCCATTTGCATGTTCAAGCATCACCCAGTTCCTTCCCATCAGACTTTTACTCTGAATTTGTCTCCCTGGTGTGTTTGCTTTATACATCTTCCAGCACACAGGATGCCCAAACAAAGCAAACTGCAACAGACAAATCAGTAGAACTACTGATTGGAAATACAGTATTGGTTTTGCAACTACTAGGGCACACGATGATGGAAAAGTTCAGATGATAGAGAAATACAGCTAGCTTTTTACCACTTTCAAGCACTAGCTCCATTATCCCAAACCATATACAGATTCTGAATTACTGTGGACAATGCAAAAATAAGTGAATTTTCAAACTGCATGATTCTACTGCTCCAGTGCAGTGCCACTAAACCCCCTCTCAAAACACTTTCAACAGGAAGCAAAGGAGCGTAAGTTTATATTCAAGCTCTTTACAATGACATCCTATTTTAACTTCACCACTATGTAGAACTGGGTGCTGCAGAGATGTGTGCCAATTTGGATACCACATTGCTAAGTTAAATACAGCTAATTAAATGATAGCCAAAATCACCTTCACAGTTGCATGTTTGGTGCAATCTACTTTTCAGACACATCCTAAATCACAACATCAACGTGTTAATCTCATTTTCTCTCTTTCCATATTCTGCTTCCCATTTCATGAGTAAAACATATGGCAGATGACTATTTCCTCAACCAGAATCACAAATGTACTTTGACAAAATAGAATAGAATGGACTGCAGCACAGTATACAATGCATATTGCAATAAAAAATTTGTCTAGTATATTCCATCTGCCATTGAGCAATACCAGCAGCTTCAAAGAGACTTACTTGCATGGGAAGAGCTTGCATGGAAAGAGCTTGCTATCTCCATCAGTTTTGGAAGAGAGCGGAGGTGATCTCGGAAAGCTACTCGGGGGAATTCTTGCCCCAGCTTCACATGAGGATAGTTTACATTCTGAAGCACGAAGTCTCCTGGGCAAGCACCATCTTGTGACATGCGCACCGTTTTCCACATTCTGAGTTATCAAGTCTTTGGTCTTGGAGAGTAGCTATGTGGTGTTAGTTTTCATCATGCAAGATTGTTTTGGAAGGAACATTTCTTAAAGAGTGAGCTATATACGCTGCAACAGAGAATAATTTATTTGCCTTAGTCCCTACTTAATCTCAGTTTTTGAGGCAGACAAGCTATATTCCAAGTAAGTTAATGTCTCCTCTTCACTTGTTTCACTGCTTCTCAGTCTTCCTCATCTTTCAAGAATTAAGGCATTTTATTTCCAAATGCTACCAGTTCTCTTCCAAACCAAGTAATTCTATTTGCAGCCACCACGACAACAGTTTATCTAAACATCTCCACCACAGTTCCCTGAACTTTTAGAGCTCCCCTACCCAGGTACAGACACAGGTCTATAGAATAAGGTTCATCATCATGTGGACCACCTGAGTTCCATAAAACATCAAAGATGGTCCATGGAACAAAACCTAAAGATCTTAAGTGGCATACACCCACACATGCAAACACACAAGCCCAGGAGACAGAATGAAAGCAATAAATGGATGTCAAAACTTTTGCCTAACTTTTATGCCATTGCCAAGAAAAAAACACTGCAGAAAAAATGTAGTGGATATTCTACTGACTGGTTTTATTTTGCTCTTCTCCGAAAGGTTTATGTTGCCTTTAATTAAAAAAAAAAAAAAAAGAAAAAAAAAGAAAAAATATTAAGAACAGACAGGACAGCGTTCACATTACTGCTTGCTTTCTGGAAGGGGATTAGGCCAGAGAGACACAGTCTCACTGCTCGGGCACACTGAGCGCAAGTATTTTGTGCAAGCCATTGCATTTTCTTTAGTAACTGAGGGATGAAAACCAAAATTTAGAGAGAATTACAGACAAAACACATATATGAAAGTAACTATAAGAAAAACAGGTCAGTGAGGACAAATGAAAGCTGAACAATTAGGCACAGTGAGACTACTGTAAGGAAAGAGCAGGGAGCTTCACAGTGATAAAGGATCCTCAGCCAGACTACTAAAAAAATAATCATCCCTGTAAGGCGGCAGGAGCAGCTGCATGACTGGACCTGTCAAGGCTTTATTCTCCCCTATTGTCGGTTTCTGAACTCCCTTAAAGAAAACCACCACTCCCCTACTTCATCACGTTCAGTTAAATAAGTGGAAGGTAGTACATGTAAAACAACTTCAGATTTCTCCATTTGGACATGACTAACTCGGAGACGCTCACCTAGTTCTTACGGAGGCTCTATCTACCCGACGAGTTAAGGCATGCTGAAACCACAGATGGACGTAGTCTGACTAGCTTTAGTCTAGCCAACACAGATAACAGGAGAAGCCGAAAACACAGCAATGCTAATTAAGCTACAGTAAAGCTTAAAACATTAAAAAAATAAAATTCCCCAAGAGGGCTGAACTTTGATAACAAACTTCTGCCACTTTGCTTTTACAGGCATATATCCGAGCTAATAAAATGCAAGTTGGTAGAGGCACACACACCATGCTCACAGTAAGCCAAGAGGAGCACACCGGCTCTCCGACACGCTTTGCCAGGCAGGCAAGCTGGACAGAGCTCCAGCTACGGCTACGACCTGGGATGATGGCATGCAGCGTTGCCATAATCCTCCCTGCTTGAAATATCAAGAGCTAAATATTAACTGAGGGGCTAAATTTCTTCAGAGTATTTTAACATGAATCAGAGTACAAATCCAAGTTAGAAATTAAATGCTAGGCTTGACAAAGCAAGAAACCCGTAGGTTTATTTACCCCTTTATAACTGGCAAACAGCAGGTATTTACTAGAAAACCAGCTCAAAGGACAGCCCAACACTCCTCCCTTCAATGTAATTTAACTTCTAGAGCAGCACAAGGGCTAGTATCTCACTTGTAATTGTACTATGCATGTGCAAACTCCTTTGTGTACACCACAGTAAAAAAATAAAATTGTAATCAAACAGATTGCATAGCAGCTAACACCACTTTTTTCTGTCATTCAGACACTGTTTTACAAGCATCACTGGCCACAAAGCCTGCAATAGCTAGGGACACAAACAGCCATTTTCATGCACAGAGAATATTATTTATCTTAGACTTATTTTTTTTAATTAAAAAAAAAAAAATCAATCATTCCTATTTCTAATATTCCATCCACAAATAACACTGGAATTTAAGATTAGCAGCTAGAGTTGATACCCAAGCAGTTGGTGTGGGCTTCCTTTAACCTAATTTCAGCTATCTAAACAGCAGGCAGTTATATTCAACTAATCACGTAGGCTCGCTTTTTACTCAGAAAGAGATGGCTCAATTAGCTGATCCCTGGAGTGCCTCTCTTGTACACACGTCTTGCCATGCTGCAAACTACTTCCAAAGAGAGCCTAACTTCAACAAAAAAACTAATTTATAGATGGTTTAAAGTATGCAAAATTTATCTCACTTTAGAAAGCAAGTTAGTTCTGTTCCAAATTATTTATGCTTTTCCAGATTTTCATGTCTCAAGATCTTCTGCAAATTTCTACACAACTGGTAATGAGGCCAGAATTCAGTTTGATCTTTTGACCACAAAACCAAAATGGGTTTGCTACGTTTACTGTTCTCACAAGACATAGAAGCAAATGAACACACCCAATATAGGTATTCTACAGGAAACAAAACAGAAATTATTTTCAGGTAGAATATTTCTTCCTTGCGTAATGAGGTAGTTTTA
>Ga0181612_172052_pt1 | contig 18847 bp, 7 predicted proteins | sample HoacroProtozoa21_FD_119630 | JGI IMG/M metagenome (GOLD analysis project Ga0181612, IMG submission 119630) | Hoatzin crop microbial communities from Cojedes, Venezuel. Combined Assembly of Gp0051906, Gp0051904, Gp0051908 | reverse complement strand
TTAAAATAATAAATAAATAAAGGCTTTCTTGGCGGAAAATAGGTCCTTGCCACTAGTTTTATGGACAGCTTGATTTGTGTTATTTTATTTTTATCATCTCTGTACTAAAATAATACAGTGCTTTCCTTAAAGATGCATAAAGCTCTTAATTATAAAAACGCAATATTTCTTACTTTATAGTGGTGGAGAACGTATATAAAAACCGTGAGCCAGTCCCACACATGAAAGCAATATATTTCATAACTCCCACCAAAAAGGTTAGTGTTTCAAAGAAAGTGTCGTAAGATCTCTCAGACTGAAAAAGCAATATTATTTTAAAATATTGATTTATTGTGTACAACTGTGCAGTACTTTGTTTGCATTTTGTGTGATGCTTAGTCTTCCATAATGAAAAGACAATGCAGTGTCACCATAGAGTACGTTGCAAATGTGTACTTTTTGATCAATGGAGGCACTGTTTCGTTGCTTAGGTATTAGTTACCTCACTGAAAGAGATACTGTATCAAATAATGATGCAATGCATTGAGCAATAGAATTCAAAGCAATGGCTCTAATAAGAGATTACTGTTACTTCCTAAACATTCTTGAGAGAATAAATCTGAGCACTGTTACAGCTGAAAAATGTTGCAAGTATCCTGCTTGCTTTGCTTCCTAAAGTGATCTTGGTGCATGGCTGACCTTCTGTAATTGTTTATTCTTGGTCTGGAATTAAAAATCTTCTACTTAAGTGTTTTCTTATATGCTGATTTGCAGTAGTCCTGAGTGGGACTGGGTAGTTAACAGGGCAGGAGGAGAGGAGAGAGAGAAGCTTTGTCTGGTATAAGGAAAGGCAAGACACTGTAATGATTTTGTTCCTTTTTTTTTTTTTCCTACCCGCTTAAGTCTGTAGATGGGCTTATTGATGATTTCATTACTAAATCATCCAGCAGATACAAAGCAGCATATGTGTATTTCACTGACTGTAAGTAAGCTTTTATTGTAGGTTGATAAGTAACTTTATACATGTAAATAAGTAAGCTTCTCAGCTTTCTTTTCTGTAGGTTAGGAAATGAAAATTTTGGGTCCTGTTTCCTGAGGGAAGACTTGAGACTCAAGTCATTAAACATATTTGGGTTGCTAGAACATGGTCACTGTGCCATGTGGCAGTAGTCATTTCTTTCACAATTACCAAACAATGTTGATCATTCCCCACCTCAACTTTTAGTTTAGGTAATCTGGTTTTATTTTTAAAGTATTCCAGTCTTGTGTGTTGAAGAGTGTGGAGGATTCAAGTAAAACTATGTATCTCACGAAAACAAAATAGTACTCATAAATGCACGAGAATTTGCAAGAAAAAGGTTTTGTGACTGGTTAATTAGGTAGTTCCCTCAGAGCCGAGCCGGCTTCTTTTTCCCCATCACCTGAAAGAAGGTGCCTCCTTAGCCCTTGCATGCATGATACAAATTGCAAAGCAGAGACAGTTAGTGCAGATAGAGTTAATGTGGCTGCATGTTCCTCTGCAGTCAGTCAGTGTGACTAAAATAGCTGTGTAAGAAGGAAAAACAAAAAACCCAAACAGGCCACTGAAGGCAGAGACTGAGTTGTGACTGTCTCTGTGGATGGTGCATATCTGCTACCATATGTTATCAAAGGAGATGTGAAATTGATATAAAAAAACTCTTGGATTCTTGGTTTGTTTTATGTTAATTGGTTCTTAATTTAGAATTGTCTGTGCTGAATACTGTAAGCTTATAAGTGAGGTAACAGCTGGAATACGCATAAATGATTTATACTTTGAATCTTCTTTTTTTCCTAGTTTGTCCTGACAACCTCTTCAATAAAATTAAGTCTTCCTGTGCAAAATCAATAAGGAGATGCAAGGAGATCAACATTTCCTTCTTCCCATATGAGTCTCAGGTAAGTTTTGTTCTCTGTTCGAACAGCAAGTGGTGTTGACCTGCTAGGAAACAATTAAATAGAATGTAGCACCTTTTTTTCTTTTTTTTTTTTTTTTTTACTGACAAACTGTATGTGAGACCTGTTGCTGTTTTGGGATATTTCTAGTGGTTGCCTGTATTTTTTTAGATGAGAACAAATGCTATTGTACTCAAAGATTTACTGTTTGCAGTTGACCTCTTTGCAAGATTTGGAGTCAGTTGCGGTAGAGAGGTTAGAGAAGAAATATATTCCTTAAGAGAAGGAAAGTATTCTGGCTTGTCTTTAGTAAGCAGTAAAGTTTGTTATTGCTTATACTGAGCTGTTATTTTGACAAACTGGGTAGGTTGGTGCGTAGGAATAAGTAGAACTAATTTGGGCATCATAACTACTCGGTGAAAATCAGAAAAGGAGACCAAACGGATGAAGAGGACTGAAGGGGAGGGGAACAAAACCAAAGGCTCACAAAGAAATAAAAGCAATAACAACTTTGCAGACTTTGAGAGGAAAATGTGGAAGTCCATGTTTTCTCAATTAAAAATTTGAGACTGCCAATGGAAACCAGTAAGTGGCTTCCATGTGAAACCACACAGTGGGTATTGTGTTGAGAAATAATTTATTGCTTATGCACTTCATCAGATACAGAGGGCTGAAACGCACTCTGATACTCATATAGTGAAGCACCCAAACCCTGTCCACTACTGGGAGTTATAGAACTAACTGTGAATGTTTCCCACAAGTATTTCCTATATTCTTCAAACTTTGCAAACATAGCAAGGGTCAGAACTCTTATGTATAGCAAGTGGCAGGTGAGTATAGGAGAGGTTGCTGCTATCCATGTCTTACTGTGGTGCAGTTTACTAGTTTGAAGACACACTACTTCTGATAATAAAGGTTTTTTATTATTTAGATTGAGAAGCCATTAGATTGAGAATAATTAGTATGGTGGTTGGTTGGTTTGTTTTGCAGTGGTGTTGATGTTCCAAAGCTTTGTTGCAAACTGTGGGAGTTCTGTTAAAGCTGCTCTTAAGAAAAATTTTTATAGCTTCCTCTACCAAAGAAGACATAGGAAAATTTTATTGTCCTTGTTCTCTGGAGGACCTGCCATGAAAGTAGAAATTGGCACTGTCTTTCTGAAGTTGAAAAACGAGCAGCACTTAATCTCTTCTTGTTTTTATTTTGGTTTCCGTGTTCTCAGTATTTTGGGTTGTGAGCACCCTTTGAGCAAAGGAATGCAGTATGTTAATGGGTTCTTATTTAAAATCCCTGGGCCTGCTTTCTGTGGTGATAAGAGTAAATAATCAGATTGAGCCCTGGGCAAAGTCCAAGTGATTATCTACTTGAATGAAATGAACATCCTTTATCTGGGTGGACATTCTGCTTTGGCTCTGTAGTCAGAGCCTATCTGAGCCTGGAGAAAATCCCTTTACCGACAATGGGATTGTTTTAGTGTTTGCATTCAGTTTACTAAACTGTTGAAAAAGTTTTTCTTCTGTGTAGTACTAAACATTTTTTATCAGGCTTTAATGCATTTGAAGAATTTCAATTCTTGGAGGTAAAGTCTTCATATGCTAAACATACAATATGTAAAATTCTATTTTAAACAAGTTTAACTTGATGCATTCAGTGATCACTCCGGTATTGCGTTGTATGACTCTGTATGAGACACTGGACGGTATTTAGTTCTGTCTCTCAGGTCCCTCTATCTGTATAGACAGTAAGTAATTTTAAAAATACAGTAATTTACATAAGGAAGGACAGTAATAGAGGAAAAGAGTGTGAGAACAACAGGACAGAGAAAGAGGACTGAAGTGTGGGTTTGGGTTTTTTGAAGTATATTATGCATGACTTTATTACAGGATGTAGCTTTAAAGTCTTAGCAGTTCTTCTACCAGATATTTTAGAAATATACAATTTAAGCCTTTTTTTTTTCTTGGTTGTGCTTTACATAGGTATTTACTCTCAATGTCCCAGATGCATTCTACCGCTGTTATAGTCCAACTCTGGAAAACACAAAGGATAAAGATACATTAATGCAAGTAATGGCTGAACAAATTGTTACCTTATGTGCTACACTAGATGAGAATCCAGGAGTACGATATAAAAGGTGGGGTAAAAACTGGATTGTATGGTGTAGTTCTTTCACTTCTAGGACTTCCTACATCGTTTGGCAATAGCTTGAGGCTACAGTATAGTTTCTTTTATTGTGGATTAATTGTTTTTAATCCACAACTCTGAAATATGGCATGACAGGAATTTGCGAAGTGTAGGCAGAGCAGTGAATTATTTCTGTCTTTATTCTTGTAACAGTACTTACTGTATTCTGTTTTGCTATGAACTGCTTGTTTCATGTTTGGTCAGTAGGGTGGCACTCTAATATGGTGCATTCTAACACACTGCATGCATAATCTTGTAACAGAACTGCTGCTGTTGGTAGTTTTGTGGCTCCGCTTGGCACTAAGCAATTCATAAATTGCTGAGGCAGATGGGATCAGGATTTCTTTGTAGTAGGGATATTGAGGAGAATACCTCTTTTGAGCTTTGCTAGAGGGTACAGAGTAAGATCTCTGAAGCCAAAGTAGGCATCTAAAATGATGCTCAAGAGTTGCATTTTGTAGTGTAACGTTTCTCTGCAAAGATAACAAAGAAATAATTGCTTGACTATTTTTTCTTTTTCTTCTTTCTTGTTTCCTGCCTCTGAGTGAGAATTTTAAGTTCTGGGCCATATGCCAGCTAATGGCAGTTTTTTGGCTGGAGCAGTTTCTACTGTGTGAAATACCTGAAGCATTCAAAGGGTAGAATCGTAATGTAAGAGTGAAAATACATTGGAAATACTTAGAGTGGAGTTCAGATACTGCGTGTGAAACCAAAGGATCAATGTAGGGAGTTTCCTGTTTTAAAGGTTCTGTTTTAGTGTTTTGATGAAGAAATTTAAGTCATTTTTGTATCTTTCCTTTTTCCCAGCGGACTATCTGATAAAGCCAGCAAACTTGCACAGCTTGTTGAAAAAAATCTTGAAAACTACTACAAAACTGATGAGAAAAGCCAAATAAAGGTAGAAAGTGAACAAAAATGTTTGCTTCTTTTTTCTAAGTTGGGGAGGAATAATCTTTGGAGTACGTTTTGACAGTAGGTTCTACAAAACCAGATTTTATTTATTCATAAAGGCAACTAGTTGCCATTTAGTTTTCGTGTATGAAAGCAACTCAGAGGTAGTAACTGATAAGGTAAATCTGTATGTAAGGAAATACAATTTGTATGATCAAACTAAATGTACTTGAAAAATTTGACCTAGGATAATGTAGGGGATGATACAAACCTGAAGAAAAGTGGATAACTTTTGTTTTAACATCACCTTCCATAGGGCTGTGTGTAGAAGGGGCTCTGCTGCAGAGTTGAAATGTCTCCCATTAAGGGGTTTATTGTCAACAAAGATACAGCTTTTTCACATAGATAATATTTTTGAGCTGTCACTGCAGATTAGGGCAGTTGCCTAAATGCAGAATTACGGGCTAAACCATTCTGACTTGGTGACATTCCATTCTGCTACAAAATAAATGTACCTGATGCTACTGCCACTCTGCTAAGCCCCAAAGTGAAACTTTCAGTTGAATGCTTGGAGATTTTTTTTTTTTTCTGTATTGCAGCACAGTATAGATAATCTACTCTGAAATACAAACAATACACTTTTTTTTTTGCGAAAAATCAGTGAGGCCTTTTTGTGTGTGTGTGTGTCTTTTTTTTTTTTTACATTTTTTCTTCACTAGGTGAGCTTACAGAATGCATTCTAATGGGCTAAGAGCACTGCCTTAAAATGAGTATTTAAAACCACTGTGTTCTGGTAATCATTTAAACATTTGTTTCTATTTATGTTGATAAACCCTTGGACCATACTTTTAGATTTTTTTCTGTTATTTTTCCAAAAGTATTTGCAATGCTGTAACTTCATGTAAAGTTAACATGCCTTAACTTTGCACTGTATGTCTGAACTCCACACTTATTTGATGGCTTTCTAGGCTAAAACCCACTCCCAGCTAATAATAATTGATCGTGGCTTTGACCCAGTATCAACTGTACTTCATGAACTCACCTTCCAGGCAATGGCGTATGATCTGCTACCAATTGAAAATGATACCTACAAGCAAGTACTTTTTACAAAAATCCAAACAATTTTCTAGATTATAAAATCTGTGGAATCGCTTAGCTGAATTGCACCATAGCAATATTAGCTGCTTATATTACATAAGTGTTGCTTCACTTACTAGTCTTTTCTCCTGGATTTGTGACTTCCACTTTTTATTAACTTCATTTACTTAAGATTAGGTAGGGTCTAACTGACATTTTTGCTAAGTTTTGAGTCTAACAAATGGCATTTTTTTTAAAAAGCAAAGAGCTTTGTACTAGACTTGAGGCAAAACCTTGGTAGAGCACATTCAGATTCACTACCTTTTCTTTCATTTTGTCAACCTTCTTGGCCTAACAAGACCAGTAATAGAATACTGAGGAGAAGCTTAGTTATTTCTCAGGAATGATCAGTTTTATAGCTCTGGTTATGTAATTTGTGTCATAGTTAAAATTTACATTTCTATCCTAAATGCACACTTAGGTAAGCCACGTTCAGTTTATAAGCATTATTTTATCACTGTTTGGCATAGTGTGACATTGTTGTGCATAAGGTGCGTACTTTGTTGCTGGATTGTTCTGACAACGAAGATCTTGGTAAGGCTTTGCTTTCTGATCACCCGCTACCACAAGTGAGATCTAATCCGATCATTGTTTAGTTAAGCAAACAGCAATGTGCATCCTCTCTGTCAGAAACATTGATTGAATGTTTTAATTGAAAATGTAGAATTCCACAAAATTTCAGATTTGTAGGTATGAAAATGTAGCAGAGTATGTTTTCTAGGTAGCCATGATCTGACTTTCACAATTAATCTTGTAATTTTTAAAATATTTTTCTGCTTTCTGGCCACATACACTGTGTGAGTTTCTGTAAATGTGAAAACCTTATGTTATATGTTTGCTATCTTGCTTTATAGGTTTATTTCTGTTTGTAGAAAAGTAATAGCTGGTCTGTAGTGCTGTGAAGCATGTTTCTTGTGTATGTGAAGTAATTTGTCCTACTTTATCTATATTGTGGGTGAATGGGGCTTAATTTTCCTTCAGAGTTACAAAATGTCTTATAATAGATATAGAAAGCTGCACTTTGCAATCTCAATGTGTATTACTTTGCACACAGTTTGCGTTTGAAGCCAAAGGGAAGCTGACGTTGCAAGCTGACGAGAAATTGAGATGCATGTAAATGTATGATTGAAACTCCAGTTACTGTTGGTTTAAAAGAATGTCCAGAAAATATTCATTCTAGAATTCATCTGTTGCTTTTATGTTCAGAGGTGCAATCTGTAAAATCCTTATGTAATTTATATTGTTGGGCAATAGCTTGGCTTGTAAGTGAAAACCGGTGTATGTTACTGCTATTACCATGTGTGTTGATTAAACCATAACAATTAATATTGTAACGAGTTATTAGAAGGGGGGGGGGGCAGGGAGGAACCCAAACCAAATGACTGTCTGAATTTTCTCTTGGAAGATACAAAACAGAAGGACCTGCTGGGAAGGAACGGGAGGCAATTCTGGAGGAAGATGATGAGCTCTGGGTGAAGATTCGGCACAAGCATATTGCAGATGTGATAGAGTATGTGAATAAACAACAAAAAAATGTTAAAAATGCAAGTTATAAAAGTTTCTTTGAGAGGGAAGGTATTTGAGCTGTTAAGAAAGTAGGAATACAGGCAGTAGAGAAGATGGTTTGTAGTACAGACAGCATCCTGTTAAATAATCGATGCCAGGAAGAAAATGTACGTTCAAAGTACAGTATGTACAGAGGTATGCAATTTTACTAATATCAATTATTGAGGAAAATGGAAATAAAATTATTTCCTGGGAAGTATCTTCAGATTATTTAAATCTGAAGGGATTATTTTGCATAAAGTACTAGCAAGTTATTGTGTTAAATGACATTACGTAGCTGTCGTGAACAGTATGTTTCACTTCAGTTTGCTTTGTCAAAAAACACTCCCTTCTCTAAAGGAGACTTGTATTTGAAGCGCTTACTTTCATTCAGAAGTTCTTGTCAATTCTTTTCAGGTTGTAAGAAAAGATTTGTGAACTGTGGTGCTGTTGCATTTGAATGTTTCCTTTTTTTTTTTTTTTGCTTTTCAGGGAAATCCCAAAACTTTTGAAAGAAGTTTCAGCAAAAAGAAAAGCAACAGAAGGAAAAGTAAGTTGTTTAATGTATTGTTGCTGTTCCTGGTAATTTAATTATTTTCGTAATCAATCATTATGAAATTGCTGACATCTGTGTGATTCATGGACCTATTGCAGAAATTGAGGCTTATCTAATGGCAACTTTTGGCGGGGGGGGAGGGGGAAGCAAGGCTGCAATGGGAAGGGAAATAAGGATGTCAAATGTTGAGGGGGAAAAAAATTTCAACTTATATCATTCCTTCACAGTTATCGATATCTGCTCTGTCCCAGTTAATGAAAAAGATGCCGCACTATCGTAAAGAGATTAGTAGGGTAAGGGGTCTTTTGTAACTACAACTTCACACTAAATTATTTTGTAATTTTCTGTGTTGTTGAAGTCTAGATTTATTCTGTCGTTTTCCTGTTAAGTGTGCTATATAACTTTTCTCCAAATTAGTATGTTCACCTATTGTAAAATTTTGAGAAGAAAATTTGTTTCCAAGTGTTTTGTTTTAGCCTATAAAAAAACCACTTAAATCATTTGCGTGCTTTGAGGATTGAAGATAGCATAGCAGTTTAATGTTAAAAGGTATCATGGTGGTCAATCTCCAAGTGAAGGGTAAAACATAGAAAATGCATGATGGTACTGAATGACAGTTGAAGGATTGACTCTTGTAACCAGTAAAAATCATAGCTTGATGTGTGTGGTGTTGTTTTTTTTTTTTCTGTCTTCTAGCAAGTTACCCATCTCAACTTAGCAGAAGATTGCATGAGCAAGTTCAAATCTAATGTAGAAAGGCTATGTAAAACTGAACAGGGATGTTTAAAAAAAAAAAAAAAACAACACATAAACCAAACAACAATTTGCTGCAAATGCAAGTTTTTTTTGTTTGCAGGAAGAGATGCTTGTTTTTAACTGATAAAACTAGTGTGTCTCTTGTTGTCTTTTTTTTTAATCACTTTTTGAGGTAGTAGTATTAAAGTTGCGAGATACACAAGGCTCTTACTCTGCCAGTAAAGGAAGTGCGATCTGGCTGATTTGTATAAGGGTCGTCTTTGTTTGTTCAAATCTCCGCTGAAGTTGCCTTACTATGTTCTGCAGAAGGAAGCACTTTTAAAATGCCTGGGAAAAGCACCAGTTAGTGTCAGGCATTACATTATACTACTAATCTCAGGTGCAAAACTAGATGAATTTTAGATATTGAACAGTTTTAAATGTTTAAGAGTGTTATGTGGTGCTACTATAATGCTGTAAATACTGAAATAATTATGTCAAACACTTTTCATGCTGAGTTTAAATTGCTGCAGCTTGATTGTTTCCTGAAACTTACGGCTCCATAAAAACTCATTTTGGAACACACAAAACAAAGTGGGTTTTTTTAATGACTACTCACTAAACCAACTTTTTTTTAATTTAGGACTTGGCTCTTGGAACTGATGCAGAAGGTCAGAAAGTGAAAGACTCAATGAGAGTCCTCCTTCCAGTTCTGCTCAACAAAAGTCATGAGAGCTATGACAAAATTAGAGCTATTCTCCTGTATATCTTTAGTACAAATGGTATGATAAGCTGTGTGACCCCTCTCCCCTCCATGCCCTCCCCACCCCACGTGCTATGGCCTTTAACTGAAGTTTGGGATAGTCCAGTATTTTGAGTTAGCTTAAGCATCAGTGTTAGAGTTGATGGCCAAGTTTGAAAGAAATACTGGCTATCCTGTGTAGCTTCTCTTCTCTCAAATTAGTAGCAAAGATACTATTGATAAGGAATTAAGAGATTCAATAGAAGTGCAGATCCATACAGTGCTCCAGAATCATTCCTGTGCTTGGATGTGTGCAACAGTTTAAATTTTATCCTTTTCACCTAGTATTGAAGCTGTTAGAGGGGGAGCTCCATATCCATTGCAACCTGAAAATGAAGTTAATGGGGAAGAATTTGTAGTGAAGGAAGAGAAGGAAACTGGCGGAATGTGGGTCTGAGGAATCTATAAAAATACTGAGTTTTAGTCTCAAAAATGAACCATTACACAAATATTAACTAAAATATAGTATTATGTTAGAGTAGACCAGCCAAACAAAAAAAAATCCTGGACTAAACAGGCCAGGATGTGTGAGACAAAATTGGTCTTTACAGTCATATAGTAATTGAATTGTATGTTTTCCTTATATCAAAGGAACTACGCAGGAGAACTTGGACAAGCTGATCCAGAATGTACAAATAGAAAGTGATAGTGATATGATAAGAAATTGGAAATACCTTGATGTTCCTGTTATCTCTTCAGTAAGAATGTATTTATTTATTTTGTAGTTTTCTACCCCCCAAGCGCTTGTCTGCAGCTTTTTCAGCAACTCTTAGTATTATCCAGGTCTTTTTTTTTTTTTATTTTTTTGTTGGAAGTAGGCAATTACTAGGAATTTTTGTTTTTATGATGTGTGTAAGTAGTAAATCCTTTAAACAATTAACATGAATAATTTTCAAAGTGAGATACTGGTAATGTTCCCTCTAAAATCAGATGGTGGCTTGAGCTTGTTGGTTTTAGAAAATGCCAACTTAGTTCCTTGTCTCTGAAATTACTATTTCTAGTGTATTTTGAATTCTACAGGTATTAACTGTTGTTCTTTGTTATTATTTCTTTAATATTTTCTACTGATTTCCCCCCCCCTCCCACCCCCAACCTGCTACTAACTGTGAATAAGTTTCAAAAATCCAAATGCACTATATAATACAACCGTGTTTTGAAAATCTTTTCAGTCTGCTGCTCAGCAACATAAACACCCAAGAAGGGACCGTTCTTCAGAAGAAACTTTTCAACTTTCTAGGTGGACGCCTGTTATCAAAGATGTTATGGAGGTAAGTTTGACCAACTAGTTCATTCATGGGTGCAGTGCAGAAAATTACTCAAGTGAAGAGTTACAGCCAATCTTTTGGAATTCTGTAGTATCTTGAGTTACTTTTGTTAAATACGCCTGTTGAGTAAAGTAATCGCTTCTAGTCTGTCTGCAATATAAAACATTTAGACTGCTGTGTGTTAGTGATGATCCTTATTGGAGGTCATTTTAAAGGTGAAACAAATGCAAGTGAAAGCAAAAGGTCTTTTTGAACAGCTTGTGCTGTGATTGGCAGTGTTTAGTGTAATTTAAAGATCTGGATTTTTTTTTTTTCTCCAGTAGGTCTTTAAACTGTAACTTGGATCTAAACTGTAGATCGGTAGAGGCTGGAAAATGTTGCTTCCAAGAGGTGTAGTTGCTTTGTTCTTAAACCTCTTCCTAAGCATCAGTTAGTGACTGATGTCAGACAGAATAGGAAGTTCACTGGACCTTTGGTCTGACCCAGTGCTGTTATTCATAGATTCTTGGTGACTTTCACACTTTCATTTGTGTCTTCTGAGGACCCCAACTTCTCTCATTTACTGCTATAGAGAAATTAAATATGTTAGGGTAGTTACAGATTAAAAGCTACTAGTGAAGTCTGAACAGTTAAATCAATACTTTGTTTATAAAGAAAGCATATGTACTCCCAATTCCTTGTGATAATTTTTAGTGTTGCATGGTATAGCATTTTATTACATAGGGGTGTGGTTCCTGCGATGCTGCTTGTGAGTGTTGTTCTAAGAAATTGCATGTGCTGGTATTAAATTCCAGTTAGACTTAGTTCCTGGAAGTTGAAACCTGGTGGGTTTTAGGTCTACATACTGATTAAAGTGGGTCTTTGTTTTGCCCTTCAGGATGCTATAGAAAACAAACTAGATTCAAAAGACTGGCCTTATTGTTCCCAGTGTCCTCCTACCTGGAATGGTTCAGGAGCAGTAAGGTAAGTTGTTCAATTTCTTGAAATATAATCTACCCATTTCTTAGTATTTTTATCATGTACATCATAAAAGGGTTATAAAAGTACGTTTACTAAGTGGTGCAACAATTTATATAAGGTAATGTTAATGTGTAAAACCTGTATCTTTATTTCATCTAAAACATGCTGAACTTGGTTGTTAGTTTAAGAGCTCTTCTACAGCTTTTTATTTGGAGTAGCTCCATTTTGCTTCAAAGTTAGGAATAACGTTTCTGTATTCCCAGATTGAGAAGTTTAAACCATTGAGCTTTTTTAGTGTGAGGTAGGAATGGCTTATCAGTATACTGTGATTTAGACATAAAGAAGCTTTCATTTTTTCTAAAAGTTATTTCTGCTGTGGTAGTGGTGGTGTCATTCTCAAAGTTAATGACTTTAGTAAGTTGAACTCAATTTCTGTAAGCTCTCTCATTAGGGGGTATGTGCCTGTTAGATACTTGACCCCTGTTGTCAGGGGATGGTTTAGAGAAGTTTAGAAAAGTTAGAGGTCTTGAAATGAGTTCTCTGCTAATGAATGTGCAATGGTGTGTTCCATGTACTTGCACACTGAACTGAGTAGCAATGAGAGGTGATTTTGGAAATGTTTTTTTAGCTTGCTAATTTATACAGTCCTTTTTTTCCCCCTTTTTAATCGCACTAGCTTTTGAACTTTATGAACAGTACCTGTCAATTTGACAGCTTTATCGCTTTTGGTAGTGTTATTTAAATGGTGAGACACCCAAACAGAGAGAAGAGTGTTTGTATCGCAGGAGTGCTCATTGTGCTAATCAGATGCTGGAATTCATAGGGAGGGAAACATACATATCCTAAATGTGGAGGACACACTTGAATTGGATTTTGATTTAACCTGACTAAATAGAAGACAAAAGATACAGATACACAGCCTTAGGAAAATTTTTTTGTTACTTCCACTGTTAACCAAACTGTTGGCTGTCCTTATGTTCCTGGATACGCACTGTGCTGATCAGTGGCGGGAAACACCAGGGCAAGTCCCTCGATGTTGTAACTGGATCCCTGTCTTACAGGCTGGTGAAATTTGTGAATCTTTTAGGCACCTTAGCAAAGAGAGATGAGGACTGCAGATGACTTAATCTGAATCTGCGATTACTATATGTGTGTTAGAAAGTATATTTTAAGAACTTTATTTTTTTGTTCCTAGTGATCTAAATCTTATTTGATAACAGCCAAATACTTTTTTTTTTTTTTGAGATTCTGTTCACATTTGGAAACCAAAAAATCTAAGACACTAGCTTTTTCAAATGAACCTCTCATGAAAAATGCCCCTGGAATTGCTAGCATGCAGAATTAAGCTGCTCTGTAGAAGTCCTTTGTGTGTGAGCTGTGTGTGCAACAAGGTTTTTTGCTTTGTATTTATTTTCCCCCTTGTGATAACTGACTAGTTTGAGTAATATGCTAACTTGTTTTCATTAAAATTCTTAATTATCAATTTGTCTAAATTCTTCTGCCGAAATTATAATCAAACGAACTGTATGACAGAAGTTGTTACTGCTTGTTAAGTGTGGAATTTTTACCAAAATTAATCAGTAAAGCTATATAAATGGCACTTTGATATATTTTACAGTGCACGCCACAAACCTAAAGCTACCTATCAAGATGAGCGAAAGAGTAGTGCACGACTGATTATATTTGTGATTGGAGGAGTTACATATTCTGAGATGCGCAGTGCTTATGAAGTTTCTCAAGCGTACAAGTCCTGTGAAGTTGTGATTGGTAAGCTTGTCTTGCGAAAAGGGTAGTATGTAGCGGTTTACTACATGGGGTTCTGGAAAATGTAAGGACCTTTTTTCTTACATTCCCTAAGTTGGTTCAGTAAACTAGTACTATAGGCAATTTATTTTTTAAAACTATGGATGTAGAAGTACCTTTTCAACTTATCTAGATTGCTTGATGTTTGGGTGTTTTTTTTTTTTGCAACAAGATATTAAGAATAATAAATGCAGTTATGCTCTACAGAAGAATCATCGTGAATTACATCAGAAATACATAATTAAAGTAGCCTGTTATATAGCAAAAAGGATTTAAACAGACCTATATTTCCTTGCCTTAGTGTCCTCACAAACTTTTGCAGCTGACTCTGCTTTACCTGCAGCTACACTTACTACTCTAATTCCTTTTGGAAGTAGTAGGAAAGTTGTCAGACTTGGTGCAAAATGAATCATTTTGGGAGGAAGGGAAGATAAGTGTTTTTTCCTTTAAAAAAAAAAACAACAAGCAAAAAACCTGAAACCAACCAACCCAACAAAATTTTTTTGTTATAGCTCAGTTGACTTTGCAACATATTCTAGTTTTTCTTATGGTTTCTTCAGAGACTTCACACAAACTGCACTGGGATTTGTTGCTTTTGCCCTGAAAACTAGAGCAGTCTCCCTAATCTTACTGAGATTCAGCAGTAAATGCATGAATTTACCAACTGGGGTAGTAATCTCTCAGTTAATACTTCAGAGGCAGCCAATGCTTGCTCCATTAGCTGCTGTGCTTCAAATGATTATTTCCTGTAATGCTGTTTAGATTTAGGTGCTAAAACATTTGTATATATGATATATCAAAACAGAGCTCCTAAACAGAACCTTACCAGAGACTTGAATCCATCTGCAGTGGCAGCTGGTGTCTGGGTGCAGGGTCATCTGACACATGCTAAATTGCTTGAGATGCCTATATTTGGTAATTAAATTTAGTCTGGAGTTTCAAAAAGGATTAAATCTATTTACCACCATTTAAAATAAACAAATAAGTACTCTTCCCTAAAGCAATGACAACCTTGATTCTGAGATCTAGAGTCTATTGCCTTAAAATAGTGGGGCGTGTTGTAGGTGTGTTTGTCGTTTGGGGTTTTTTGGTTTCTTTTCTGTTTGCTGGTTTATTTGGTGGTGTTTGAAGTAGGTTTAATGCTGGTCCTAGTTTTGAGTTTCAATGGAAAGACCAGGACAACAGGAATGTAGTTGAAAAAGGCTGCTTCTTCATCTGAGACTGGTTTAGAAAACCATGTTTAGTGTAGGTCACTCTTCCACTGGAATACCTGGCACTAACCACAGCACCATCTTGTTCAGAGTTGATTCCTGTAGTTTTGTTCGTAATCCTGATTCCTGAGGGAAGGTGATAAGCAGCATTGAAATTTGGCAGTTACTGCAAGGTGAAAACCTTCCTGTGTTTGTGATTCTGAACTTGAAGAATATTAGCCCATTAAGACTGACATTACTAAAAGCCAGGGTTCAAGACGGCCCTGATCTTAAACAGTTAAGAGTTCCCTGTATAATTGTAAGGTGACCGTTCATGGTAGAAGTTCTAACCACTCGCTATGAGAAAAAGAGAGGTAGTTGTGCACTCCCAAAGAAAAATAAGGATTTTCTTTGCTGCTCCAGAGTTGGAGTTTGTTGCAAATTTTTCAAGGAAGTGTTAGCTGGAAAAAGCCAATTTTCTGTAACTGATATTTCTGTGGAAAACTACTGTTTGTGATAATCTTTAATCCAGATGGTTTATTGACTCTAGGATAAAGCCTGTCGTTAACTTGCCCTTTCACAGAATGGGCAGATTTCTTGCAGGCTGGGACAGTTGCATAGAGTGGAAGTGGGCCAGGTTCAAGCCTGTGTTTCAAACTGGGCAGAGCAGGGACTTGAAACTTGTATCCAAAGTAAGAGTCCTCAACTAGATGTCTCGGCGTGTGGAAGAGGGACACTACCTACCTAATAGTGACACTTATATTTATATGATGACACTTTATATGATAACACATGAAAACACTTTTAACTGTTGTGGTTATCAGGTTTCCAGGTACAGTAAAAAACACTGGAATGTGACTGATTTTTTAGAGAGGGAATGTCTGAAAGTCAGAATTTCAGTCTGATACAGTTAATGCTTATGTGCTTTTTTCAGGTTCTACTCATATTTTGACGCCTAAAAGACTACTGGATGAAGTAAAGAGCCTTACTAAACCGAAGGATGTGGTCTGCATTAAGGATGAATAGAAATGGTGATGTTTGTGATGCATTAGGAAATGACAAATAGTATGTACATATTCTTATAGAATTGTCTTTTCTAAATATTGTACTGGGACGCTACATGGTTCTGACTAATAGAATGTAATTTAATATTTTAAACTTGCTGCTTTTTGGGGGGGGAGTAGAAGACAAGAGGGGGCAAAAATCAACACGTGTGTTTCTGAGGTTATATTAGTATAGATGGTGTTACACTGTAAGTGCCGTTTCAAAAGGGCATGTTAATTTCTAACAAATTATACTGAAAGTTATCATGATTATGTATAAACTGGCATTGTTTTTGAGAACTGTGAAACCTTTCTGTAATAGTTATTAAAAAGGGCCTAGCTTCTTAGGTAGAGGCTTCAGAAGAAAAATTTGTAAATATGAGTTTATGGTAAATATATTTCATCCAAGAGCAATGGCTCAAACTGTAATATTTTCTGTAAAATAATTCATTGAAAATTCTTTAAATATAGGTAACTGAAAAATCAGAAGTTTTTTTAGAGGGTGGTGGGCAAGGTAGAAGGTTAATCACAGAAGAACTAAGCAGTTCTGATTTCAATAAATGAATGGAGAAATACTGTCAACTGCACTGAAGTACACTTTATATTTAAGTAGACACAGGGATTATTACTAAAGCTTTTAAAAAAAACTTAATTTCTTTATGATTGTGTCTACATAGTCTGTCTGTTTTCTGAGTTGAATTGCCTGTGATATGGAAGTTCCAAAATTTTAAATATAAATTTGCTTTTTGGTGGAGGGGGGCCAGGAAAAAGAAGAGGAAAAGGGAAGCAGCTGAATCTTTCAAATGGCTTGTTAATTTAAATAAAAGCAAAAAGCAAACCAAATAGCAAAATGTGAGGTGTTCAAGAGAATTTATTATTTTCGTCTACTTTGTTATACACTAAGAACCACATAAATTTGTGTTGAAGGGGGATCAAATAAATTCTAAATTGTGTTAATTCTGTAATACTGGTAATGTTTTGATTTGTCTTAGAAAATTATTTAAGTGTAAACTTACTAACCTTTTAAAGGGGTGTTGTTTTGATGTGCCTTGAAATGTTAAGTTTGTTGGATGTACAATCCGAGTGAAATGTCATGATAAAAAATACAGATGACTCATGGGTCTTTATTTACATTTTCCCCAGCTGTAAAGGTATTCTTTTTTTTGTTTGTTTTGCAGAAAGGTGATTTTGTTTCTTTTCCCTTAATTTTGTCCTCGGGTTAATAGTAGTTTAAGAGAACATCTTTGCTAGGTAAGTTCATTGGGAGTTAGTTATAAGGTGAAAAAAGGTCAAATTCCCCCTTACATCAGAGAGGAATGAAATGGGAGAACATTATATCACAATTCTAAAATGCTGCAGGACATGAGGGTAAGTGGTTGCAGGTGCTTAGCTCATGTAGGTGTATATGAAAGCTACTGCATGCTGACTTGATTTTCAGTAGAAATACAGAACCAACACTTTAACTGGTTCATCAAATGTCATGTGCATCAAACTTCAAAAAAATTAAGTAGAAGTATCTAGAATTATTTTTCTGAATTCTATTTTCTAACTATAAATATCACAATAAAAACACAGACTAAAATACATGTTTAAGAAGTGTATTGTTCAGCATTTTCTTACTGAAAATGCACACTTTGCAATCAGTAGTAAATAATTACGCTTAAATTATATGTATTCCTGACACTTTGGCAGAAGAATCCATGTTCGGTGTAAAAGCTATATGTAGTTTCAATTTTTTTCCCATTCCCAAAGCTTAAAAGCAATAAATAAGGACCAAAATAATAATATCAAAGTGTCCTACTTAAGGACTGAAATAATTGATTTCAGTAGTACATAAAATCCATTATACTGATGTTTATTTGTTGCATAGCACTGAAGAAATACTAGCCTGAAATATTGGATTACTTCTGCATGTTCAGCAGTTAGGCTTTCTTGAAGTGTCTGCTTTAGGCTTAAGTGCTGTCACCAGCTCAAAATTTTGTAGCTGATAAATACAAGATGAAGACTTTTGAGTTTTGGAATCCACCACCCACTTTTTCCAGAAGGCAAAGCCAAACATTACTGTAAAGGTGGATTAATAGACGTGCTTCAAGATTCTGACAGCAATATGTAGCCCAAACCAGCTCCTGGTTTCTTAGAGGCTTGCGGGGGGTGGGGGTGGAATTTCTTGTGAAGATGTTTATTTTTTTTTTCCCAGGGATCTTCTTGGCTACTTTTTTTTCTAGATCAAGAATGCTTTATCAAGATCAAGAATGGGAGAGTTCTATCAAGATAGAAGTCTCCCCCCCAAAACCTAGTATTTTAGAGCACATGTACGAGGTACACTATAAAGTTCCTGTTTTCATATTATACATCTTAAAATAGACACCTAGCCTGTGCATGTGGACCCAGATTCACAAAAGCACAGATGTTGGTCTGACTACCCTAGATAATAAAGATACATTGCACTTGGAGATACGTATTTCTGAAGTTGAATCTGGTCAAGATTCAGAGATGACCAAGAGGAAAATTAAAGGTAAGGAACAATTTCCATGTTGAGAATGGCTGGAATAGGATGAAGAGGGAAAATTCGATGGGAGGGGTGTGTGATGGAAGCCTTGAAAAAAATCGTGTTAGTGGGCAGACTGAAGAGACAGACACATCACCTTCCTATTCGGTGTGTGAAGTAACACATGAAACTTGCAGTTGTCAAATTCAAAACAAAAAGACCTTTAGCATCTGACACATTGTGTGGTAATGGCATGCTTTAAATTGTTACGTGAGGGGGGGAAATAAACGTCAACATAGATGGGAGAGCGAAAAAAAAAAAATCAAAGGCTTTTAGATAAGAAGATATTACTGCTGATTTG
>Ga0181612_115394_pt1 | contig 18851 bp, 6 predicted proteins | sample HoacroProtozoa21_FD_119630 | JGI IMG/M metagenome (GOLD analysis project Ga0181612, IMG submission 119630) | Hoatzin crop microbial communities from Cojedes, Venezuel. Combined Assembly of Gp0051906, Gp0051904, Gp0051908 | reverse complement strand
CTTCCCACTGTTACTCCCCAGCAGTCTTCCACCACCCATTCCAGAAATCGATGGGAAAGCAGGTTTAGCAACTGTTGAGTATGTCTTCTGGGTTTGGGGCCTGATCTCATTCCTGATCAAACCAAATTTAGATGTGGATGCCCCTCTAGCAAAGCTGGTAGTCTTAGGAGTTGTAGTAGAGGGGCTGCCTTTCACCTGTACAACTGTTCCCCTTTCAGGAAGCGGATAGTGGTTTCTCTGTAGTTCTTCTGAACTGGCAGTACTGGGGTGGCAGCAAGAAGAGTTGGTCCAGGCTGACAGCAGCTACTGGAATTGTGATAAAACAGTGACAGTGACCCATCCCCTACAATTTATTGCTATAGGTATTAAGAAGTAGATGAGAAAACTAAACCGAATCTTTGGCATCTTTCAACATATGTGTGGTCAAGGCAGTGGGAGGGAAGCAGTTCTTTGGCCCAGTGGGACTGTGAGGGAGGAGGGAGAGAGCACACCAGTACCCATTTCTGGACATGGTGTTGACAGAGATTGACAGCGTTTGAGGATTTTTCTGGAAATGATTTTATCACAGTAGTTCTTCAGTTGCTTACAGTAGATTTTGAAAGGTTGTATGGTATCGCAGGTTAATTTTACTTTAGCGTTTTGTCTAACTTCAGTTGCTGCTTTTGGCTTTCTGACAAAATTCTGCTAATCAGTTGCTGTCTTTCTAGTTTGTGCGTTTCTGTTTGTGCAAATCTTGCCACCTTTGCTCTGCCTCTGTTATTACCTTCAGTTATAGAAAAGGCTTTGAGGAAAAGAATTTATATAGATAGAAAGTAACTGCAAGGTAAGTTTTGTGCAGTATACAGAACAATTTTTTTCATGTTGCTCATTTAAATTATGAGAATAGTAGGTATCAAATAAGCATAATGTGTGAATCTGCAGAAAATCATTCAGCTGAAGTAGTATGGCTCTAGACATGCTGCAGTGTTTTAGCAAAAACTAAAATTAGGGAAAAAAAGAAAAAGGGTCCAGTCCTTTTGAAATCCAGAGTAGAAAGGTTCATTGATAGACATGTGCGTTAGGGTAGCAGATACACACATCAGAGTTACTGCATCAACGTGAGGGATAGGGAGGAGCTGCACTCTTCGTGTTCCCAGGAGTAGGTAAAGCTGCTTTGATCAAGCCTTGAACTAAAACTTTTCCTGACTGTTCCTGTTCAGCAGTGCGTAGATTTTTGAACAACAGTCTTCCCAAGTGGCTGCTTATTGCCATAAGGTGGAAAGTAACTCATCATTCTCTAGAATTTGTGCATTATTTCAGTCTTACAGGGATTTGGTAGTAATCAATTTACTGTCAGCCAATAATGAATTTTGCTAACAAACTTTGTAATATGGTCTCCTACTATTTGGCGAGACTCTACGTCGTTTACATAGGCACATAGTTTCAGCTTTTTTTTTTTTTCAGGAGACAAAGATAAAATTATTGCACCAGAATCGCTACAAAAGTGGCGAAAACACCACATGCGTTCCTTGCAGGGTGATGAAAGCTTATATGGTGATGCTGGCTGCAGTGTCTTATCAGAAGAGATCAGAAACAGAGTGAAACTTTCAGCTGTGCTCAGTAATGCTAGTAAATTCATTGCTGATAGAATGGGACAGGAAACTTCTTTTCAAGTCCAATGCAAACACTAGGGATTTCAAATTAAATTTGTCTATTTATTAGAGGGTTGAACATGAGTTGTTTTTTAACTAGTTCAAGTCAATTGACTTTTGTTGTTTATGTAATTTAAAAACACATTATTTAAATCAAATTTAAAACCATAATTGGATTTATTTTTTATTTAAAAATTGTTTAAACTAGAAGACATTCTTTGAAATGGAGAAAAACCATCTAAAAATCAAAATTGTTGGAAGCAGAAATGCTGAAAGTTCTGTTCAGTATTGACAAATGGATTTCAGGAGACAAAAACTGTACTTAAAAACTGCCTGCCCATTTTGGTATGGATAGAAGGAGAACTCTGGCAGGTCTTTTCCAGTGCAGTGAACTGTGGGAGGGTGTCTCAACATGGTTTGTTGCCTTAAAACGTGTAATAAACTGTCATATTGCAGTAACTAGGCTCTACAGCACTGTTCTGCTATAATTTAAGATTTTTTTAGCAAAGTGCAGAGTTAAGTAATGATATATTTGTGTGTATATATAAAGATATAGAAACCTTTATTGGACAGATGCTCTCACCTTATATGTACACCTTATCTGTAAAGGGGATCACAGTTCACGGTTGATGTTATCTCCAGTTGTTGCTGGCAGTATAGGTGAGGTTGTACACAGCCTTGAAGATGAATTCAAGGTAATTTAGGATAACAGTTACCTATCTTGAAAAAGATTTTTCTGTTCTATGGCATTTCTCTTCCTACGTGTTTCTTTTAAATGGTAGATCTTGATAATTCGTTTGGAATAGATAGCAATCAATAGACTGGCTCCATATGAATGCCTTTTCCCCTAAATAGCTTAAAGAATTGTTTTCTGCAAAAGACCTCACTTCTTGGTCAAGCAACAGATACTCATTTCTGCACCTAGGAGTTTGTGCTGCGCTTTCTGCCTTACTGTCTCCTCCTTCAGCGTTCGACAGGGTGCCTCCGGGGCCAGCCTGGCTGTGCTCCCAAGCACAGATGCTGTCCGACACCCCACCAAATCCAGCGTCGCCTTTGTAGACGTCTGTGTTCTGATGCAAGCAGTCATGCTCTGCCTGGTCCCCGAATGCCTTTCAGATCTCTTGAACTGTCTGCTTGCTTAAGACGCGCAGCATTATTCCAAGATTTGCAATAGTCCCCATTCTATTTAGAAGAGAGAAAATGTCAGTTAAAGAGGAAAGTTGAATAGCTAATGCATTTGAGAAATGCAGTCACTGTTGAAACAGTAAAAAAGGCAGAAAGAGAATTTGCCAGAAAGTGTGCAATTTTTAATATGAAATCCATAATTATCTTATCAGTATTCGCTTAAAGACAGAGTTGGCACAGTATTAAAATGTCACACAGTTTGAAGAGCGGCAGAATCCCATAGCTGCTTGTGTTACAGGCTGTATACGACAGGAAACTATAAAACTATATTCACACCATACTAAAATGTTTGGAAACCTCCTGCAGCAGCATAGATAAAATGTTTAAATAAGATGTTACATTTAGATGTCATCAAATAGAAAAGCAGGGAACAGTACTGCAAAACCTTGATATGTAAGTAATCAAATCTTTAACTTTCCTGCTAGAAATGCTAACATTTAGTAGATTTTTTTAATTACAAATATGAAATAGATGCCAGTCTGAGTGCCACACCAAAATATGAATTATAAAACCAGAGAGTTGTTAAAGCTTCAGATGTTCTTACGGAATTATCCACTTCCTCTGTGAGAACTAATATATAACACAGACGTATGCATAAAATAGGAAAATATTTCTTCATGCAAATAGTATAGTCATCTTAATTCATAATTTAAGAATGCCTATTAAGAGGAGGAGGTGATGGCTGTATACATTGGGGGATATCCTGTATAACTGTATGCTCAACTTTATTTCAGTCTGTGACTGAAATACATGAAATGCTAATTTTTACATAGGTAGTTGTGGTTTTAAATTTATAGACTATGTACAATAGTAAGTGGACATACTAATTGGTAATTCCGTATCCGTTTTGAGTAAAAGAGCAAAAACCATGATACTCTGCTTGAATGCACTTTCAGTAGTGTTAGTTAAACTGCAGAGGGAGATAATATGGAAATAAAACTCATAAATCCCACTGTGTAGAAGAGGGATAAGATACTCATTTATTTCTTCCACCAAGTCAATTAATTCTTGGTAACAGCACAGTAATTATTAAAAAAAGCGCCATTATTATAAGTCTAAAATGAGAGTAATTGCAGAGGTTTGATATAAAGCTAAGAAACGAGTTGTTAATGTGAAACGAAGAGTTTAAATACAGAATTATGATATACTTGGCTTTCTGTAGTGTAGCTGTCAGGCTCGGGCAGTTCGCTGGTCAATAGTGACATTCTGTGTGTCAGTGAACAGAGTCTCCTGATACCTTAACCTGCAGTTCACACATTACTGAAACTCCAACTGTCGAACATTCAAGTCCCTTGGTACTGCTGCAGCTTCCAGACTCTCCTGACTGGCTCATGTTTCATTCTTTGGCAATTTGCCCTAATGATATCCCTTAGGAGCTTTCAGACCCTCTTCTTTTCCATATTTAATCGTGTTATATTAATCTGAGTGCTGAGCAAACTACGCTGCACGAATTGTAACTGTCTGTGATATCTGCTGCAATGGTCTTACAATTGTTTTTTTCATTTTTAGTGTAAAAATATAAGTACAAAATTACAGTGTAATTTTTATTTACAACTCTAAATGTCCGAGACAACCAGGGTGTGAAAGCTTTAACTGCTGATCTCTTGCGAAAGAGGATTTTTTTCTGTTTAAAATCCATAATGGTTTAGCACTTGTCGTATGAACAGGATTTACATTTTGTTTTCAGCTCTTGTTTTGTTACTTGTAGAAGTGTATGTCTTATAAACAGTGCTATTATCAAGTTACCCTCGGGTAGTAATTTTGTTGTGATATAAAACATTAGGACAGTCTTGTCTTTTTTCCATAGGCTTAACATCCTCTACATGGGGCATTCCCTTTTTTTTTAAATTTTTTTTTCGTTATTTTATGAGGTTTGTAGTGTTTTATTTACTGGATATAGACTACCTCATTTTGAACACAGTCTTCTCATTGTGTTGTACCTCTGTGGCTGCATAATGAAATAAATAAATTTTATTCCCTGTTAGCCAAGTGGTATTTGATAGAACCAATTTGAATTCTTCAGGTATTGCAGATTATTTTGTTGACTCAAGGAGTGAACTACACAACGTTTCTAATCAATTCTGCGATTTATTTTTTTAGGAGTGAGTGGGTTCTTTTGTGGTGTGTGTTGTTTGGTTGGTTGGTTTAGAAAATCAGGTTTTGAATGGTAAGCAGATTGTAACACCTACTTTCTTGGTCAAAGAGGCCTGGTGACGCTGGTGCGAGACTTGCCAGTCTCTGCTTTGGGAAAGGAGTTTTGGAAAATTGTAATAAAGTTGCTTTTCTGTTGCAGGGAATATTCAGATTTTTTTTAAAGATAATTTGGAAATCAAGATAGTGACACCGACAGAAATTAATCCGGCTGCTGAGTTTAATGCTCTTCTGTGGCTTAGGCGGAGGTTCAGATCAATTCCAGTTGTTCCAAATAGCAGAAGAGTGGACGGAAAAACTCCCCTGATTCTCTCCCGCTCGGCGGAGCTGAGTGCAGCTGGGGTGCACTCGAATTCGCTGTGTTCGTGGCAGTACCCGTGTTTGATAAACATCAAGTAGTAAATGTTTATTTTCTTTTTTCAAGGAAATAGCTGAGCAAAGCTAACTTTTAATTGACTTGTTAGTCTGGCTTCTTGCAAATGTTGTGTACCAGAGTTCTTCATAGATACATTTAGGCAATTAAAAGTAATTAAAAAATGCTATAATAGGTGGTTTAGGGAGGTTAAGATTCTTACATGTCTAAAAGTTAATTTAAGATTTTGTATTTTCTTTTTATTTGTATTTTATGTTGCCTATTCTGTGTGTGTATTTTTATTTTTAGTTAACTGCTTGTGTTCATGCGTCAGCTGCATTGTTATATCCAATGTATTGGCAACACATTTACATCCCAGTGCTTCCTCCACATCTTCTGGACTACTGCTGGTAAGACAGCTCGCCTATTATCCCCATTTCTGAGATTCTTACCTGTCTTGTAATGCTAAGTAACTGGTGAAAACACTATCTACTTACATAACTAAATATACAGGATCCAGTTTATGACAGCACTTAAGCCAGTGCTTAAATGATGGCTTGAGTAGTGATATTTCAGCATGCCTTTACATGGTGTTTAAATTGGTACCTTGAATTGCAGTGCAGATAACTATCAGTGAAGCACTTACAATCATGTTTGTAGTAACTATTCCTGTTTTGTTGTTAAGAGGATGCATTCAGTAATTTAAATGTGGCTGTGTTACAGTTTTCTTTTATTTGACATTTATTTTAACTTGAGATAAATGGTACCTCTAGAAGCATTCAGGAAAAAATGGATCTGTTTTTCTGGAATCAAACATTAGTAGGCATCAATGTTTCCCTTAGGTCTATGCAGTGATTTCATGTTTGTATTTTAGACTCAGCCGGGTTCAGGATCCTGTCCAACACCTTGCGAAAAGAGCTTAAAATTCCTATTGGTACTTCCAAAATTTTCAATATAAAAATTCTGCTTCTCCTGTCATGTTTCTGTTGACATGACAGACTTGTGGTTTTGACAAATTTTTAGGTTGAACAAGAAAGAACCACTTTTTGAGTCACACGTGCCGGTGTTTAAAGAGTTCAGGCTAAGAAGAGATATACTTTCTTTTATTTGTAATAGTGCACCTGAAACAGGAGTATCCATCCCTGGAGACTTTCACTTTAACCCTGTGGTTTTGTGGTGGAAAAAACCGAACCATTTAAAGCCATTTTAGAGATCAGGGATTGTTATTATATATAAAAATTGAGTCCAAATCAAATGCCTACCAACATAAGTCTATGTTTCTGTTACTAATGTTTTTCTTCACAGAAATAATTTATGCTTGTATGTTTGCTGGACTTTTCTTCTGGAACACATAAATATTGATGTTCCGTTGAACTCTACCCAGTCTATTGAACTTCTTGTTTTCAAAGAAATTCTCATTATGTTTCCTTAAGTCTCTTTGATATTTTTTGCTCAAGCTTACAATTTTTACCCATGGTATATCTTTTTCTGTGGTAGCTCCTATACTTCATATGTATATTATTTATTGTTTTTAGAAAGAAATCAAATATTATTCTCTCACTCTTCCCTTTACTTTCAACTATAGCTAAGCCTTTCATCTTTAATGAAAGTTTTCTTTTGAAGAAACTCTGCCCTAATTGTTTTTCCTCCTAGCTTTGATAAAATGCACAAAGATGGGGGTAGAGCTTGGATGTATTTGTTTAGTTTTTTGTATTACTTGAGCTTACTACCAGAAGCTTTGTAATTTCTTCAGTGTCATCCATAAATGCTGTTCTCAGAAGGTAGATCCACACCTTTATTCAAGCTGTACCCTGCAGAATGCATCCTGAATACTAGAAGATTTTTTTACTTCCTCTCCTAAGCACAGATAGTGTTTCCAGAAATAATCATATTAGGTGCTGTACATAGCGTCTTGTAATAATGATGATAGTTGAGATTCTAGATCATTATGGTATGACCTGAGGATTTTTTTTACTCATTACTCATTTACTCATTAAAAAGAAGCATGCAGTTTCTTAAACTTTTAAAACTCAATTATATCTCCTTTTCTTTTTCAAAGCAGTACAACAGTGAGAGAAAAAAAAGTTTCCCTTTTTTAGAAATGCTCGAATGGAAACATTCATGAAAGGAAATGCACAACTGATGAATTTACCACAGTAACTAATTCAGATCTTTTAACTTAGATTTTTGTTCGTTCACATTTCTCTGTCTGCTCACGTCTGGTTTGAATGGTTCTTTTGTGAGACAGGTTGGAATAGCATAATAAAAACACATAAAATATTTAGCTTTCCTCATGTTTTGGTGAAACAGTGAATAAATACCTTCCTTATAGGTATATAATATATCAAGTTAGAAAACCTTGATGAATGTATAAGGTAAAAGTTTCTGCTAGGCCAGATGCAGTGTGCAGTCCAAGAGGGTCATGTCAATTTAAAATTAATAAAATTATTTTCTAATGCATTTTTATATTTTCATTTTGATACAGTAAAGTTCTTTTTATAATAAAAAGTGCCTTTTTTCATTTTAGCTTAACATGCATTTTCATACCTAGAAACTACATTGTCATTGCTTCACTTGGACTTTGTTGAGATGTCTCCCATGAACTCTCATTTCCTTAGTGTTGCTCTGAAGTGGTGTTCAAATAAATGAAGTAGGAGATTATCAGTTTGATAATTTTGTTCACTTGAAGGGAGTAAGGCCTTTTTGAACAAAGATAAAATACATTTAAATCTGCTCGTTTAAATATAGGCCCCAATCCTGCAAATTTTCATGGTAATCATCCAACATATTTTGAAGGAAATCCACATTTTTTTTTTATGAGTTGGACTGTATATCTTCAAAATTTCATAAAGTTAAATGATATAATTCTGTTGGGGTTAGAATTTGATAAATTACATACACTGCTCACCTGGTATGTTTTGTGGGCATGAAAAAAGAAAAATATCTCCTTGAGTAAAACTGTTGGGAGTTATATTAAACAATTATTTAGATTGTTCCACTTACCTTTTTAATCAAAAAGATTCTGAGATTCTGTGAGGCAACCTGGTATACGGGCTTGGTTTATAGATAATGCAATGAATGTTGTTAAAGTAGTCCAAAGTCACCGGTACTGAGCAACAATGTGGGCTGTAATGCTGTCAGGATTGGCCTGGTTACTCGCAAGGTCCGGTGTGTGAACATCCTGTGTATTTATTAACTTCAGGATGTTTTTTCCCCCCACGTAGCTTATCTTGGCCTTAAATTCCATTATGATAACTCCAGTGTGAGAATTGCAACAACCATCCAAAAAAGAAAAGATATTAATTTTCTTTTTCTAAAAGACAGCAAAATTTTAGGCAGTGAGACTAATGTTCATTTTAGCTCTAGAGGAAGAAAATGCAGCAGAGTTACTAAAAAATTGGATTTTCTGAATATTTTTCAAGACTTTATTTCTTTTCTACATTTAAGTAAGCAAAAAGATATTGTTGCACTAAGCCCTGTAGGTGGCTGGCTTTCAAGAAAGCTTTTACAAAAATTAAGTTTGATCATTGATATAGTAATTATATTTGAATAAAATTAACTTTTGTAGAGGAAAAAGCTAACTTCATCAAATTTCTGTGTAATTTCTTGGCAAATTAAGTCACTGATAAAAGAATGTATGACAGTTTTGTCTGTGGATGATAAAGCATCTGTTCTACTGAAGCTCTGCTGAGAATATAATGCAATTAGAAAATCCAAGTTACAGTTGCAACATGTCTTTTTATGAGATTTGGTCTGTTCTGAATTGGGATGTACGCATGCTTGTTTTTGTGAGAACGCGACAATTATTGTCCAATTAACTTGCATATTTTGCTTAACACAGTAATTATTTTAGGCAATGATGCTGTAGATTAATAACATTTTTGGTAATAACATGCATAAGCAAGAGAAAACCTATATAGCAGCTCCCAGAAGTATCATAGTAACCAATTTCATGTATATATTACAAACCTCTGCTGTTAAGGCTTCAGAATCCAGCAGTAATAGAATTCATTCTTTGCTGAAAATGATCAAATTGACTTTCCATACCTGCAATTTTCATTTCATGCATTTTCAAGATGTGTTTATCCAATTAGCTTTGTACCTTTATTCTGTTAACTTCTCAAAACTGAAATGGTGTAGCTGTTGCTTTGTTCTGTAGAAAAGAGCTACACACTGCCCTTTTTAATGACAGACTTATTAATGGAGCAAATCATCAGCTATTTTAAGTCTGAACAGGCCTGGTGAAGCTACTAGAACAGTGTCAGTGTACAAGAAAACAAGTGTGCATAAAATGCATACATGATATAGCGCTTGTTTTCACTGTAGTTTCTCCAGTTCACGTTATTTGTAATGCTAAGATAACTCCTACGCGATGAACCTGAGGATCTATTTTGCTGCATGTTCAGCAGAAGAATCCTCAGTTATGTGTCAGTCATAGTCATTCTCATTGGTTTGGTTAAGTATGTTACGTAGTATAAAGCGATCTTAAAATTATAGTGTTTTAAAGCTGTCTGATTCCTCATGGAATATAAAGCTTCTCTGCTCTAGAGGTACACACATTTATGATCCCATGTAACTTGTGTTTAGACCACAAAGGTGTAAGGCCTTAGCCTGGACGAAGTCAGCAGGAGGTACGAAAATTTCTCAGTGTTGGGCTAAGAAGAAGATGTGTGGGGACATAGGAGTCTCCATTTCCCCATTGGAAGCCCCATTGCCTAGAAACCTTAAGCCATGACAATTTGCATTCTCGGCAAACCTATATTTTGATAGTATAAACATGATGAAAGCTTGGGTTGGCCTCAGTTAGTCTGAGTTTTGGGTGTGAAGGGGTTTTTGGTGTGTGGGGTTTTGGCTTTTTGGTTTTTTTGTATCGATCCTCTCCTGTGGGACATTGTCAATGAGAGCAATTGGCTAATCCATAGTGTATACAGATTTTTCTAAAACTTGCTGCAGTCGCAGGCAGGTGAGAATTGCTACTTTTGCTCCCATAGTTGGGACCAAATTGACGTGGCCACATGAACTGATGCAGCGAAGCCTCTCCGTGGGCCTCAGGAATTGAATTGCCAATCAGTCAGAGCCAGTGGCTTAGATCCATGATCAAATTAATACAATGGGAGAAATTACTGTGTGTCAGTTATCTGTATAGCTTCATATAAGTCATCTTACCTTCCATTTATTTTTCAGAGGTTATTTTTGCTTAGTTTTTCCTCTCTGCTCTGTTAGTATTTCTTTTCCCCCTGAGTTGCTTAAACATGCCTATCCATTGCTCACTTCTCTGGAGTGAGTATTTTCAGTAATCTCGCAGTACCCAAAAGCATGATGATGTTTTTTCCCTTTAGTGCTGGATACTGAATATATTCTTTGTCAGATGTTGCCAGAACACATTCACTAAAGAAGGAAATGGAAGATAGTGGGAAACCATGATAAATTAGCCTGACTAATTCAGTTTCTTGCTTGTGTACTGCGGGAGGTCTCAGTCCAGAGGCTTTGTGTGGATATTTGTTTTATTTTGAGAATATCATTCCTTGTCTTATTCAAATTGAAAATGAGAAGTTTACTATCTTGAATTAAATGGGATATTATACAGCTTCCAAATGCCCAACCAAGTAAGGGTTTCAGAAGCATGTTCAGAGCCAAAACTGGCGTTAATGGTGTTTGCATTGCAGTGGAGTGATGGAACGGGTACCATATGCTCCAGAATGGAGGCTGAAAGCCATTGTAGTTCTAGAGACAGCCCGCTTCTGGAACATCTGCTAGGTTAGCTCTGCCATGCAGTGTGGTTGGTTATTGAAACTAGCTGTGGCAAGCCTTACACATCTTCTCGCTCATACTTCCATAGTTAGGAACAGCGCCTTTTATTTTGTGGTTGTCTGCAGAGTGGGAAAAAAAAAAGATTTCCCTTGTCTAGTAAAAATTTCTGTAGCAACTGTGTACATTTAATACAGCTTAAACAGTGAATGTTAACTAGGGACTTTATGTGCCAAGATATTAAATATATTTTGCTCCCTAAATGTTGTAGTAGTTGGTACTTAAAACAATAATTTGGCCTTTTCCACTTTTTTTCTTCAGTGCACCAATGCCTTATCTAATCGGCGTCCACTTAAGCTTAATAGAGGTAAGTTTACTGTACACTTCTGCATACTGATAAGCATGAGGTGTGGTTGCCATAAATGATAATTTTAATGGTAATGCCTGTTTTTTAGCATACAGAATAACAAAATTTAAACTTCAGATGCTTTACAAACTGAAAAATGTCTCTCTCTGAAATATTTTGAAGTGTTTTATGGAGACGTGTAAGTATTACATCAGGATTGTTTCTGTGTCTATTTAATAGCTCAATGATAGCTTTTTTTCCTGTCCTTTTGAGTGGTTCAGCAACAGAATTTCCCAATGATTAGAACAGTTAAAATTTATTCTGGAGTTGCCATCAATCAGAATTCAGCATCATTCCGATTTGTTGGATAATTTACGTTCCTGTCCCTCTAAAAATCTGAGTCTAACATTCATCCCGTAATGCCCATAACTATTAATTTAGAAATGAGTATTTTTTGCCATAAAACACGAGGTACCCTTTTCAGATTTAAACATACAACAAAACAATAGAACTCAGCTAAGTGGTAAGTAATAGCTGGATCATTAGTAGCTTTGCCTCTTTCCATAACCATTTGATGACACCATTAAGCCTATGTGTGTAGTCTGATTATCATGCAGAGCAGATAATTGATTTGGGAACTTTGATTTACACTTCTGCGAAAGCAGTTTCTGACGATCAATTCACATTTGCTAAGCTGATGAGGTGGGTTCTCTCCCAGTCTGAGACACTAGCACTTTTGTGTTTCCAAAGAAGAGCCTTCTATCGTGTACACTTAACTCTAGGCATAGCCTTGTGTTCTCTCAGATCAAATTCTTATGATCTGCATACATTGATCATAATGTCTTGACTAGGATATTTTTCCTTATTCCATCAGAAAATAATAGAACAGAAAGGTTCGCTCTGAAAAAGAAGCCACTCGATTCCTTCTGGAATTATTTCCTGGACCCCACTATTATGCATGATTGTAGGACCATATAGAAAAGAGATCTGTCATTTTTTCCTGAAGGGAACAAATGGTTTAATTCTTAGCTGCTAATCAGGTCCATTGATGAAATAGTATTTCATGTGTTCTGCAACAATACTAGTAGACATCACGTGGCTGCGACTTACGTAAATCTGCAAATAATTTTTGTTTTCTCTGTTTTCCAGCTGATTATCTGATTAACATCATATCTTTCACAAATATGAGGGAGTGAAACATTATGATATGTATAGTTCCAATATAGTTAACTGTGTTTTGTGTAAATCTTGGTTTTCAAGAACTCATTTATTGAATATACGTGCATTTCAGAGATTATTAATATAACCTTACTGTTTCATGAAGAGGGGGTGTTTTAAAAAGCTCCTCTGAATCCTCTGTCTAATTCACAAATCCTGGATCTAAAGCTCAAAATGTTGTGTTTGCCATTATTGTCCATTGTAAAATTATCCTTTCTAATCTAGCATATTATAATAAAAATGTACTTCAGGAGAATGCAATAGTAAAATGCTTTTCCGATATTTTTTTTTTTCCTTTTAACAGAGAGTAAAAAATAGATCACTGGAGGATGTGGTTTTGCTAAATGCTGACACAAACACTCTAGAAACGCCTTTTAATGACCTGAACAACCTACCTGGTGAAGTGGTGAGTCTTACAGATATTTCATTCTTTCTTTCTTATATGGATGCTTGAATTACCAGTAGTTATTTTTGCCTGGTTTTGCTAACTGCTATAAAAGGAATAAGGGGGTGAAAAGCACCAAGTGTAGACCCCTATATTTGAGATTTTTACCTTTTTGACTGTTGAGGAGATGTTGAATGGAACATCATATTCCTTATTGTAAAAGCAGGATCATAATTATAAAGCTAGCTGCATTCATTAGGCATAGCTGCTTTAAACGCAAGAGTCTCTTCATCTCATCTTAATCATTATATTACAAAGTAGGCATTTCTGTCTGCCTAGTGGCATGTCTTGCAAAAGAACGAGAGAGTTTTTGAAGGCAAAAAGAAGGGGGCCAATTATCGGCTTCTGCTTCCCTGCCACCTGCCAGCGTTTTCCTTTTAATTAATGATCTGATGGCACTGGTCAATATAATAAGAAATGCTTGTACAGTTGGGGTCAGAAAATTCAGACTTTGATCTTCTTCAACTTTCTGAAACATTTATTTGTTTTCTCTAAATTATTTCAGTTTTATTTTAATCTCTTTATCCTGCTGAGGGCTGTGTGAATGAAAACCTATACTGTTTGTCATTTCCTTTGGCAGAGCAAAGACTGCTTGCTTAGAATTCTATTTGTAAATTAAACTGCAAACCCAGTTTGTCATAAAAGACATCTGATCCTTTTGAAATGACAAAAACTGTCTTTTGTCTGTAAAGGATGATAAATTAAGTGCCAGTTCTTTCTGGACTTTGATCTTGCAGAGGGTGTCATATGTGTGTGTGTGTGTGTGTGTGTGTCCCCGCCCTTTTTTTTATTCGTATTGCCTATAGGGAAACATATTCTGTGTATCATTTTAAATAGTCACGAAATTCACTTACCTTGTTTTTCCCAACAGAGCTCTAAAAGAATATCATTGTGAACCACTGTTTTGATTATTTAGTTATAGACGCTCAGGCTATCACAAATGGTTGTCAAGACAAAGAATTTTATATCGAAATGTGAAATCAAAGAATTGCATTTTCTGAAATTGTAACTCATAAAAACAAACTGTCTTAATCAAAGTAAGGCACTGTAGTGACAGTGTGTCTTTTGGTTTTGTTGGTAATTCGTATATATTTGGTACAACAGGAATCAAACTCGATGACTATATTAATGTCAGTTCCCTTTGATTTTAATGATGTTAAAATCCAGACTTTTTATAGATCATGTGGTCAGTGTTTCTTTTGACTGAGTATCAACTATAGTTCAGAAATGTAAAAGACTGTACCAAAATTATTCTGATGTTTTGTGATTTTACATTAGTGTATGAAAAAGTATACACACATATGTATATTAAATAATTTTGACTGAACTCTATCATTCAAGAGTATAACAAGTAAAAAATGAGTCATTTTCTAGTGTGTCAGTAACTGACCTTGCATTCAGTGAAAAAGGTTGAGTTTATAATGTCATGGAGGTACATACCTCTTGTCAAGTAATAGCTAGATGCAGAACTGAGAATTAGGCATCATCTTCCATAAGATACTGGAGTTGTAGCTGGAGGTCCTTTGAACAGTAGAAATGGCTACTTGTCCAATGGGAGGGACTTCTCATGTATTTTACAGATGCATATCAAAATGATCTCTAAATGAGTAGGGTAGCATGAAGAAAATAGGGATAGAGCTCTTTATACTTTTAGAAGTATTTTCTCCCTCAGGATATATGCATGTTACTGTTATTAATGTTAATGAAGGTTATCCAAGTGTACAGACTATACAGCAGACTTAAAATATTTCATTCCATATCCAATATAGAACAAAACAGAACAACTGTGTTTTACGCAAAATATGCTTGCAGTGTTTGAGGATTTTATAATGAAGCTTTTAATTTGAATATTCCTATCTCTTCCTTTACTTCAGTCTGTAAAGCACTTTAATTAAAACAATTTAATGGAAAACATGCACAATTATAGTTGGAAAACCTGGAAATACAAGGCACAGACAATGCCCATGTTTGGCTCGTAAAAAGACAAAATGCTTTTCCTTCTTTTGCATTCATGAAGGGCAGTGCAACTGCTAACATCTTGGTAAAAATTATAACACGTAGAAGTGTGGAGTCAAAATGGTAAGTCAGACTTGAAACATTAAAGCCAATGTCAGATACATACACATGTGAAGCATTTTAACCTATATAAATAAACCTGATAAGCATACATACAAAGGTGTAAAACTTCTGATCAAAAAAATATAAGGAGTACCTCTGAAGGGTGTTAAAGTAGGATGAAGAACTCAAATATGAAAGAAGTTCCAGTCTTACTATCCCTTTCAAAAGTTGATTCCAGGTTGGTTAACAGCCAAACAAAAGAAATGCAGTATTTTCAGAGTTTTTTAAACCGTTCCTTGTGTCCGAAGGAAACTGAGTAATTATTTTCATGATCAATAAGCCTGATAGTGTCCTCACAGCATAGGTATTTAATAATTTACCCATGTATAAGTAATATGCTGATTAAAATGCTCGGATTGTGAATTTTTTCATGATAAATCTAAGATTGAAAAACATTATTATATGGCATTGTCTAATAAACTATATAATAAATTAACTGAGATTTAAAGGCATTTTTAAATCATTCACTTAAGCATTTAAATTATAGTTACAGGCTAGGTGACTTTCTATGCATGTGAACTCTATTATTCTGTCAGACTGACCAGTGGTCTTGACTGTGCAAAGGTCAGTGGTCACAGTTGTCCTGAATTACCAGTCCTTTTTTCATGTGGACCCTCTGCTGTGTTGCATGCTGTAATCTTCTTAATGGCTTCATTCCAATATTCACACATAATATTTTAGATTTATTGACTGTTAGAAATACTACCATGCCAGTAGCAGTTCCGCTACTCCTAAGGTTTTTAAAATTGGAAAAATAAATCAGTGCAAGACTTTCAGGAATCCTTTGTTTTCTCAGAGAGGGGAAAAACCCTCTTTTTCCTGTCTCCTGACAAGAACACTTGTTTTTAAATTTCATCATTTCACTGTGAATTTGTCTATTATTTTTTAATTAAAAAAAAAAAGAAAATAAGTAGCTACTTCTGTGGGAGTAAATTTCCTAATACAATAATACTTGGATTGCCACTTTAATAATGTAAGACATTAGAAAAAGAACATTTGTGAGGTATATAAATTAGTGGAGACCATAGGCACAAATTTATAATCTTTGGGCCTCATCGCAGTGAACTCTGACAAAATGACTATTCCTTTGCTCAAATTTGAACGCTTTCAGAAAAAGCTTGGAGAATTGAGTCATCACGTTTAGCAACCAAGTCTTACTGAGTGCTCCATAGACTAAGCAGAACTTTTATAAGTATGATCTTCAGGAAACAATAGGCTTTATAGGTTTTTAGCATCTTCTGTGGTCGTTAAATTTTGTTAACCGTAAAACATACAGAGCTGTTGAAAGATGCGTAGCCTTTGTAGAGCGTGGTGCCTGCACACTATGATGCAATACAGAATCTGAGCAATTTTTAGTTTTGAGATTCCTAAAGTCACAGGATTTTAACACTGTAAATTGGGCTTATGAACTGTTTCAGTAATATTTGAAACGTAGACTGTAATTCATGTAGAAAATTTAATTTACTTTATAAAACAATTTATGGGAGTGCAAATTATTTCTGAAAATACAAAGATTAATAGTCTTATAAAGAAGTTATGGTTGATGTGTAACAGTGCAACTAAAGAGAATTTTTGTAAAATTTTAATATCATAATTTACTATGTTTTCACATCAGAAAATAGCCAAAAATATTACTAATACATTTTAGAAACTCAGAGAAGTCAGCGGTGTTTGCAGTGTTATGAGGCAAATATTTATTTTGAACAATAGAACAATCTTCTTGGAGTTGGAATTCTGTTAAACCTCAATATAGTTTTAGAAGCTAGAATGTGAGATTGAAAAGTACAGCTAGTTTTGAAAACATTTTTTAAGTAGTTGTTTTCATCTAAACGAGTGTGATTAAATGCTAGAGGGCTATCTGAGATGCCTGCATCCTGTGTATGTAGAGAATATCAAGTATATATATGCATGCATAAGTTTTTACAGGAGCAAAGGCTTTGATTAATAGTTACATGATTTTATTAATTTATTTTTAAGAAGTTCTATTCTTCTACTCGCATGGATGTTGAAGAGATACTAGTGGGGCTTTGCTTCTGATCAGATAGTTGTATTTTAGGAATCTTAGAAAGGAGATAGGGCGATTTTTAAAAAATGACACTTTTTGTTTTAATGACCAACACAATATGTTTCTACATTTTAGATGCACTTAATTACATATGAAAGCAAAATCACAAATGAATCTCGTGCTTTTGAAATGTCTGAAAAACTATTATATTGATTTAAACCTTCCCGAAGCTCTGATTGCTCTTCATTGGTAGCGTTTCGTGGTCCAATGAAGTCACCTTCCAAAGAGAAGCTGTTGCTAGAAGATAAAAACAGTTTGCTTCTAGTGTAAATGAATAATACCATTTCTGAAATGGATCACTAGTGTCTTCCAGAAATAAATTTTAACAGCATGCTAACCCCTGTGGTTTGTTTGTTTGCAGTTCTTTATTTTTAAACTTTGTAAAAGGCTATTTCTACTTAAGACATGCAAAGAAAAGGAGAAGAAAAGTTTGGCATTCTTTATCATAGATAGGTAGATGGATTAAAGCATATATAAGGAAAAGATTTTGATAAAGATGCTGCTTGGTGTTTCTTTGGCGTGGTGCTGGAACTGTGTATTTTCTTTGAAATTTTAAGAGCTATCAATGATGTCATGCAAAGGGGTCTCGCACTTCCTTGGTTTTAGATTCATGGATCTAAGCAATCACAATCCTGCTGTGCACCAAGTCTAAGTAGTTCAGAGTACCCAGTCTCTCATCTGTACCTACTGCATTGACTGCAATAACTACTTTAGCACTCTGTCTTTGAACTGTGGAACTGGGAGAATTTGCTGACAACCCACCCAAATATTCAGCTTGGGTATGCCATCACTCAGTGGTGGGAGAAGGAAGCACTGTCCCTCTGCATGCACGTTTGCTGACCTCAGCTTGAAGGAAACCTGGGCAGGTCTCAAGGGTGCTTCACGCGTGCTGCAGCCAGGGTTCCGGTTGTGAGGACTGGGGAATCAGGGTTATGGCCCACGTTATCCCTGCAGGCTTTTTCTTAAGAGCACTGTGCTCCTAGTACTTCTGCAGAATAATCTAATAGAGCTCTTCCTGGCTTTTAGCATTGCCTCCTGAGAGAAGCAGAAGTTGGAGGAGCTTTCTTTGAACTCCAGCGTAGCCTTTCTGAGGCTTGAACTCCCTCCAGAGTGGCAGCATGAAAATGTGCATCTGACTTACGCTTTTTTGTGCTGGGGAACCCGCCTCCAAACTGCCACCCGTTGGGATATTCTTAATATTGTTGAACTAATAACGTACCAATACTGCAGTGAAGCGGGCGATTTGTTGCTTTCTGTTGTTCTTTTTAACACGTTTTTGCCTAAAGCAGCCGTTTATTGATTTCTGTTAGGGTACACAGGGCCTGCCAGAACTGAGAAAATCAGAAAATACCATTTTCCTTCACATCCCCCACTTTGGCCTATAATTCCTCTGCTCTACATCATTTTTACCTCCTTTCTTCTCTTACCCTGTCTTATTGTCTGCCATAATTTCCTCGAACTCACAAGGTATAATTTAAAAGAATGTAGAGAATTTTCTACCTTTTCCCTCATATTTAGAAGAAGCTTTGTCAGGCATGACAGAGACAACATTTTAAGGCTTACAGCTGTTTTTTTGACCTCAGGTTACTGCT
>Ga0181612_183699_pt1 | contig 18852 bp, 9 predicted proteins | sample HoacroProtozoa21_FD_119630 | JGI IMG/M metagenome (GOLD analysis project Ga0181612, IMG submission 119630) | Hoatzin crop microbial communities from Cojedes, Venezuel. Combined Assembly of Gp0051906, Gp0051904, Gp0051908 | reverse complement strand
CTGAGGCTGTTTTAGCAAGTCCAAAGACAGCAGCAAGAGGACTGTGTAGAAGCTGACTTTGTGCAGTCTTTCCAATAGGAAAATAGCTACTTTTTCCTGTGAACTCCTCTTCCAAGGCCAGGCAGAATCAGGGCAGACCCTAAATGAGGACACTGATGCCTACATTTCCCGCCTTCCGTGTCTCCTGCAGTTGGAACACCAACTTCTGCTCTCCTGCTAGAAGGTACATATCAGTGGTTGTAAACCATAACCTATAATGTCTGCAAGGCCCCTGTGAGCAGATGGGATCCATTCGGAATGTGGAGGGGCAACAGTGGTTTGCTGAGCACCGACTGCTCAAGTGTGGAGGGTACCCAGATAGCTTTTGGCTTTATAGGCAAAGTGTCATCTACAACTGCTGCTGGTGGAATAAAATTATGTCATTTCTTCTCATGGTTTTTAACCAGCAGGTGTCTTTGTGGGTAGCCTAAACTCATTTTTGTAAGGTATGGATAAGAGAACAGGTAAGTGTCATACTGAACTCCCACTAACAACAGCCACAAAATTCCTGCTCCAGAAAGAACGATCCTACTACTTCTTCTAGGTATTTTCAAACTTGTGTGCATTAGCTACTTGGAAGTCAGCTGTTCCTGTTAAGAGTCAATGTCTTTTGTTAGCTATCTTGATCATCTCATCAGAAAGTAGCCTCTGATTGCAGGAGCAAGAGAGAAAACTAGTCAATCAAAACAAAGTCTCTTAAGAGAGAAAAAAAAGTACTTCATTATTTGCCAAATTAATTATGTAGATGTTCGTGTTTTTTCCTCATGTGAGAAAGGGAGCAAGATGTCATAAGTAGAGGGGGAAATATCACCCCCGAAGAAACAGATTATACAATTCTAAGAATTCAAACCTGTAATGCTTCAGATAACACAGATGGAGCTAAGGGACAGACATACCAATTACAGCCAATAATTCAGACCAGAGACCAGACAAGTCCTGTCAGTTCTGCACACTGCATCATCTTTTAGAACAGGAAAACTCTAATGCAATGAGAAATTCTCCATAAACCAGCTTTGGTAGCTGGATACAGCAGAAGGAAGAGCCCTCCATTTGGTCAACCATGAAAGAGCTCTGTTGCAGACAAAAACATGAAATCATCTTCTCTTTCTCTGATATGGCCGAGGAAAAATAGGATTGCATCTCCTGAGTTCCTTCTTAAGTTGTTCAGAATGGCTGGGAAATTTCTTTTTTAGCAAAGTCTTGTTTGTTTGCCTTGAAACTTTTTGATAAATACACAGGTAAAAAGGTAGACTGATGGAATTCTGTATGGTCTGGAGACACCTGATTTACAAACCTAGTTACCATAAATTTCCTGTACACTCTGCACATTACAGCATGCACATCCAGGTTGTGATGTAGACCTCTGGAGGTAGGTGGTAGCCATCCATCCGTCCTCATGCTGGGGTTTATTCTTTTCTATCATGGGCTGTAAATGCAGTCTAAGATCCTAGTTTCCCCTCACAAACACTCCTGAGAGATGGACATTTTCCTCTTAGTAGATTTTGGTTTGTTCCTCATCTCTTCTGAAGAGAATCCTCTTCCCTAGAGTAGCAACATTCTTTCCCTCACCTGCAGGAAACTTCAGTGTCACATGCAAGGGGATTGAGAAGACATCCCTCCTTGCCAAGCCTGATCTAGCAGGCTTCAGAGAAACTGCAGGAATGATCAGGAGAAGGGCTGTATTAGCAGTGGCCAAGGGAGAGCGGGCTGTCAACAAGTTTGAAGGTGACATGAAAATGGAGTTCTCTCCTACTTGTGAACACTACCATGAAGGACCAGATTCCCACATACTTACTTGGGTTACATCGGGCACACGGTCTGTGGTGGAATATGCATGGACTCCCTCACTGGCAACCCCAAGCAACCCCTTTACAAAACCATTATATTGCCTATAGAGAGAGGAGGAGGAGTTGTCTACACAGCTGCTCCAGGCTGGATGGCCACAACCCTCTACTGCTCCCCCCAGGAAAGCTCTTAGTGATCCTCAAACTGATAAACCCGTTTGGAGAGCAGCTGTCAAACACATTTTTGATTATCTCGTACTATTCTGGAACCTTAGCTCTCCTTGGTAAAAATCCCTTACAGGAGTCAGACCAAAGGCACACCTGTACCCCGGGAGCACTTGTCCAATTTCCAAGTGCAGCATAAATGGGGTCTCATGCTAGCCAGCTCCTTTTGGGAGGTATGTTATTGTTCATAAGCTATAGTCTCCCATAGCTACACCCTTGCTTTCTGCTCTGAAACAGCCTGCTTAAAATTCTTCTGTGTTTTTTCTGGGATCAATCAATATTATGGGTCATCTCAGCCTCTCCAAAGAGCCAGTGCTCCTCACAGACCCTCATAATTAGGGCTTGTTTGGAGCTGAGCCTTCCCCTTGTGAGCTCATTTGTGCAGGATACTGGCTCGGAAATGGGCAGTTCTGAAGGCAGCCAATATATCTCCTGTTATTGGTTTTCATGAAGAACTAGGTTCACTGCATCCTCACACCATTTTCACTATTTCCTTAAAGAAAAGAACCTTATTCTTGATTTCCAGCCAAAGAAATGGCAAGGACTCATTAAAGGGTTGCTGTTATTTGCTTCATCTCTTAAAATGATTGATTTTAAAGCCTGGGAAAGAAAGGAATAATAATTTTTTTTTATGCCAGACAAAAGATGGAACAGGTGCTGTATAAACTCTTCTGCATTAAGACAACACTGTCTGGAGCTGAGGTTGTTAAATTGCTGCAGACACAGACATGGTTTCAGCACAACAGTTAAAAAACATTACGGACACTGTAAATTGTGGAATTTACTCATTTAGATGCAGCTTCCTGCCAAAAAGTCTCCCCTCAAATTTTCCGAATAAGGAAAATTCCTGAGAGCAATTAGTTTGCTGTCTGCCAAATAATTTTTGCTCATAATTTAGATCAGAACATCTATGCAGAATAAAACAAACTAATCAATTGTATCATATTGCCTGGTTTTGACCTTAAAAAATACCGTCATTTATGAGGAAATAGTTTTAAAGAGAATGTATTGTTTTTGCTGAAATTTTTACATCTATTTGTTCCCTCTTCTGACATTTTCGTCTATTCCAAAGAAGACCAGTTTCCCTCAGAGACTTCATGGCACCGAGTCTCTGCCTGACCACAACCATGACAAACAGTTCTACACTAAGTTCTTCAAAAGCAACTTAAGAAACAATTGATATTTTCCACTGTAATTGAGGGACAGGCTCCATTTACTTCAAGAAAAATATTTTGCAATGCCAGACTGAAAAAGTCTGAAACTGAAACAGCAGTCAAAGTCTGGGATATAGCATAGGCTATTCTTCTAGAGTCTGTTTTAATAACTTTTAATTTTAATTTTAATTTTAAATACAGAACAATAGGATTTGTATGGAAATTTTTTGCACATGCTGCCAATGTGAACAAAAATGCAACAATTAGCACCAAAGGCTGCTCTGACATGTCCATCCTCTAAACAAATAACCAGAACTATGTATGTGAGCTGGAATGAGGTCTTAAGGAAAACTTTGAACCCCCTTGTTTAAACAAGCCACAATTTTGGAAACTGTAGAACGTATATAATGATTAAAGTAGTACGTGCAAAGAAGTTGAAGAAATGAAGATTGTTAATAAAAAATTTGAGGAAGGCAGAAATATCCCCTCCTATTATTTGCTTCACACCAGCACTGAATATTTTGAAAGACAACAGGCCTAAGCACATCAGCTCACAGTACTTTAAGACTTTTTTGTGGTTAACTATTAAAAATTATCTATCTATCTAAACTATCTGTCTCCACACGAGAACTTGGGGTCTTCACATCTACTTCTAAGAGCATAAAATCAGACAGCGGCTTAGACAGATTTATTCTTCCTTAGAAAGAAGGAAAGAAAAAAGAAATAAAAATCACTGTGTAGAGAAGAGATCTGGAATGGTTATAAAGAACTGGAAACTCTGTAATATTTAAGAATTTTTGATGCGTTATGAAAAAGAAGTGCACTGGAGAAAATTTTTAAAAAGAAACAAAAATATGTAAAACACATGTGTTCACAAATGTACAAAGCATCATAGATAAGGACTTGGAGAAAGAGGGAAAGATTTCCAAGAAGCAGGATTGGCATTTCTTGAGAAGCAAAACCACATTCTTAAACAATTAAATGACTTGTTTACTTCAGTATTCACCAAGGAGAAGAGGAGGCAGGTGCCATTAAGAAAATTGCTTCCCAGGAGATAGACAGCCCTGCAGAGACTCGCAGTGAGACAGAATAAAATATAATACAAATGGGAATCAAAGACTTGCCAGAACAGATAATCAAGAAATCAGACTGTCAGAAGATGCAACTAAAAGAATCCTCCTGGAACTCTAATAAAAGTGCTTAAATAGATGGGGAAGCCTCTTCCATTCATCTAGGCTCGTCCGCTATTAAATATTTAATGCACATACGCACACATACACATATTTTCCTTGCAGCACTTTTCAGTGAACAAAGGTAGAAGGAGGTAATGAAAGCAATTTGAACTTATTGATTTCAACTGCAGATAGAACATCAGATCATTCAGTTGTTCTTAAAATCAACTGAGGTCACCAATCATTTTGTCCAAGTTGAATGAATTCTATGGATTTAGAGCATAAAAGACAAAAAGCAAGAGAATCCAAAACGTTTGTCCCTAATTTGGTGATCCAGTCAGATTCAAGCCAACAATACGAGCTCAGAGGTCTTTTTGACAGACCTGTGTCTGTAAAGCATACATCAACGTAATATTTGGTCATAGACCAGCAAAATATTGCGCAATACCAATACCACTTTAAAATCAATCACTTCTCAGAAAAGGAGCCACCGACTTCCATTGGGAATTACGTAAAATGATGGCACAAGCTTGCCTTTCTAGTGAAGGTCTCCAATCTACAAAAACTGATTTAATGATGCAGTGGAGGCTTGTACATGGGCAGGAGTCACAGTAATGCATGTTGGAGGACTGCAAGGCATTGATCAAAATCTCTAGATTTTCATGAGTAAGCGAACAGTGGAAATGGTATTTAGATACTGGTAGCATTATTTTAAAAATGGTGACATTATCATGTTTCTCATGTGACCCCTCTAAATCATAGATGACAGACTGAATTTTTACTGAATTTTTTTTAAACAACTTTTGTTCCTGGAGTCATATTTTTCCCCCTAAAGAGACAATGAGAGGTGATAGCATTCAGGTGATAAACACAACCACTTAAAAGTAATTTTCTCTTACTTGTATGTTTTTCTCTTATTCTATAGAGGTTTCTCAGCCATCTCTGATTTCAGAGCTACTCAAGACACGAGTTAAGTCATTAGATTTATCAGGATTTGAAGACTATTTATCTACAACAGAAGCATGGAAAAGAGAAAAACTTAATATCTGAATGTTGTGAAGAAGTCTAGTCAGAATTAGAGCTATCCATAGATCAGCTATCCAAAATATGGGCAAAAAAATACAGGTTAAAGAGAAAAAAAACAGTAAGCTCTGAGATGTTTAAGAATGAACTGGGAAGATCTGAACAATAATGGGCCCGGGATGAAAGTACGTGGCTCTTCAGAGAGACTTTGCCAGTCTCCAGGAAAGGATGTTTGTGATGAAACCTTGGCATTTTCCACCCAGCTGACCTTGTTTGACTTCAAAACCCTAATAAAAATATAGCATGATGATGTGATGACTGCAGAGAGCAATATGGAATTATTAGTACATAAAATGAGATACAGCTGTGATCTCCTACTACCAGAGCCAGCAGAAGTGCCTCATTACAACATGACTTCACTGGATGATAGGTCACACTTTTAATTGGTGCAAGAGATTGATTCTTGGGTTTGTGCTCTAAACTAATCTGACAGTTTGTTCACTGAGTTTCAGACAAAAACCAGAATGACCCAGTATTCTTTCTATCTTTTTGAAAACTAAGAGTCTGTGACAAAATCTTATTTCTTCTCATGTCATCAGAATAAGGATATCTTGGAGGTTTGTGCCTAGGTTCTCTGGAATATTGAAAAAAAATACTCTTTTAAACGGCTTTTCCCCACACAGACCAAGTCCTCATCAGTTAAAATAAACAACACATACACTTAGTAGAGCCATATTTCCGTTTCTTATTGAGAGTGATAGAATCGCTTTTAAGCAATATCACAATTAGCCTGATTTCAGATATAGTTTATAAGTGGATTGTAAAATACTCTCTATTTTTAAAGGACCAAAATACCATCCTAAGCCTACAGTTCTGCCCCACAACAGAGGTGTATAAATCTCAAGTACACATGCAAGAGGAAATGCTTGTGTTTGAAATGGGGTGTAACTTTAGCCTCTACAACTCTGCATATCGAAAGTAATTTCATTCCTCTGTCTCCTTCTCGTGTGTGACATGGGAAAGTAACCTTTTCTACTCCTGTCTTATCTCCTCAAATTTGTAGTGGAGCATTCAATAAATGGAGGGCTAGGGTAAGAGGTGAAGAGACATCAGGGCCGGTATGACACAGTTTGGGCTATCAGTCTGGGCTTGCATCACCTTTGCCATAGACTTCCTCAGTGTTTATTGTATCAGGGAAAGCCGTGGCTGTAGCATCCTTTCTCCACCCAAAAGTCCGTTCTTGCATTTGCTAAATTTCCTTCTTTCCCTCTTCCCCATATGTTCTGAGCTTGCCAAGCAGGCAGGGTGCCTATTTTGGGATAAGAAGAGATTTTCAGCCTATTAAATTTGGTTAGTGCCTACCTGTGATATGGCCACAGAACCAGGCAGCAAGGACAAAAGGGAGCCCTGGGACACTGCTGAGGTGCACAAATGCTGTGGCACAGACCGCTAGATACTCCTCAGAGGTGGGGCACAGAACACTATATAGTCCTCAGTGACTGGGCACAGGTCCCTGTATAGCCCTCACTCTATAACCTGAGCCCAGGCCTCATTAAATCCCACCATGGTGAGGAGGTGCCCATAATCTTGCAGATTTGCATCCTCAAAACTGGCTTTTTTGCAGGTGCCAGCAAAAAAATTATTCTGTGTATTGTAACATGCAGCACACATTCTTTGTGCTGTGTAACCAAATAACAATGCACTGAGAGTTTAAGTAGGCTGAAAGAGTTTATCATCCAACCACAGCAACAAATAATCAAGGCCCAGGCTGCAGGGTGTCTCCACAGCCCAACAGCAGCAGAGGAAAACCAGCCCCCTGGGGAAATGCATGTTTCTTGTTCCTATTTTCATGGAAATCCTCCCAGAACTTCAAACATTAGGATAAAAAATGCAACCAAATCAAAAAAATACCAATCCCCATTATGAAAATCCCATCTACAGAATAATTTTCATTTATTTCTGGGAAGGTGGTGCATGGAAATAGCAATTGTACAGGTTTCAAAAATCTGGTTAGTTGCCTATTTGGGGCTGTGCAATTGCACTATAATTTTATACATTTTATTTCATCCACCCTTATTTCCCTTTTCTGTAAAACTCTATGTACTAACTCAACCTTGTTGAGTATGAATAAGGAGGAAAACCCATGTCAATGTGCCAAGTTTTGGCAGTGGTCAGTGTTGGGAAGTGCATGTACCCTGCGGCAGTGTCTGCGGTTTGGAGGCCGACCACAGCCCGGGGACCAGAGGATGGTCATTTGCACCGAGACACATGAACAGTTCCAAACCCAGATGAGTTTCTCACCAGCAAAGCACATTTTATTCAGGAACGCCTCCATTTCAGGGAGTGCTGCTTCAGACAAACACTACGGGAGAGTTTGCTTCAAACCTTTTCTCTTTCCTTTTTTTTTTCCTGATGAGCCATAAGCTGTTGACCTTTTCTGTAACATAACAAGGTTGGTCGCTCGGCTTTTCTCTGCTAAACTGCTAACATCTGAATCTAACTATTAATTACCCAAGATCTTTTTTTTTTTAGTCTCAGCAGTCATTACTCTAATTCTTAATATCAAATCCTCCCATCAGGGGACTATTCCTTATTATTATCGCTATATATGGTTTCTAAGGTGTCCACCCACATCACAGCTGACTCTGGAAGAGAGAAGCATGTGGTAAGAATTGCTTTGCCTACACAGGAAAGGAACATTTCACATTAAAAATGCTATGCAGTGACCAAGATGGGTGAGCAAACGGCAAATCCCCTGGGGAAATGATACGGTATTGAGCTGCTGAAGTGGATTTCCTCCCACCAGCACAGCCAAGAGTCCTGACTGAACTACTCGCCGAGGCTGAACTGCTTTCAACCTGCCACTGCTTGGAAGTGAGTGATGCTCAAATAACAGCTTTGCTTAATAAAATGCTGGGTCTTTCTTGTTAAAGAGGTACAAAATGCATTCGCAAGCAATAAGCTGGTATGTGATTAAACCACTGTTCCAGTGATTTACAGAGTGCTTAATTCTGATGATTATGAAAAGCAAGAAGCCCAACAGCTCCATCAGAGTTTGAGCCAAATGCCTGTAAACTCAACTGAAAGATTCCTATCCACTGCAGAGGATTTAAGGTCAGGCTCCACAATTAAGCTATCAAGTTTAACTATTCCAAGGGCCAGCCTTCCGTTGTCAGAATGCAGCTGGAAAAGCATATCACATCATGAGGGTGTTGTTATTTATAGTCTGGCATAAGAGGCACCACACTATGCAGCAGAGGTGCCTTAATTAACTATATGATCTAGCTCAAAAAGACAATAAAAACTATGGAATGATAATTGGTAAAAAGGGAGGAGAGAGAAGCAGTAGCAATAGCAGATTCTTCACAAACTACAGAATACATTTTTCTGCTTATTTAACCAATTTCACTTTGTTATTTGGTTTTACATACCTTTTTATGAGGTTTTATTTCAACCTCTACATGTCGTTGTTGGGGAAAAATATTCAGCTGCTCTACGTAGAATTTAATTAGCTGGAAAGAGACTATTAATTAAAGTGTTTTTTCCTCTTAAAATAAAATGTGGGCTCTAGTACAAGATTATAACTGTTAAGGAGTGAAATTGTGCAGCACTCTCTACAGTAATAATCACATATTGCCTCTGTCGGGTAAGCAAGATTTCTCTCCTTGCTTTGCAGATGGGCACATTGAGGCACGGGAAGTCTCTCTAATGCTACAGAGAAGGGGCGTAACAGGCCAGAACAAAAAAAAAAATAGAACAGTCTTGGTCAAACTGACAGATGCCTGCAGCAGATCCAGTTCCCTGAATTTTTTTAACCATGTTTTTAAATAATGAAACACATTTTCCTTTAATTGTGAACATGGAAATGGGAGCAAGCGCAAGAAAAATCTTGTTGTCTTTCAAAATATTGTACAATAGAATATGTACAAATCTGATAAATGTTTCTTTAATTAACTTTAATCTCTTGTCTGCAGTAGCTTGTGTAAAAGAAGGAGACGGGAACATTAGTGAGAGCTCTGCAGGGAGATCTACAGACATCACTTTGAAAATTTACTCTCAGTGAAGCACGGGCTCAGTTCCTCCTCCTGTTATCACTTCTGTGGATCTCCAGTGCTTATTTTGCACTCACTCTACTCATGGGACTTCTCTTGAAGTTACTGGGAGTTCAGTGCTGGACACGTGTGCAGTATTTTACAAACAGGAAGAGCTGAACTCAGCTCAGTGATTGCTCCTGCGATCTACTTACCATGTTTCTCTGACTACACTGTACAAATCTGGGCAGAAATATGGATTCTGCTTAGGAGTAACTGTGTACAAATCCCTCCTCCCCACACAAAATTAACGAGGAGTGGGAATAACTGCTGATTTTCTCACTGATCCCTGTTAGTGTATTTGGAAGCTCCCATTGACCTGCCAGGCTGGATGTGCTAGTACCGTGCTGAGAGCTCATACAAAAGGGGTCAGCACTAATCCCTGCTGCTTAGCTGTGCTCAGAGGCAAATGGTTCGTGCTGGGCCTCATTTCTGCTGGCCACAGCAAGAAGTTAAAGACTGAGGTACCCCCTTGGATACCAATCCAAAATTAGCTCTCACATAGGACCTGCAGTGCCAGATCAAGCCAGCGTTCCAGCAGCACATACTACCATGAAATGACCTTAACACTGATGAGGGAAATCCTGCAACAAGGTTAGGTGAACAGTCTGGTCAGTCATGGTCTGACCAAGAAAACCCTGGACAAACTAACCTTTTTCCCTTATTCCAGTGAAGGAATGTGAATGACTAAGATCATCCATATTGGACTCCATAGGAGCAACATTATTAAAACTCACAAAAAAATAAAACAATTTTCAGTGGCCGGATTTCATAAGTAGGTTGTTGCCTACAATATATTGCTAATTTTTAACTTTCTAAAGTTAGGAAAAATAATGTCAAGACATAAATGCATATGGTATTTGTGTCCCAGTTTTTCCCCAGCACCTTGCACGAGAGCTCCCTGTTCCACATCTCGACCTGCAGATGCTATCGCAGTGCCTATAAATTACAACTAGCTGGCAATTACAGTGTGGCAAGTGCAACTGTGGGGTTACGAGAGGAGCTTTGCAGAAATGTTTATAATGCAGACAGCTGCAGGCAGTTATCGGCAGATATATCTGCAAAGCAGCCCCGTTCAGAGGAAAGCAGATGGGACGGTGCGGAGATGCTCAGCCCAGGGCCCAGGAGCAGCCAGCACAGAGGCGGTTCCACTAGATGGCACCCGGCGCCAGCAGCTCATTTTTGGGTGAACAGCAGGAGAAATCGGGGTGACATGCAGGAAAGTCGAAGTGAACATAACCTCCCCACACACCTCAGCCCAGGAAAACAAGAACTTAGAAAACAAGATCTTAGCCGGCTCCCCCTGTGAAAAGCGAAAACCACGGGCCATTGAAAACAGAAGGCAAATGTGGCCAAAAACAGTAGGGGTTTCTACCCTGAGTTTACCAAGAGGCTGTGGGAAGGCAGAAATAACAAAAAGAAGAAATTAAATCTGTGCAGTAAATATCCCTGCAGGAATCTTTCTTCTACCTCAGGCTGATTTTTATTTTTAAAGAAGATCCTTTGAGAATGAAGATCTCATTGGTATATATTAGTTGCCCTATAGAGAGTCAAATTGTGCTGCTACTCCTTATGTGGTGAATTTACTTCCACAACAGCTCTCATGGAAAAATGATGCAATCCTGCACCCTGTAAAAACCACCATTTGTGAGCATATGTGTTAAGGACCTGCCCAAATTGCCTTGCCAAATTTATGGAGAGCTCGGAATGAAATCTGGAACACTGGTGCAAGCCCCTTTCGACTTCAGACACAGCCTGCATCTGGAGGGTCTGCAGAACATGGTGAAAATTACTAGAAATTTCCCTTTAAAAAGCAAATTATGCTGGCAGATTAAAGTCCTGTTGTTTAAAAAGTGATGCCACAGATTAGAAATTGACTTCCTTACTAGTCAGCCTCAGCAGGGGTGCAGCAAGGGCATGAGTGGGTACAAAGCTTAAAGCGTCTGGCCTTCCTGCTGAGGTGGATCATAGCTGAGGAGGAGGAACAGGGAAGAAAGAGCATGGGGAAAGTCGTGCTGTCCTGTTTCCAGGAGCGAGTGTCTAAAGAGCAGGAGGGATATAGCGGAGGAGAGTGAGTTTGTTTGCCAGCTGTCACTGCCTCGACTGCTTGGACGTAGCGCTGGCACACACCGACGCGGTGTAAAGCTGGTGCCTGCTTGTGGAAAAGGACTAATGCATGAAAAGAGTTTGTAGAAATGGCAAAGGGGTTGTTGTTCAGTGTCAAGGGCTTTTGTCACTCTTGTTACCGTCAGGTGGAAGGTAAGGATGCTGCCTGTGGGTTGTAAATTTTGTCGTCACCAAGGGACCTGAAACGTCAAACTAAACTGAACCTTGTGCTGTGTCAGTGTGCTTGGGCCTGCCCTCAACAACCTTCATCCACACATGTCCATCAGAGCAATATTACTGTGTTAAATATGAAAATGATGACGAGATTTTTATCCCTTCATCCAACAGAGGCTCCAATTTCAGTTGATGTATTTCCTCACCTGCTACATCACATTCGTCCGCTACGCTTGTCCTCTCTCTTCACATAACACCCTAAAATATAGGCAGAGCTCCAAAGGAAAGATAAATGTCCATGTTCCAGGGAAAGGAACCCACCACTCTTTCCACCACGCACATGTACTATGATCACCCAGAAGATCAATGTGAAAGTTACTGTACAATATGGAGTGCAATGTCTGTACACGTACCTATAGCTGAAACCATTTTGTAAGCCACACCTGTACCAAGATGAAATGGGCCAATCCTTCCAACCCTCCTCCCATCAGTGATTGCCTGATCCGTCACTATGTCATGCAGTGGAGACACCAATGCCTGACACACCTGTGGGCGTTCTGGCACCCCTCTCACTTTCCAGATCTTCCCCTTATACTAGACACTTCTCTGACACACCCAACCCTCCGACTGCCTGCACCATTACTCAGCCAAACACAGAGAGCAAGGTCAAACACAGCTGAGTGCACGATACAGTTGAAGCTTGGGGGGACAAGAAGCTGGTTGTCAGGGACCAAGGAAGATCATGCAGTAGGAGCAAACTGCCTGGACCACTGTATTGTTAATTTTTAGCATTTCTAACACATACTATGCATGATGCTTCTATATTTTTCCACCTTTGTTTTGTCTGGAGTAGAACCGTGCTGTCAGTCAAGTGCTTTTGCTCTTAGCCAGATCTTCTGCAGATACAAAAGCTTATGTGCTCATGCTGTGTGTTTATCCTGTTGCTCAACACCCTTTCAGCCTGCAAGCTAATTCCAGATATATTGTCAGAAAAATGGAGTTTTCAAAAGTTAAATAAATCTGGTAAATTCCTGGGGAAAAAAAAAATCAAAAACAAAGACCAGATTGAGGCAGGGTCTGACAGACACTAAAGAAGTCTGGAGGGTGTCACACTGGGACACCAGAGCTTTGACATGGATGATGGTGAAGCATCTCCTAATTACCATGTACAAACTGTACATGGAAACATCTTAACCTCAAGCTCATGATTTTTTGTGATGAGTCAATCACAAGACACAAGCTGTAGGGAAGCAGGCTTCACAAGCTCCAGGGCTCACAGATTTTAAAACATGTATGTCTCTAGTACATATTTTTTTGTACAAAGTATTGTTTCTCCATTGCCAGGTAGAAGCCAAAGAAAGTTATTTCAGCTTTTTTTGTTGTTGCTGTTTGGGGTTTCTTTGGGTTGTTTTTTGTTTTTTCCTGTTGTTTTTTTTTTTTTGTGTGTGTGTAGACAAGTGTGCTGAGACAAATCCTTGAGGAACACCTGAATGTAACTAGTATTTTTATGGGGAAAAAAATGCTGACAGTTGTGTTTATATATTGCCATTGAATCTGTACTTCTCTATTGTTAAACCCACTGGTTACTGTACCAAAGAAACTTGATTGGAAAGAGAGCATGAGCCTCAAAATTGTAGGTGTTGCAATGTCTGACTTTCAGGACTTTTGGCGTTAAACCATCATTCCTGTGTTAAACAGTGAGGTCCCCTGAAGACAGCCCAGTGGGAAGGCTGCTGATCCACTGTACGCAGGCATAGCGGAGCTGCCTGCAAAAAGCTGTAGGAAACACCAAGCACACAGGCATGGCCAGGATCCTGCCTTCTCTTGGGGCAGGCACCAGGCCCATGGATGCAGAAATCAACAGGACTTTAGGAGCTGTCCTGGTTTTTTCCAAAGTCAGAGGCACAGTAATCCATTTAATACGGTGGTATGGGTGAGAGAGAGTGCATAGAAACTGAAAGGGACGGATCAGTCTGGATATAAGGAGAAACTTTCTCCCCGTGAGGGCAGTCAAGCAGTAAGACAGGTCGCCCAGCGAGGTTGCAAGGTTTCAAATCCCAACTGGATAAATCTCTGAGTAACCTGCTTTGGGCAGGAGGTTGGACCTTGGAAGAGCCTTTCCAGCCTGAGTTATCTGGTGATCCTATGCTCACCCTATGTATAAACCAGGCAGATTTTTTTAAACTTTGAAGGTTTTACCAGATATTAGAATGATCCAAAACATCAAATATCTATTTAGACATACTGTATAGAAATGACAAGTCAGTGAGGAAGCACAGTGAATACTGAAATTGTATGTTTTATAACCAGAGTCATGTGCAGTGTTCTACAGAAATGGCAGAGCACAACTGTATTGTCCCTTTTTACTCTTTCCACACAATTATCCCAATACAATACTTAAAACATACAACCTGGCATCAACTTCCAAGCTTTTAGCTTTGTATTTACTGACATTTATCTGAGGAATTTTGTTGTGCAAGCTATGCATTTCCACTGGTGCTATGGAAATGTCATTCTGAAACACCATGTATCATCATATGCCTACATGTGTCTTATTGGTATGGTGGCATCCCAATCCTGACCAGCTGGGCCAGTCCTTAAAGTATATTAAAAAAAAAAGGTATCTTTTAAGGGAAAAGCAGGTAGAAACTATGGGCTAAACACTTGAGAAACAAGACAGGTGAGATGAGCTGCAGGGTGATGGACTTGGAGCCACAGGTAACCTGCAGCACCATAACAACAAATCTTAGAAAGGGGGATTTAAAAAACTGTAACAACTCAAAGCTAAAGAAGGGTCCCCTCCGGCTAACTAATGCCTATTTTAAACACTGAGCCTACCTCAGGACCTTCAGTAGATAGGGCGACCTAAATGAAGAGGCATTGTGTGATGGAAATTCATTACTTGTGATGATACATAACCTTTCATGCTATGTGCTTTAGGTAAAGCAATATGCTTTCATCGAGTTTAGAAACGCTGTGTAAAGCCTATGTGGCATTCCTGTTTGTCTGCACTTATGTCAGACTCTCTGAAAAGGTAAATTATAAACCTGAATGTTCATAGCTTCAGTATAATTATGAGTGAATATATCTAAGTAGCATTTGGATCCTGTGAACAGACTACTGGTTGATCTGCCTTCGGATGGGATGCAAAAGAGAGCATTTGTATCAAGGGACTCTGTCAAGAGACTCAAACCTGAAGAGCAATGCCTCAATTTTGACCAAATTTAAGGGACTAAACATCCCTGGATTGATCCTCTGACTGTGCTCTGGTGGGTGGCCAACCACAGCTCTCAGCCAGACACCAACACATCTACATTCTAGCCAAAAAATTGAAAACTGGAATATGAAATTCATGTAGTCTGACTCTCTGGTGAAGCTGAATACTGTTTCCAGACTATGTCGTCTTTTGTCCAACATACAGCTCAGTGGACGTTGCAGCTGAATGCCAGGCCATTGCAAAAGGCTGTCACAGGAAACCATTTGCCATGATACTCTTTATTTTGCAGAATTCTTAATGGCTGAGTTTTAAAATGAAGACATTGAAAAATTGCTTACCCATGAGGTATTTTGCTGAGGACATAATATGCCGTATATGAATGCTGATACACCTGCAAAATGAAATTAAGGAAAAAAAAACAAAACAAAAATAGAGATTAGTAATTGTCGCCTGTGTTAATAGGGCTCTTTTTCTGCAAAAACAATCTAGCATTTATGGCTAGGGAGCTCTTATAAACACTTCAAAATCTGTGGTAGAAAAGAACAATACATTAATTCATCTATTGCTGTTGTGCGTTCTTTTCATTTTGCACTTTATTACAGTGTTTGGCAAATCATATACATCCAGATGCTCTCTGTCGTTACCATGACTACCAGGTCTTTGATTAAACTGGTCTCTGCAAGAGCTAAATATAGAACAATCATTAATGAGGACACCTTGGTCAGCTGGAGGCATTCTCCATCATTATAACTAGACACAACAGGGATATAATACATATTTTCTTTGTTTTAGTCCCACTTAAATAAAACAGGGAGTGATTTTGGGTGATCTCAGAGTGGGCTGTAAGACCCTGTCAGTCAGAAAATAAAACCTTATTGACTTAGGGTTTGAAGCTGACCTCATGTTTGTTTGACCTGACAAGCTGCATCTTCATATCAGTTTGCACTCTCTGGGCCTTGGGGAGGAGCTTGCCAGTTAGCACACCACGTCATCCCAGAAGGGAGAGTTTATTACTTATTTTCTAAGTAGTAAATAATAATGCCAGAGTCAAGGTCAGCGATTTAAGAGTCGGTGATTTTACGCTAGTCACAATGCAACCCCTAACAGTGATCTGTGGTTGCCCAAGGTGAGCAACATTGAGCAACACAAGAGTCAGGGCACTAGTGTGAAAGGTCTTAACATGAATGACTTTATACACATTTATACAGGCACTCACTTTTGCAATTCTGTCCTGTTACAGTATGCTACTAAGTAAATAAATACGTAAGTCTCCTAACAATAATTTCATTTGACTTCTACTTAAGTCTTTAAGCCACTTGCTCTCCAGTAGCTCTCACAAAGCATCCTGCCCCAGAGGACGAAGGACAAACTTCTCAAATACCTGTTTCACCAATCAAATTTGTCTGATCAAAGCTACATTTTTTAGCTACCTCCAGTTATGCACAACATTTTTTTTGTCCAAGAAACCATGAGATGCCCTGGATGGTGCTGCCAGCCTCACCAGCAATCATTCCAAGCTCCTTGCTAGCACCACAGACAAGTAAGGATGGCTTACTACCCACTACTCTTGAGGGGAGGCCTGTATAGTGGCGTCTAACAGGTTTACATCTTTTTGAGGCTCAGTAGAGGGGCAGATGAACACAAGACTCTTTAATATCTTATGGATATTAACACAGACTTCTCTGTTACAATTTGAATCCAAACACCGAATCCTTACAGTACTTTATGAATCTCTGAAAAAAAAACTGCCACAAGAGCACAGAGTTGAAAGCACTAGATTTCTGCCTATAAAATGCAGAGGCTGATGCCACACTCATGTGATTCCCTTCTTCCCCTGTGCAATTCAATCCCTTCATTACAAGCACATCATCAGGTTACATCCCAAAATCATATCTCCTTTTAGGCATTCAGATACATAAAGACTCTGCCAGCAAGGTGAGCCTCTAATGTATGGTTGTCAGGGAAGGTCCAGGTGTACAAGCAAATTCAATGAAAGATAGCATTTATTTTAGTACAGGTGTCCTTTGTAGATCCACCTGTTTCAGATGATGTCAAATAAATTACCATTATCTCATCTACCTTCATAATACCAAAGAGCTCTTGAATATTATGGTGCTGATATTGCAGACCTGGCTGATGCATGTGGCTTTATATTTTATTCCAGCCATGCTGAAGTTCTAAAACTGCTAAAATTCCTTAAAAAGAATGCACTGGAAGACTAAATTTGTCTACATAGATGAAAAGAAAAAAAACATTGTCAATAAATATTGAGCAATTTTTGTCTTCAAATATCCTGGCAGTAGAACGTGGAGAATGATGTAGACATATAAAATGGGATCTGGGCAAGGACTGGTGTTCAAGTTCACAAGCCATGCTGTGAATGCACCAGAAGACTAAATTTGTCTACAGAGATGAAAAAACAAATAATACATTGTCAATAAATATTGAGCAATTTTTATCTTCAAATATCCTGGCAGTAGGATGTGGAAAATGATGCAGACATATAAAATAGGATCTGGGCAAGGAGTGCTGTTCAAGTTCACAAGCCATGCTGTGTTGTTAGCTATCAGAGGCAGAGGCAAAAGCCAGTCCCAAAATGAGTATGAACAGATGTCTTTGGGAGAAAACAGATAACTGTAGCAGGCTGAAGGGAAAAGAAACGGCCGGGGGGTTTTGAGCAGGACATCTGCTGATGATCCTGCTTGTGGTACAGAGTTCCCACAGCCTTGCTAGAGAGTTTAGAGCTGTCTTGGAGCCATTAATGGCTGCACGTGCAGCCCAAAAGTCCTTCTCATACCTACTATTTCAAACTTGTTTGGAAAACACACTGAAAAAACCCTCCTAAGCAGACAGGAATACAAGACAGACATCACAGTGTCTTTCTGAGAAATGAAATGACTGCCTTCCTCTTAGGTATGTAAGCCAAATGAAGTTAGTTTAACCTTTCGAGGGAATGACTGTGTCTCCTTAACATCTCAACTAAAATTTCTGCTTAGATCAAGCTGAGTTACACTGTTCACTTACCACAAGGAAAAACCCACACCAGGGAAAAGTACAGAAAAGAGCATTCTTCTGAAATCCAAAGCTAAGCCTCAGAGACCGGACAGTGCTTAAAAGTTACTATTCATTTCAATTAACCTCTCTGTTTCTGAGGTTTAGCCAACAAAAATAACTGTATTAACTCCATGTGTTCCCCATCTCTATCTGAGGGTTGTGGTAAAAGCCATTGCGCTGATTTGGTGCTCTTACACCTGATTTTCGGCTAGATCCTGGAAGCATGCAGTCTCTCTTGGTAGAGAGTCATATTTGAAGGTAGAAGAGTTTTTGGCAGCCGTTTTGCTCTGTAGACCCTGTGTGCCAAGTCATTCTGCCAACATAAGTTAGAGCAGGTTTGGGACTGCTCTGAAGAGTTCTAGGGATTACTAAAATCGGGTCACAAAATCTCCCATGCCAGCTGTGACCTGTAACAGCCATTATACTGAAATCACTGTGCCAGAAACTGTCTCCCCCGCGCTTCTCTTCCCAGGTCCCAGCTCAGATCTTGCTTACATTCAATCTACATTATGTTCTGCAACATGTGCATGTTTACACTGATATCACAACAGATCTAAGACACAGACCTCTCTGTTTCCACTCAAGTCTTTGAAGGGCAACTATCTCTCTCAGAAAAATACAGGACGAATTGTATAGGACAACACTTTGTTGTGAAGCCACTGACTTCATTTTGTGTAATTAACAAAAGAAACCTGGACCTGACCAGATGACAGCAGAAGACCATACATCTAGGCAGGCGCAATTCAGGAGGTTCCTACAGAGCATCGACGATAACTTTCTGATGCAAGTGGTGGAGGAACCAACAAGGAAAGG
>Ga0181612_113660_pt1 | contig 18852 bp, 8 predicted proteins | sample HoacroProtozoa21_FD_119630 | JGI IMG/M metagenome (GOLD analysis project Ga0181612, IMG submission 119630) | Hoatzin crop microbial communities from Cojedes, Venezuel. Combined Assembly of Gp0051906, Gp0051904, Gp0051908 | reverse complement strand
TCTCCAGGATATGACATTTTGTGTGAAAGTCTTCATATTTCATTTCAGCGTGCTTATGCTCCAGTACATATAATTATTATTTCCCTATAAAGCCTTAATTTCTATGAAATTTGAGTAAATATGGCGGATAATACAGTGCACTGTTTGGAAATGACATGGTTTTGGACACCCTGTGTAGGATTTAATTTAGGCATCTGAAGTTGCATTGAAGATACCACCCAGGACAATTAATCTAACTTATTTTAGATGTTTAAGATATATTACCTGCTAGAGTTACCTGTTTCTGTCTGCTGATTATAAATGAATTCTAGAGGGACCAATTTAGACTTAAATGTCTAGCATTTATATTATTAAATGGAAACACATGAATCTTGTCTCATGTATCAATACATAATGAGATACAATACAGTAATCTAAGAAATTAGTGCAAATAATGCACTTTTTTAGCAAGCTACGTAAGAACACACAGATGATTTTATGTAAAAGATGTAAATTCTGAAATTTGAAATTTTGACATTTCTAATTGTTATTATCATTGGTCTATTCTTAAGTCATGTGATCTTTATCTGAGATACTGCTACTGTTTCCCAGAAAAAAACCCTCTGGGGCTTGAATTATCAGATCTAGGTCAGGTATAGCTCAGTTTAAACTAATGCGTCAGTATTAGTGAGATCAAATGGCTACACTCGTGACCATCTCTGCTCTAAGTATTCTTTCTTCCTGAAAGTCTATAATCATAGTTCACCAATAGCAACAGTATTTGCAACGCTTATGTGAAGTTCAAGATAACCATACTGTCCACACAGTATTTTGAAAAAATGTTTGAAGTCTGCCCAGATTAAAAGCTTATGAATATAACTACATCACTGATACAAGTGGCAAATTAAAAAAAAAACAAACTGGTTAGAGAGTCAAGATGCTTCCTTGAAAGCCTGGTGAAAGCTTGATTTTGTGTAGTATCCGAACTTCCTTCATTTACATGATTCATTTATTGAAGCTTATATAATAATCAGTAATTTACATGGGAGATTTATCATGGACGAGTGTATTAGGAAGCAGAGTCTACCTAACTGTCGTTGATTTGATCACTGTATCGCAGCACTGTTTGAAATTTGTCTGACACAGGCAGGCTCACCGTGACAAGGCGGTGCTGGGGTCAGTCCCCAAGCCAGCGGCGTCAGGGTCCAGGACCAGATGGAGGTCTGGCCTGGCACAAGCAGGGCTGTGAGGCAGCAGGAGCTGGGGCTTGACTGCTGCTGAGCTGTAGAGCCTCAGCTGAAAGTGTCTCCTGTGGGACAGGGTTCAGCCCCGCCTGGAAGCCTCACCCCAAGGTCACTGGCTGGAAGGGGCAGCAGCCCTCAGCTGCATTATCCTATGTCAGTCTGGAGCCCTGGCCAGGAGGGAGCATGATTTCAGGGCCCTTACAGTCATGTGTTAAGAAATGAGAAATGGTAGGAATTTAGGAAAAATTAGGGAAAAAATAGTTTTAAATTAGGCCATGCCCAAGAAATGGTACCAGCACCTACGTGATGAACCACACCTTAATCACAGTTCTTGTGCAATAGAAGCTAGCTGAGTTCAGCAGTTTCCTAAGACAAATAAGAGGTATCTTTTGCTAGAGATAGACTGTAGATACCAGTATTACCGAATTCGTCATTGTAGAAAAGACCTCCAAAAAGCTCACGTCCATGACCACTTTCAAAATTCCTGTTGTGTTGCTAGAACTATGCATCATAATCTTATTTTAGAAGGAAAACAGATATTTTTGTACTCCATAGACAGGATATATCAGCTCAACTAAGATTGCTAGTGTCCTGCTCTCAAGCATTTCATGTTTTTATGGAAGATAAACTGCAAGAGTCTTAGTCAAGATTCAGAAATAAGTACTTGTAATTAGCTACTCGGTTACTTGAAAAACAAAGCTGTTCTGACATGCCCTTAAATTCTAGACCATGAAGTGGAGACAGTATTTCCACATTCACAGGTGTTACTACAATATAGATTTTTTGAGGCGCTGCTTGGTCACAGATAGCACTGATCAACCTGTAAATGCCAGCAGCAGCACAGCTGACGGAAGCATTCATGAAGGATGAAAGTCACAAATGCAAGTCAGTTCTGAAACTGATGAAAACTGCAGTGCTATTAGGTGCAACGTACAGATGACCTTCAAAAAGATTATATGTAAAGACAGGCACGTAAGAAATCTGAAGGTTGCCTGTACCATCTTCATTAATTTCGTTTGCATATGTATACTATGAAGCAATGCTTGGTCATAAAATCATGGGATCTTTCCACAGGAATCAAGAATCAGTCACTGGACCACATCTACTAAACTTGTAAGAATGTGGTGTGGCTTAGCTATGCTCTGCATGAAGAACACATTGTTCTGTTTGTTCAGAATGGGGATACTGCTAGTTTTATTTGAAGCCCTTTAGTTCATGTGTTCAGAGAGATAGTAAGGAGTTCTTCTCTGTTTATCTTATCTTACAGGAAATGCCCTCTCAGTCATCTTTTTCCCCAAGATGAACTGTCCTAGTTGAGATAGTCAGACCTAATATGGAAGGTGTACCAAGTCTTTTACACCTGTCTGTGCACCTCTTTGAGTTTTACTCTGTACATTTTGAGACAGAGGCACTACAACTGCGCCTAACAGGCACAGAGGTACAAGGTGACATTGTCTGGAAATTGAAGTAGACTATCAGCAGGACTTTTCTAATGCACATGATTACTGATTCTTTCAAAGAAGGCCACTGGATTCATGTGTCAAGAGAAGTCATACAATGCCCATACTGATTCTTCCCGAACTGAAAGCATTTATCCACACTCCCATTAATTTTATTCTTTTTAATGGCTTCCGCCAACTTGCCTGATGCAGAAGCCAGATATACTGCTCTGTGGCTCCTCTTCTGCGTCTCCTTTGGAAGCCTTTTAAAAGTCAGTGTCATACTGACCATTTTGCAGTCTGCTGATGCTTAGGCCCATTAGAAAGGGACCATGCAATGAGTCATTCAGCAATATCCTCAGTTTCCTTAGGGCCCTTGGGTGAAAGCCATTGTGTCCTGGTGACCTGATACTGTTCTGTTTGTTTTTCTCCTTAATGTGGTCTACTAACACCTCAATTTAAGGCAGATTCTTGGACACATTACCTGTATGGAAAGGTGTGCATTCCTGTCCTCCTTGTCTGCTTTTGTGATTCAAAAGCTTGATGCTCACAGACAAGTTCAATATATGTTGACACTTCTAGCAAGTTAGGTACAAATGAGTCATGTAATATATTGAGAAATATCCTTGTGATGAAGGAAAGATGTGGTTAAGCTGAGGAAAACACTGATAATTTAAAAAAAGATTGGTTACCTCTCTGAAAGTATTCATTGCTTTTTATACATCGACAGCACTTTTATAAAAGTAGATAACCTTATAGGGAATCTTCCATCTGTAAATACAAAAATTGAAAATATTGTTTCTTTTATTTCCAAGAATGTTGTCATCAGAAGAAGTAAATTCTTAAGGTTTATGCAATCTAAAGAAGCAGTGGAGCCAAATCTTGCAGGACTTGATAGATGAAGTATAATTACCTGTTAGTAAGTCACTGTTAGGGAATACTGTATAAGTAACACTTCTGCATACGTATATGGTAGTGCAATAGGGCACAGTTAGCAAGTATATACTTCAAGTCCATTTGAAAAACTTGAATATGCTTGTGTGAAACTACTGAATTGAAACATTTGTAACTTTTATAGTGCTAAACCAACTTTGCTTAAACATGGCTTAATATTTACATCACAGTCTAATTTTTTAAGTAATACTAATCTGAGATTCCTATCCTTGGTCAATTTTAGATAACTAGGCATAAAATCCGAATAATCACATTTTTTATATTTTTCTGAAGTTTTCTGTGAAGTTAGATAAAAACATCTCCTGAGTACGAAATGTGTATTTTCAGATGCAGAATATAATATACAAATCTTTAAGCAAGTACAAAAAAGAGAAATTTGAATGAACTGGCATCTAACTGTAATATTAGGATTGTTATTTACAAGGGAACCAGAAAGTGTATCCACTGGGAAAGCATTTGGTAAAGATAGGTTTTACAGCTCTCTGTGATTGAGTCCTAAAAAGTCCTGTGAGACCTCTTATAAGTCCTGTGAGAAAAGGCCCCAAAATACTGACACATATGCCTATACCTCTGTGTGTTCAGGTTGTCTGCAAACTACAAACTGCAGGGCAAGCGCAGTGTCCCCTATCTTAAAGGAAGATTTTGAATATGTAAAACTGAGCAAACAGAAACCAAGAGGCTGTTAAGACACAGAGGTAACATGAGCAACAAAACTGTCTTTTCCTCCTCCCTGAGTTGCTGACATCCTTGGCAGTATCTAGTTTGCAATACCTTTGTAAAACCAGTACCAAAGCTGAAGCCCAAGTTGTCAGAAGCTTAACTGTATATGAAAAACTTTGCAGAAGCAAAACACAGGTTGGTTGACTGAATCTTTGTTACTGATATGAATATGTAATAGGAAGATTCCAGTCTAAGTAACAATTATCGGGATAAATTTGCATAATTAACAGCTGGAAGAAAAATCAAATATGGGAATCATCACCATGCACTTTTTTTTTTTTATTTTAGAACCTCAGTTTAATTACTTCTGGCACTGTCACAGCTGCTACATGATTCTTAAATACTTTCACTGAACAGTTTGCATCTTAATAGAGAGGTTGCCTCCTGTACACGTTCTGTCCTGGATGCAATTTCATTAAAAAATCTAACTGGATGAACTATAAATAATCTGTGAAAAAAAATCAGTGGTTCACTTCTTGTGCAGTTCATTATATGAAAAAAATAAGGAAGGACAGAATAGCACAGGAGGTCAGTTTTACTCATCTTCTTACCTGTAGCTGTGCAGCTATTTATAGGACACCTAAATAAATAACCAGGATATATGGATTATATATTACCCATTTGAAGAGTAGCTGTGCCCTCAACTCTGACATAAGTGAAACCTTATCTGGTAACTAACTTCATTTAACAGTTATGAAAAAATCTGCAGCTACCAATCTGGAAATTCACACCTAATGTTTTATACTTTCAGAATTCTCAAAATTTATAGAATTTCTGGAAATACTATTCAATCAAGATTGATACGATTATGTTAGGAATTCTGCCATTTCCTGAAATGAATCCATTATCATATACTATTCAAAATGTCTTGTAATGTACAACTTCATTTAAAAAGCAGCCCAAATTCCTGTATGTTCTCAAGACAGAACATTAAATTAAAGCAATGAGCAAAAATTTAGTAATACTAACAAATAATGATAAATAATTAGAAGTAGGCCTGAGAGAAGACCTTATTTTGAGACCTTGAAAATATTTGGCTGCAAGCTTACTTTTGCAGATCAGGTTGATTCATAAATAACTGTTCAATATCCACAACTTTATGTTTTCATCGTATTAAAGAAGAAATATTTACACCATTTTATTTGACTAAAAGAAGTGCGGGCCTAAAGTAGTTACTGCATATAAAGACATTTAGAGTACTATTGCCTCCGCCATCTCCTTCTGTCATCTCAGTTACTTTCTAATATCTTTCTGATTTCTCTTATTACTTACCATGTTTACAGAAATCTGCACTGCTTATCTGGTACTATAGGTAAGGAGAGAGACACAAGAAAGAGAGGTAACAGATTTGCCTTAATTCAGCCATTGAATGTATGGTACTGCAAGAAATCCAGGCCTCAGTCATGGAAACTTTTGAGCATTTACCTAAGTTGATTTCTCTGGAGGAATAATTCTGTGGAAGATTATGGGTTTCTGTAAGCCTTTCTATGATTACAGCTGATGCATTATAGACTAGAAACATGCATGGAAGAATCAATAGAATTAATTTAATTAATTCTTCTGACATCTGAACTTGAAACTATTGCAGGAGATGCCAAATAGTTACAAATTTTCCTATACAAACAAGAATTTTAAGAAGATCAAATGCTGATGCTGAGCTGTGCAAGCATACGTGACTCCTCACGCCATGTACATGCCTGTTCTGCACTGGGGTGGAAGATGAGGGGTGAGGTGAGAGGGAGACGGTGCAGGGCTTTTTCTGGAGCAGTAAGAAAGGCTTGACAACAAATGGCATAATAAGACAACTGCCTTAATTAGACAGAATAAGAAGAGTAATATAGGCAGCACATGAATCTTATGTCCCTTCAGATGCTGGGCACCCTGCTTTTGTACAGCATTGGATGGAGCCTGGATGGATTTTCCCATGGCACACCATGCAGGACAGATCCATTCCATGGAGAGAAGCTCTCGCTTTTGGTCCTGTGAGCTGTTACATATTTTCCTCACAAGAGAACAACTCTATTCCCAAAGGATGTTGTAATGAGAACTTCTTGCTGCAGTGTTAGGTACAGGCAAGGCCAGGTGGGTGGTATAATCACCAGTACCTGGCGGGAGCTTCCTGCAGCCTCTGCTGTTCCAGTGAGCTGGCTGAGCTCATCCTGCAGCCAAGGAATTTATGCCACACAGCACAGCCCCGAAGGCCACACCGTATGGGTAGCACAGTACAGCGCAGTACACCTGTGCCTGCTCAAGGTTAGCTGTTACATGCATCACTACCTCCTAAACGTGGAACACTCTCCTTGTCAGTTCAATACACTACCAAAGAGGAACAGTCATTTTTAATTTGAGAGTTCAGTGTAAGCAAATCCCCCTTGATGCTCAGTAGTTCATGCATGTTTAGTTTGATAGGTTAACTACTGTTTTTGAGGCTGTAGCAGTATACCTCCTTCTAATAACGGGCTGTTGTATCACAGACTATTGTGTAAGGCAAAGGAGGAGGAACAGATAGGTTGTGTAAAATATATACTTTCAAAATAAATCTTACTGTCTAACATCTTGTAAAGTCATTTTTGATCAATAAATGAGCCATTTAGTAAACAAAAAAAAAATTATTTTCAAAGGGTGTGATGCAGGTGCTTCTGTGTATGTATTCTAACAAGGATGTTTTGTGTTTCAGAAGTCAATCACTGTTTGGAAGAAAGTAATGCTTCTCCTAACTGATAAGAGGTGCAATACACACACCCTTCTTTAGCTCCTCCTAGTTTGAATGACATAGTATATTTCACTGCATCCTGTTACAAGACCTTGTGCATTGTACTAGTGCCTAAGCTAGTATTATATTTTCTTGCAAATTAAAGGAAAAGAAAAAGCAAAACAGAACCTATATTCATGTTCTGTCCTTGTAAAAATGAATAGGATATCATAGCAATGAGACATCCCTTGAGCATGTTGAATTTGGCTCAGGTGTTTGTGAAGATTTCTAGCTCCAAGCTTGCATATATGATTACACGTCTTTTTAATATGTTTTGTGTTAGTTTTTCTATTCAAGATGATTAACTTTTTCTCTCTCAATGTGATATCAGTTTGCTCCCCCTTCTACAAATCTGAATATTGATGCTGTGTTTACATCAGAGGCTGGGTCCACACACAGACTTCTATCTCAAGTACAGACTTACTGTCATGTCAGCATTATTTCGGATGGAGCTAATCATTAATGGCCACAGTAGAATAGGTTTCTCTCTTTCCAAACATAGAAACCTACACTTTCGAAATCAATCCTTCAGTTGCATCTCTCCACTGCTTGCACACTGTCATTGTACCTTAATTTCTGGGGATTATATTTAATTTAGTAAATCTTTTAGCAAGAAACACATTAGAATATTTTTTGGTTGCATTTTTAAGTATGAATCCTGAATTCTAAAACTGTTTCTGTACAGGAAGGAAATATTAATGTCAGTTAGCCTAATTAAATGGATCAAGCTTAAATATTAGAACATAAAGCTGCTTTCCACATAGAAGTAGTTTCAATTTTGACCCATCTGATTGGAATCTAGGAATTGTTTGGAATTAATTGTTTTGTTGTTGTTTTAAAATAATTTGTAAAATGTACAGGCTAATGAGTATCATATTTTTCCTTCTTTCCTGTGTTTTTTTTTTTTTTTTTTTGTGCTAAATGGAAAGGACAGGTTACAACAGCCCTGTTTCTATGTATTCTCTGTTTTGATTCTATAAACAGCCATCCCTAGGTGCTTCTGTGCAGTGACCAATGCTGCTAAGGAATGTGAAACAGAATGAAAATGACAGTTGTCACCTTGTTACCAGTCTCTTTTAAGCTTTTAGGCTGCAATTAGATCATCATCAAGCTATTCACAAGCCATTTCTAACCAGTAGATATTACTTTGAATTTGCCACATCAGGGTGAGCACTAGTCACAGGCAGTTAAAGCTAGAGGTCATAAGAAAGGGTGGATTTTACACCCAGCTGGGGGTTCTGACAGTGCTAAGCTATGCAAAGAGAACCACGAAGGCTGCACAACATAGAGAACTGTGTTTCTGCCATATTCCCGTTACAGTATCAACTACTGTTTTCTTCCAGAATACCATTGGGTTTTAGGTGACACAATATGCAGATAATGAAGCAGAGGCTGAGTATATGACATTTTCTCTGAAAAGCAGGTTACTTCTTTCTAGCAAAGGGAACTGGTGTTTTAATTTCCCACAATCATCATATAGGTTGCGTCAATCTTGTTTTCCATTATATCGCATTGCCTTAGGGTACTCTGTGGGTTTTGAGAGCATCACTCAGCAGCACAGCAATACTTTCTGAGAGGCTGCCGATTGCTGTGTCCGTACAGCATGGACACATGCATATTGCCTGAGAGCTTTTCCTCAAGTACACACCTCCGGCTTATTCTGTGTTTCCATTCAGTCCTTTTGCAATGGCTCCCTGTCTGTATGTATTTTACGAAGTAAATATCCCCTTCTGCATTGTGCCTTACACTTTCCAGTTTCCCAACACCTCCTGATGTGCTGAATTACTCTAATATGTGTGAATATGCAACTCAGCATCACTTTCAAATATTGGCGTTAAGAGAAAGCATTCATACTAATATTACTATACAACTGCAGTAAGGGTGATTGTATACAAATGTTTGCTGCATCCGTAAACAAAGCGTTGAACATGGAATTACCTGCCAGAAAATCTTTATCTTGGATCCTTTGTGAATAACAGTTTGCAGTGCTACTGTAATCTAAGGAATTTCTTTAGCCCTTTGTGGTGTCAAGCAAGTACAGTGTGTGAACCTTTGCTTATACAGGAAATAGAACTGAAAAAGAAGTGAAAGGGAACTGAAGCCTTCTGGTTTAGTCAGTCCAGTCCATCCTGGTTTTATTAACAGCCTCCCTGTTCCAAACAAGGAGCACTACAAAAGAATTGTGATGAATGCATTCAGACCCACTAATTTTACACACCTGCTTTGCAACCTTAGGTGCTCAGAGTCACCCTCTTGACTTTGACCAAGTAGTCTGGAGAGATAAGCAGCCAGGGTAGGTAGCATCAGTGTCTCGGTCCTGGTGCTTCGTTCTTGTCCATGAGTCTTTCAATCTGCTTCTTTCTCTGCAACCAGTGGTCTCTATGGACTGGTGTGGAGGACTGTCAGAGGAAAAAGGCCATGGCTCTGCCAAATGAATGCTTCCTCCTGCACCTAAATGTTCAAGAGCAGAGCAGCAGGGCAGGGGCTGAACCACTCTCAGAGCCACATCTGTGATACAAGCAGCCCAAATGGGCTCGCACAGAGGGAGAGGCACTTTTTCCCACTGTTTGTTCTTGTTAGAGTACTACTGAAAATCCCTCCCTTGTGATCAGCCATTTCCCGAAGGAAGTGTAGGGATTTTTTGGTATATCCTCTTATTGGTGTTGATGAGGAAAACCAGAAGTTTGAATGTTATTCTCAATGGAAAAACAATAAAGGGAGGTTAGGTAAATGAAAAGGAGGAAGGATGGACTGAGGAAAGGGAAAACACAACACGCAGAAAAGGAGAAAGAAATAAAAGTAAGGAAACACGTATCTTAAAAACAAAGTCACCAACGGAGCATTTCATTGTCTTGTATTTTTCTGTCAGTCTCTGCATTTTGGCATAATCTCTGTATTTTACTTCTGTGTCATTGGTATTCTCTAGCTTCCAAAAATATAAAAGTGAATTTATATATTTTACATGAGAAACAGAAAGTAAAATAGGAGACAAACAGAGCTGCATTATGAGGAAAATTATTTTATTCAGTAAGTGAATGAAAGGAAGGAGTGACAAGAGCTGCATGGCTTTAATTTATGCCTTTTGAGCTATATCCATCCGGAGGTTTGCCTTCAGCAGTGGCAGCTTCAAGGTGGTGAAAAAGGGAATGTCACTACCCTCCATAGTCTAGAAATCATAGATCTTTTTCCTCTGATGGGGTGTTGAGATCCATTTTTAGAAATCATGGTAGAAATATTATCTTTTATACATACTTCAGAATTACAGAAATTAAACTTTATACAGAGTCTGTTGTCATAATACTCGCTGTTCACTTCTTTAATTCAGTCTCAGGTGTCCCTGTAGTTTCTGAATAGTTAAGGAAAACTTGAGAAAAAAACATTCAAGTTTATTTACTTTTTGAGTTACTGGGATTAAAAAATATAGATGTTTATTTTCAAGGTTAAAAAATTTAATACATAACTTTCTTACAGCTGTATTTTACCCACAGTTTGTAGCTGGGTCGATCTGTCAGGAAGGTGACGGTCAAATTAGAAAATAATAAAGACAGGAATGAAGCCGTCTTATTTTTAGCATGAGGGCATTTGAAATGTTTTTGCTAAAACACAATTCTAAGCAGAAATGGCATTTATTAATAGCCAAGAGGATTTTGGCCAATATCTAGTCGTATTTCATAGTCATCTGGAGTGATCACAGCAAAGGAAGAGCCTCAACTGAGGCGCCCTGGGGTTGTTTACTTGCAGCATTGTCAGAGCATTGGTCAGAGATTCATTCTTCGTAAGAACATCCCTATTAGAAAAATGTTCAATGTTTATTGCAGATGTATAAGCTAGTAGCTTGAGTGGCCAGAGGGCATTATTGTGATCATCTATTCTGAACCACATGTGGGGATTACTTCTGTTTTGTGCTGAGTGAGTGTTCATCATAAACAGTCTTGGGAGGACAAGGTAAGGCTACTAATCACTAGGCTGTGGAGAATACATCTGCATGATGTATTCTACCTGTTTGACCAAGCACTCACGTAACTGTGATTAGTACAGTTATGAGGTTCGGCTGGTAGTAGTGGTGATGCTAGAGGGCACAAAAGGTACATCCAGGTGACTGAAGTGGGTTGACTGAAAATTTTGTGATGAATGTAGAAATAAGCAGTGCCTCAGCTCCCTTGAGGTAATCCAGGTTGCAGACGACATCCTGACACTACGAGTGCTGCAAAGTTGCATTTTTTTTCACTGATACACAGACATGTGATTAACTTAAAAACCCACCAAAACCTATTCTTTAAAAACAAGTTTTTTGAATTTTACCTGCTTGTCTTGTCTTGGTTTTTTTACATCTCTGTCTCAAAGGCTCTTATTTTTGGGGTCCCATCTATTAACCACTCATGCTAATCCATGTCATGTTTTTTGATTTGAAAAAAAATGACTTTTCCCCACAGGCTAAGATTGATTGACAGCTCTCTCATCTTTAAATATTTCAAGTACTATGGCGACTTTTGCTTTGTACTGTCACATGTTGTGCTGTAAATATGTAATACGCATAATATTAATATATGTAGCTGCTTGACCGGATAATTCCTTGCTCTGCCTAAGTGACTTAAGCAAAATTCATGATATTAAGTATTAAATCTATATTCATTTTTTGGCAGTGCATTTTGGAGTTTACTGCATCTGTAGAGAAATTTGTCTTAAAAAATTAAAATTCTACCTCTGTAGTAAAACCTTCAGTGTTTGAAGGCTGGCTCAACAGGCATGAATTATGTATCATATCTGACTGCTGCTTGCCTGTGCCAGATTAGAAAAGAATGTTTTTCATCTTATTTGCACGCTTATAGCTGGAGAAATAAATGAATGCAAAATTTGACAATTTTTTTTCAAAACCACAACCACTAATTTCCAAGACTGAAGGAATGTAGGGATATTTTTCCCAGCATACTGTTGCAAACTCAAACAGTTGTGACCTACAGGACTTCCGGAGCCGTTTAACTACATCAGAGTTTTTCTTCCATGTCTTCCGTTTGTCCAACTCATCTTTAAGCATTTATAGTTTTGATGTCCATAACATTCTGTGTTAACAAATTCTACAATTTCACATTTCTAGTATGAAAAATTACTTCCTACTGTTTTTCTGAAGTGCTTTGAGTGGTAATACAGTTTGCTACTCCCTCAAATTACAATATTAAAGGAAGAGTTTGTAGGAAGAAACTGTCACAGAAATGTCAAAGGACAAATAATGTGGCATATATTTTACTTAGCGGCTGCTGGGGAAGAATAGTCAAGGAGATAGCTTTTGTCAAAGCACTGTCCAAATACTGTGGGCTGCTTGGATAATAGATTTAAGACTGCTCTGAGAGTGTTATAGTAAGGGTATTTCATGTATATATGGCATGTTTCATAATAATTCCTCTATCTTTGCTTTTTCTCATCTTGAGAAAATGAAATAGAAATCTTCTTTTTAAATTATTTATCTTTGTCTTGTGAGAGAAAATGTGATCAGATGTGGGAGCCAAAAATTCACCAGACAACCACTGCTTTAGGGTGATCTTCATCAGGCTCTGTTGATTTCAATGACTTCCACTTTTAAAACATTGTAAAATTTATATCTACATATCATTTAGCCTTTTCATTTCCTCTTCTGAAAGATGTGTTCCTACTACTTCGTTATTAAATTTTATATGTGTGAAAAATTGGCTTAGAATACTTTTTTGTTCTAAATGAAAGGGTGAAAAGAACCATTGAATACTTCTAATTTCTAATTTGTCCATACATACTTCATCTATTATCTTGTACTGTACACTAGCAATGTGTCATTTCTTTCAGTTTTGTGTAATTCTTTTTGATTTTCAGAGCATTAACAAGCTCCAAATATAACCACTATAGTATACTTCCTGTTTTTCTTGCTTATTGGAGGAATTCATTACTGGTTTTAATGCTACCTCTTTTAACTGCTAGTTTGATGGACCCTTTTTCTCCTTGAGATTTCATTCTCATAGGAACAAGTTCCTTGAATTTGTTGAAGAATTTTTTGAGAGTGGTCTGAAAGGTAAAAAATGATTTTTTTTTTTAATAATGTTTGTTAAATCCAGTGTTATGTGTTTTGAGGACTGCCTTTTGGCTTTTGAATTCTCAGAATTGGCAGTACCATGGTATACTACTATCTAACAACACAGAACTCTTCAACATGAGATACTGTCACAGTTAGTTTGGTTTCTTCATCATTTTTTTTCTACTTTTATGTATTCATTCTGCTATCAGTTTGTTGTAGTTTGAAACAAACAGTTCACTAAGCAAATTGTCTGGCATAGATCTCTGAAAGAAGTTGCTGATACAGTAATAGAAATAATTTGTTTTATTCTTTTATCCTTATATCACATAATCTACTAAAATGGTAGCACTTATTTTGCCAAGGCAGAAATCAAGACAAGATGTTAAATGACCTGCCAGAAATTGCAGGGAGAATGTAGGTCACCTGTCACAACCACTGCTTCTTTCCATGTCCCCACTTACATCTGAATGTAGATCTGGAAAGGAGAGAAATCATATTGCCTACTCTGAAAACACTGATGTAAAAATCAAAAGGAGAATAGACAGAAACCAATGTTTTTCTACTTTAACATAATTACTATGACCCATGGAATTCACACCACCAGCAACAAAATTTACTCGTAGGCTCAGTATTTGCAACAGATGTGCATGAAGCACGGGACATTGTGTGCCAGTTGTGGCTCTGTCCCTCTGAAAATTGCAGCCCATATATACTCCTTTAACTAAGGAAACAATAAAACTGTTGTGACTATATTAATAGTTTTACAGAATAAACTGGGGGATGCCTTCAGCTTATAATTCCATATGTATTTCACCACCCATTTCCTGAGGCTCTCTTAATATTACTACAGACCTATCTACTCCCAAGTCCAGTTAATGTCTACTGACTGGTACTCCTTATTTAGGAAACAGATATAAATGCTCATGAAAAATCTTCCAGATGAGTTGCTTACACATGAGACATATGTGCAATCTTTTTCTAAAAACAGCTGTAGTCTGTAAAATAGGCATATAATCATCTTTCTGAATAAGCAGACTACTAAATTCCTAGTTAATGTACAGACCAAATTTATAACTGATCCTTTTTTATCCATGAGACTTTTAAGGAAGACAGCCTTCATCTCTCTTTTTCTGGTGGAAGAATAAGGTTGAAGGAATTAATCGCTTGCATGAACACCTATGTCCTGCTCTAACAGCAGTCCACCCAGCTAACTCTCGAGAGACAAACATTGCTTCGTCGCGAAGGCTTGAGAACAGTTAACGAGCTGTAGCGATCCTGACTGGAGAAGGATGACATGCTGAGCAGTTAGCGATCCACCCAGCAGTCAACCCGAGCGTGCCGGGGCCCGTGCCGCACCGTGCTGCGTGCTCAGGGTGGCTTTCAGGGCTCCGTTGTACAAAGTCCCGGGCTGCAGTGCGGTCACAGCCAGCTCGTGGGAGCGGAGGAATCCCTCCCGACTGGCACTGGTAATAATGAATAGAGCTCTTGTCTTGAAAGGAAAATCCTGTAATGGCTTGAACAGCAAAAATGGGGTAACCCTTCGTATGGATGGGGTCTGCACGGTGTGTTACATGCAGATAGGCCAGAGGCTCATTCAGTGCTGCGCAGCTTGAGGTTCCCAGCATCTAAACAGACATAACATTGTCTATACTACTCTCCCTTCCTTGATAGTGTTAACTTTAATAAATAGTATTTCAAATGATACTTTACAGAGTTTGAGTGACTGTCTTACTGGAGCCATAAATGGATCAGGACCTTCTGGTGCAAAACATTTGGTGCAGTCAGCAGGTCCAAATAAGAAATGCTTTTCTGGAGAAAGGACAGTGAGGAAGAGATAAACTGTGTGCCTGCCTGGCTCTGCACACAGCTGTGGGGGCAGCTGCAAGGCATTTGTCTCAGGTGATATTCCCAGTTAACTGGGAAGTGAGGAGGAATTTTCTGCATGTACCACCCCAGTCTACCCCGAGTATTAACTTATCTCAGGAAATATAGAGTTGAGAAAGGAAAATCTGTGCCATGTTTGTTTTTTACTGATGTGCTTGACGTGGACGTAGGGATGCATGGAGCTGACATGAGCAGACGCACATGAGCTGCAGGCACAGCAGTGCATGGCAGCCCTTGGGCAGCAAACACTAGGTCAGTTACAGTATAATTTAATAGAGATGAGGTAAAATGTACCAGTACCATGAGCAAATTATTTATAGCAAACTGTAAAACCATGTAAGTTGGAAACAGTAAATACTGGTTCTGCACAGCACTGAATGATTTAGAGATAAATTTTCAGTCTAGAAATAGATGAGGGAAATACTGTCACAATTTTGCAATGTGATCCTGTATGGAAATCACATACTAATAACATACTTTAGATTATTGAGTTATGTGTGGATGACAACCGTGTCGTGAAACTGTTCTAAGAGGACATGCACGTGATTATTCCAAATGAGGCTGAAATGAGACTATATTCAATATAAACAAGTAACACCTATGAAATAAATGGCTGTTCAATAGTTAATGTAATGTGCTGCAATATGGTTTGAGTAAGGTTACCCACTTATTAAGCATAATTCTATGTGTTGGTATTCTTCGGAGGACAAAAATCTTTCTTGATCCTCATGTGACACTGTCATCAGCCTCTGACTTCCAAGCAGTTCTGAAGATATGAAGTAAGAACAAAGTAAGTAGCTTAACATTTTAAACCTCGTTTACCTTGTGATAATTACGACATTTATTTCCAAAATGAAGTTACTTCGCATACAGGGGCAAAGGGGATTACAGTTCTACTGGAGTGTAAGCACTCAGCATAAATCCCAAACTGTGCTAACTAACTGCATTTATATTTCTAGTTGTTAGCTATAAAAATACTGTTGAGATCAAGAAGTAGATACAATTAAAATAGTGAGCTCTCTGGGCTATGAAGCCAGATTTAAAGCTGGGTTATTCATCCTTGAAAAAATAACACCCAGTTAAGTGTGTGCCACTCCAAGCAGGGACAGTAAGTGCCTAAATAACTGGTCAGCCAATCATTAAGAGAGAAGACATGTCCAGGGAAGGTTTTAATTTGTATGCAGAGGAGCTTGGTACTGCATTTTACTTTAGCACATACTCATATTATGAAGAACCAGTTACAAGTTATAATTCCGCTCCCATTAAACTTGGTGTGACAGAACATATGTTTTTCAGAGCTTTCCAGCTCCCTCAAGGGATAATATTTTTTCTTCACTGTGAATGTAAATGAGTCCTTAATGCTTTTGTAGAACCTATCTGATCCAAAATTATCTCATGCATAAAAAGTCAAGCTTAAAAGGAAACTGTTTAACTATAGAAAGATTTGGCATCTCTGAAACAGCTCTCCGTACTTATGATCAGAAAACGTATAGTGTTCAGCTAAAATAGGCTCCATCTTAAAAGGTCTGCTCCAAGTGCGTAGTCTGAGTTTTGGTGAGTTCAAAGCCTGCTGGGCTAGCTTTCTGAATGACAGGGAGATGAAAACTTTCATCACAGGCTGCTGATTCTGCTTCTCTGCTTCCAGAAAGTTCAGCAAATCAGCAGAGCCGCACATGAGCTCCAGTCCTGCAGAGCTCCTGATCACTCAGTCTGCAGCGTTCAGCTGCTCAGCAAGACTCCCCTGGCTGCAATGTTGCCGCGTTCCCATATTTTGCAGGGCTGGAGTGCTACGGAATTAGATCTTTCAGCGTGATTAGCTTTTTCATCAGTCCAAGAGATCACACATGACTTTTCCCCTAAAAATTTCTAAGTAAAGGAAGCATGGATATTCTTGGTTTTGTTGGATTGTGGCAAAAATGTGGCCTATTTTTGTTTCCTGTGCTGTAAGCCCAATTCTAGCTTTAAAATAGAATATGTAAATGTAAGCAATTAATTATCTACATAACAATGGTGGCTCAATACCATCAACAAACGAAGTTTGTTAGGTGTTTTGAGATTCAGAAATGAGAAATTATATTGGCACAACTAGCATCTATAATTTTTATTTACATATATTGAGTTTTGTTTATTGGTAAAAGAACGTTTATTTTGAGAAAAATTTATACGAGGAAAATTGCTTGGTTTTAATTTTAAAAAAAGTCAAAGATATAGGAGACTAAATGATTCCAGATACTCTTGAAATCTTTTCATTTCTAACCATCAGTTTGAATCAAGGACTGCAGGCTCAGACTGACAAGCAATGAAAGTCTAACTTGGGATGGCTGGTGAGGTGCTCTGTTCCTCCCTGCTATGCAGACAGCTCAGTTTCTCCGTGGGCAGATCCTGAAACACCATTGTTCACAGCACAAGATTTTAAAGTAACCATAATCACTCCCATAGTTTAAGAGGTGCAGCTGTCAGATATCTGTGCAACAGGGCAGATGACAGGACTACCCTTGTGAACAGTCTTAACCCCAGAGGCTTCTGACTACAAGTCAGCATCCAACGTGACAGGTTTATGCAATGGTTGTTCAGTAGCATAAATAAATTAACCAAATAGTATAATATCTTTTCCTGTAAATGGAAACTGTCACACCTGGTGTGCTAGTAGGAGCCTTAAACCAATGGAAACCTGTAGGGAGAGAAGACAAGTTTAGAAAAAGGACACCCTAATGCATGCCAACTTTATTATTGGTATGTCCTGTCTCTTGGGAAAATTAAAATGTAAGCTAGGAGTTAATCAAATGTATCTATAGTGAATACTTTGCATACTATATTATGTATAAAGCTTCTGGCAGACTTGAAGATGTTCGTTAACTGTAGGAAGGGCCCTTCGGCTGGAAAGACACAGCCAGGAAGTAATACAGGAGGGCAGAGCTGCTCCCTGGAAATGAGACGTCTGGGTTCACAGCACTCCGAGTCAAGCACAGGCACCCTTGATTCATTATTGATGTGACTCAGGAACTTTGGTTCCCAAAGCTAACGTTTATCGGAATAAAAGAACAAACAAGAACCGCAAGGACAACACCAACCGCTCACCTATTCTAGAGGGTATCACTTATTTCCTTCATTTATCGTGTGAATAAAGAGCAAGATGAAGCAGTCAGGTTTTTTGGGGTCAAGCTACATGACATATATTGTTTTAGACTAGATAATTGTTTTCTTGGTAGGAAATATGGTAGTTCAGAAAAATATAGTAGTTCTTTTGTGGGAAGAACAAAACCATAACATTGTAATCTGCATCTCTTTAATGTAAGCTAGATGGTTTAAACTTTTAAGGACTTTAAATCTGCTGTTCAGTATAATGGCAAGAATCTTAATAAAAAGGGATACCCTTTTCAAAGATGATCTGGTAGGATTGGTTAGGTATATCACTACAGAAAAAAGTGTGAAGGCATGCTGGTCTCCGAATAGAAACGTGCTGTGTCACCTGTATTCCCAAACTTACATTGGGCGGATTTTGTCTATAACAACATTTTGTTTGTATTCATTTTGTCTATAAAAGTAAAGGACACAAGTTTCTGTTAGTGAAGTAAGGGGTTGAGTTCTGAACTGCAAAGCTAGAAACTCAGATACTGGTAAAAATATATGTAAACAAAATTATAGAAAGAGTGCCTGCAATGAAGGTTATGTTCTAGCTGCAACCAATTTAACATGAGAAGTGAAATACAACAGGCCAGCCGAGCAGTGTTCTAACATGTAGTGATCTTTTCTCAGGACAGTCCTGCTGAGCTTAGATGCTGACTCTACCTGTCTGCTAGATGCTTCTCACTAAGGCTTACTGTTTCCTGAAAGGTCAAC
>Ga0181612_165991_pt1 | contig 18856 bp, 8 predicted proteins | sample HoacroProtozoa21_FD_119630 | JGI IMG/M metagenome (GOLD analysis project Ga0181612, IMG submission 119630) | Hoatzin crop microbial communities from Cojedes, Venezuel. Combined Assembly of Gp0051906, Gp0051904, Gp0051908 | reverse complement strand
CATGCAGTTAAACGCTGCGTCACAAGGCGCGTGCACAAGCGGGAACAAATCGAGTCGCCCGATTCATGAAGGGCTCCCACCACCACCACCACCACCACCACCACCACCGGAAGCGCATTCACTGCATACAGACATGCTGTAAAAGCATCTCCTACAGAAACAAAGAAAATCAACCCCAGAACCCCAATTGAGTACTATCAGCCCTCAATAAAGATCTGAAATGTGTAGATGAAGGATCAGATTACATTTTGGATCCAAACTAGGTCGCATTTGCTGCTAAAGCCAAAAACAAGCTCTTCTTCCAAAACCACAGGATAAACAGAAGCCTTTCCATCATCGTGGAGCATTCTTCAGCTTGATGTTCCTTTCAGAGCACAGTCCCTCTCATGTATAAATGCCATGGTAGGATAAGGATTCAGGAGTGGCGGGTTAATGTAATAATATTTTGCAAAATGAGAAAAATAATCAAATAAACCCTCAAATAGAAATGCTGGCATTCATTCCCAACAGTGCAGTGTCAAAAAAGGAGATTATAATTACCTCTAAGCCTCACAACAGCAAATGCGCTTTCCCGGGGGAGTTTTACCTCCATAAATTAAAAATATCCTAATTTACAAGTATGGGCTCCATTAAGCCCTATAAAACTACCGCCACAATCCTGCAAACTGTAAAGCCCTCTAATCCCACACCCAGACCTCGCAGCACTTGTGGGTGGTCTTTCCAGCTGATTAGAAGTAAGAGCTCTGTATTCAAGTGCAATTATTCCACTTTAAACCCAGGCAGGGTATGATAAGCAGGAATGACAGATGACTGCAGATACTACGTGAACCCACAACTGGAGGATCTCAAAGCGTATTGCAGCCATTACAGAAAGCAAGATGATCATCCCCCTTGCAGCAGAGACCCACAAACCTGCCTGAACATGAAAGAACACAGCTGATTTTCCACGGATGGGGTGCTGGGTCTCAGCTCAAATGCTAGTTTTGCTCCTTGGTGAGACACAACGAAACAGTGACAACATCCACCAGTGCTGCTTTTTGGTTGCTTCATTTATTTTGTGCAGTTAAAGTTGGAGGATCCCACCCTGCTCCTTCTGCCCCCTGCATCTGCTGACACCAGGTCCCAGACAGGACTGGGGACGGGCTCAGCAATCCCATGGAATCACTGATCCTCTGCTTTGACTAGTGGAAGCAGCTGATGGGTTCAGAATCCTTTTGGACAAGTTGTTTATACTACGCACACAGACCCAGATACCGTTTTTGGTGTTGAGGCTTTCCAGTAACTCTTCATGTTCTGCATGAACAGCCCCCAGGAGTAGCAATTTCCTTTTTAAAAAAAAAACACCAAACAACTTTATCACTTGCCTTTAAGATCAGGGCTGTGGAACTAAACAAACAAACCCAGCAAAACACAACCATCTACCTGTTCCTTCCCCTTCCCCCAGGAAGAAGCCAGTTCTCCCAGGCTGTCCCCAAAATAAGAAGTTTGAAAGTGGCAGAACAAGGAGCGCAGCACGGACCCCTGGAGAGGTTCAGGGACCTGCCTCCGATCGCAGGGCTACGGCTTGAGAGGAGCCTCTTAGGAACACCTTACGATCCACCGATCAGAGCTTGTAACTAGCAGAAAAGATCTCCAGATAGCTTAGCTGATCAGCATGATGGTATTTTCCTAAGAAACAGTGATGAATATTTTGTTTTGCTGTAACCCAAAGCTGCTGGGTTTTACCTACGGATTCCAGAACTTCAGGAAGAATTTGCAAATAATTGTGTGGCTCCTCCTTCATCTTTGACTCAGCTCCAACCACAGCAACAGCACTAATATGTCTGCAATTACAAAGGTTTTTTCTAACACCGTTTAACGACCATGCCAGCGTGTGTTTCCAGGCCCGGACTGCCCTTCAGCCTCTGGGGTTTCCGAGAGGGGCTGGCTGCTGGCTACAGCCTCTTTGGTGCACACAGTTATTTAACCATCGAACCTTGCACTGCTATTTCATTAGCAAAACCACAACCGCATGTGAAGAGTTCGAGTCATCTGTTAGTCAACTTCTTGCTGCAGATGCCAGGAGCAGCGCAGCATGCAAGCCAGGCCAGCAGCCTGCAGAGAAGGAGATGTTCTCTATGAAAGAGAATAAACTGTCATATCAGGCAGGACTAATACTCAAGGCACGATCAATCCTTGTAGACGTTACTTAAAGAAAGAGGGTAGCATCCATCAGCAATCGGTAACATGGAGGGAGGCAGGATGATCTACCTTTGCTCGTGATGGACCTGCTCAGCCCCGAGGAAGAGGATTCACCACTCCTCAGTGCGTTGTGCCTTCCCCTCTGGAAGCCCCAGCAGGGAACCATGATGGGATCAGGCAGCTGATGGGACCCGACGGGATCCCTCCTCTTGCTGCTGAGCCAGAAAACATTGCAAATATCTCGATATGATGACAGACGTTATGAGACCAGTGAGCGGGAGAAAAGGAAGGATAAAAGAGGGGAGTAGCAAAGAACCACAAGTTTTTGGGCTAAAGTCACTCGGAGGCTGCTACAGGAAGAAGCTCCAGGTGGAAGGAGTGGTGGAGCAGGAGGGTCTCTGGCAACAAGTGGAAACCAATGTTGGAGAGACAGCGTGGAGACGAGAGCACAGCACGGGCTTCATCATTGGCATTGATTTTACACGGAAAGTATTTAGCTATGATTGCAGCAGGTGTCAGAACAAACCCCTTCAATTCGATCAAGGCCTTGAGAGACTCTACAGAGAGGATGATAAAATCAAGAGAGCCATTTCATGCCAGACCCATCTGAATCCGGCTCTGCTGGGCTTCAAGCTCTGACACTTCTCAGCTCATCTGACTCGTGTTGTGTTTTATTCAAGGATGATGTACTTGTTCCTATTGCTTTTCTCCTTCACCATGGAACTTCTAACTTTTAGAAAATAACCAGCTGTAGCAAAACTTCTGTTTCTTCAGCTTTCCTCCTTATTACTGCTTCTTCGGTTTTTAAGTCTTCAGACATTTGACAAATAAAAATACTGCCTTTTCCACACAGCAACGTGTGCTACACTCGCCAACAAGCTACAATAACCACTTCCTTATGTTACAACAAAAGTTTAATCAAACAGCATTTTTCTAGTGCCTGCTCACACTCCACAGTATGAAATGAATTCCAGAGTCTTGCTGAACTCCAACGCCTGACAAACTTTTCATTCTGTAATCATTTTTCAGAGGAAGGGAAAACAAAATACATAAAATAGACAAATGGAAATATCACTAATCCCATCATGGCCGCAGAGGAAAGGGTAATAAAGAGAAATATGACAGAGTGGAATTTTTCTGCAATGACTCTGCTCGAGTTCTTTATCTCCCGAGCTTTCCAGACCACTGCCTCACCTGGGGGAAGGCAAGGCAGTTCTGCTGATGGCAGCAAAAGGTCTGCTTTTGACTTTCAGAAGCTTTTAGCACCCATCACATTTTGCACTTCAGAAGAACAATGCAAAGAGGGGAGAAATGGTAGGAGCTGTCAACACCATTCTAAATACATGCAGATATGTGGATTTGTTTAACTATAGGAAAGCTTTTGTTAATATAGGAAGGTAATTATTAACTTTAAAGGCAATGAAAAACTTTACTAGCAATAAAAGCCACCACATTGATTATTTATGAGTGTTTGCTTGGCAGTGCTGTGCAGATCTGGTGTTAGACACTTGCATGCCATTTAAAGAGTGCATAGTAGTACCGGACTTAAACATATGCTTAACTGTAAGAAAAATGCTGAAATGCTTTGATGAAGTGAGGTTCTGCAAAAAGAATATAATCTATCCTTTCCTAACATAGACTCATTAAAACATTATCGATTCAACTACAACCATGAACCACCAATAAATCAGTCCTGCAATTATGCCCTGTCCATCTCTCCGGTGAAGACATTGGATTTCCTCACTGAAGTCTGTGGCTAGCAAACAAATTACACCCACGCCACCCAAAAAAACCCCAAGCTAGTTTTATGAGTCCCAATCCTGCCAGCAAACTTCCCATATCCACCAATTACAGTCAGAGGGGAAAAAACGAAGGAAAAAGTGCTTCTCTGTGCAGCCCCTCCTCACTCTGGCACCCAAGCATTGCCTACGAGACCAAGCCGACCTTTACCTCAGTATGGGGTATCGTTCTTTGGGGAAGGACTCTAGGGATCGTGGAAAGAAAAGCCATTTTTAATTTTGTTTACTTAAGTCTTGCTCATTTAAGTATATTTGTCTTGATGGTTAAAAAAGAAATGTTTCACCTGTTGCAAAAGAAAAAAAGTAGTTACACTTGCTCTGGAAAGTACCTAAAAAACTCCCATGAGTCCAAATGATTTATTCTCTCTGTAGTCCCTCAGACTCCTCTTCTATTAAAAAACGGGTGAAGTTTAGCCCTCTGAAAATTAATTGCTGACAACTTTCTCCTATGATGTATATCTCCAGAGGTTTTGTTGGCAACTGATAGTTGCTGCTCCTCACATCTGTACTAAATACTGTCTGCTGGCCATAAATCCTGCCTGCTCCCTGGAGTCATGTATGCCTCTCGTCCCATATATATTCCGAATGGAAATGAAAGCCAGCTGGAGAGGCAGGGGGGAGCGGGGAATTAACCAGGCAGGCAGCCATTTCACAGCCAGCTACAGAAACCCAGCACTCCCCTGTACCTTCAGCTAACGAGGAAGGCTAAGCAGAGAGACAGCAAGAGCTTATTGATGATTTGGGATGACCGTCAGAAAGCCCAAACAATAAAATCACTTCAATTACTGCTTCATGCATGCAGGTTAAACCTCCTCCAGCTTTCACCATCATTTCAGTTCTTCCCCTCTTCCCCCTTCCCCTTCATGTCCGTAGGTAAAAGGAAAAGCTATTTTTGATGCAAAGGGAGGGGAAGAAAAATCAGCAACGCCACCATCAAGCAAAACCTCTTAAATTCCAAGCTCAGAAAGCTCAAACCTCCTTTTGTTCTTTTGAATGGGACAGGAAAAGTAGTAATGCATGAAAATTGGAACAAGGAATCAGTACTTATATCCACAAAGCCAAGGCAAAGGAACAGCTACTTGATAATGGCTTTCCTGCCACCAGCCTAAGAGATCTCAAAGAGAAGGATAAAAGCAGGGCACAGTCTAACCAGTTCAGCTCATGCAGAGTAAGAATGTTGCACCTCTCATCTGAGACGTGTAATTTGGCAAGCATAACCCTTGTTGGCTTGACGGGAATCTCATGAGCTTGAAAGAAACCTGGGGTCTAAAGATCTTTGGCATCTGGGAGTGGGAACAGCATCCATCACATGTATAGATTTTTCGCTAGCCCACAACCATGGTTTCAGTTCTCTTTCTTGCAAACAGTCGATACTTCTGCAAGTAAGGAGAAACCAGCAAGGTGCACAGCAGAACGCCTGGCTAAGCGTCAGACTGTCATTTCTGACATGGCTAATCTGAGTTATTAGTTTTGATCTTCTTGTCCCACCCCGGGAGAGCTGGCAGTTCCACCGCAGTCACCCATTTCAGAGGGGAAGCACTGCTCTCACTTAACTGCTGAAAAGTCAGCACTAACTTACTCCTCCACCGTGTTCCAGTTCCTTCTCAATGGCTTGGAAACCAAAACTTCATGCAGCTGGGAGCTACGGCTCAGGGAAGCATCACCCATCCTGCAGATGCAAACCAGGACTAAAAAGTTTTCATCGCTGAGTTTATTTTAAGGATACTTTGCTCTCATGTAAAGTCTGTCTTCCAGAAAGCAGACGCAATGAGGACATCAAACAGCAAGGAAGAAAAGTTGTTGAGTGTATAAACAGGAATAATAATATTAAAATGACTAATGGAAAATTTAAAACAGAATATTAGGGGAAAAATCTACCATGGAGCATCACTGAGCTCTGCCAGTCTGATCTGGAAAATACTCCTTGACATGGCAAAAGCATCAGTCCTGTCCTGCTCTGAAGAGTGCCAAGACTGACAAACCCCCAGCATTTCTGGCCAGTCCAGTAGCCACGAACACGCAGCCACGGCCGATTGCAGCAGCTCCACAACCCCCCCAGCCCACGGTTCAGCCTGTGACGTCCCGGTGTTCAGGGCTGCGGGGACAGAGGGAGGCCGAGTCTGCTTGTCCTGTTCCCTCCACGGAGAATTAGTGTCCCTGTTTTGTAAGGTGAACAGCTCTCTGCTTTCTTACCTGCAAACTCTGCCATGTTTTCCAGTAGCAGTTGCCCCAGGAACATAAACCAGACACATTTGTGCAGAAAGAATGACAAGGATTAAGTTTTGGTTTATGTTTCCTTCCTCTCAGGTAATCTTTATGCCAAGATGAGATGCAGATACACAAGGAGCAGCATACGACTCCACAATAAAACAACAACAGGTATAGAATCAAGCCATTTTAGAAGCAACAGCAATTTAACAAAGAAAAAAACAACTTAAAATATAAATAGTTATAGCAGGAGCACATACCAAGGAAGCATATGGTACAGTCTATTTTACTAATTAGTTTTCAGACCCAGTGGTGGAAATTAGAGGTGATAAACAGCATTTCTCTTTTAGGATCTAAAAACGTATGAAAAACTATAACAGAGTTGAGTAATTGCAGGAGGATATTCATAAAGAGATCTAAAGTCACTGACTATATTTCAGTACAGCATACTTCTTATCTCTTTAAGAAGGGAGTAGTAATAGCCTACATTCCTTTCTCATATGAAGGATTACAATTCATCTCATCCTGATTTTAAAACAGCAATTTTATGGTTTGGTTTTTTTAAAAAAAACAAATTTATGATCTTCTTTTGCTCCCCCCCCCAAATTGCCCAGCGAGGCTGTCTGATGTACACGCTCACAGTGGACAGCCACAAGCTCGGGAGGTCCACAGACCGCCCATCACCCACAGACAGACATCCAATTTCTAACAGTCTATATCTGGTTGCACACAGCACATTTCATCAGCTCTCTGATCAGCTCACAAGTATTAATCAATCTTCAGCTCCCGTTTTGTAGAGCAGATAAAACAAAACGTTGCTATTCCCATTTATATCTAGAATCACAGATGGTAGGTGACTGCGCAGTAGAGCTAACAACCGAACCAGTCTCCCGACCATCCATTATTCAGAGAGGGCAAGCGATACGCAGTGGCAAAGCTCTCTCCCCAAATTCATTGCTGTGCCTGACATAGTAACTTTGCAAAGGCAAGAGGAAGCAGAATTGTTCAGAACTACCCTTTTCCAGCCCAAATGCACAGAGATCTTCACAGTTTTAGTGCCTACCAATAGAACTTTCTGCAACCTTTCAAAAATTATCAAAACAGCACTTTCAGGGCAAAAATCTGCAGTTTTGCATAGAAAGAATTTATTTCCTTTTGTACTGGAATAGGCAGCATAAAAAGAATTGTTTTAGTATTAACAAAGCAAGCCATTTATAGTAACTCAGAAACAAAGCATGGGTTTCCTTCCTTGTGGATCATGAAACTCTGCAGGGAACACAGGACTGCCATCAGGAGGAAACCTGAATCTAAAGGCTCTGTGTAAAAACGGCCCCTCCGTCCTCCCGGCAGCTCCAGCGCTAAGCCATCTCCAGCCCCTTCCAGCTGCCGACCGGCCAGCGTAGCTCCACGGCACGGGTCGCAGCAGCTTCAGTGCTCAGGGCATGAGAGAGGAATGCCCTCGGATCCCTGGGAAACCAGGTGCTTCAGGCAATTTATTGCATTTCAAAGAGAAGAAACTGTACCAAAACAAACCAAACCCACCAACCACCCCAATTATTCTAACCTGAAAAATGGTCAGAAGCCCGAAAACCCATCTTTGCACCACAGAAGCTGGGCTCAGTCTTCACTCCCTCACTCCACTTACAGGGGTGTGGAGGTCCCTTGATTTCAACCATATTTTAAAGAAATCTAGAGTAAAGCAGGCTGGCGTCAGCATGCAGCACCGTGCTTTCGCCTAGGAAAAGCAGCGGGGGCCGGGGCTGGCACCTTGTCTCTCTGGAGCTTCGGGCACCGGGCTGGCGGGGCAGCAGCACGGCACCGCACAGGGGATGCTCTCTGCCCAGAGATCTAAGCAAGAGACAGCTCTCAGCCCATATTATTCTGCATTACCCTATTCAGAGGCACTCATTCCCTGCAGCAATATCCCCTAGACCAAGAGGAACATCTGCCAAAATATTTCAGCAGCCCTTCCAACAAGCATTCGTGAGCCATTCTGGCACAAACGCACACCTGGACCCATTTCTGTGAAACCATTTCCTTTCAAACCCAGCAGGACAGAACAGCTGTATTTTATAGGGTTTAAGCTTTATTAGTAGCAGTGGATTTATTTAATTGCACTGTGGCAAGAGCACAGTTATGTTGCTCAGCCACTCTAAGAAAAGGCCAGAAAACTCTGAGCATCACTGGGCAAATTCTCCAGCCCGCAGGCAGAGCTGGTGACTTTACACACGCACCCTCCTTTATTTTATTAACTACCAACAGTACGCAGGAGCTTACACCCAGCTGCTTCCCCAGAGTGCTCCTGCAGCGTGGATTAAGGAGAAAAGCAGAGCTTCTTTATGGCCACCCAGCCAGGGTGCTGTGTTTGCACCAACATCGAGGGGTCCGAAAGGACCACAGAGGATCAGAGGCAGAATGCCATTTCTCAAGTTAAAAAGAAAAATTAAACATTGCAACCATGAAGCAAGAGTAATAAAATACCCGATGGAAGCATGGGATCAAAGGGGCTGTATTTCAGACAGCTGCTTCCAGCAAGCACCACAGCAGAAGTTGTTACTCAGCACCTTTAGTCTGGGTACAGAGGGACTTGTAACTTCACCGAAAGCCCAGTGGCCCTCCTAATATAGTCCTGCTTTGAAGGTATCTAGGAAACACCAACGTGTTGTCAGAGCAGCTCAGCTTCATTCTTTTGGAAGCCCCTCAGAAGCCCACCTGCCACGCTGACGACACAGCACATCCCTCCCCCTGTCCCCAGGACTGAACTCCTTGGCTTACAGCTGAGAGAGAGACACAGCATTTGAAAGCAAACCACCTTATCATTGCAGCAGCGTTGCAGCCCCGAGGAGAGCACCAGCCAGGAGACTCCAGCCCGGTGGGAACAGCTAGGGATTCAAGGTGGTGGCAGGCAATCAACCCTGTGGGCTCCAGTCTCAGCAGCTCCCCGTGTCCCTGTTGCCTTCAGTCTTGTGGCAAACTCTGGTCCATCACAGGGCAGCTCTTCCAGCCTCGCTCACCCTCCCATGACCCAACCCAGCCTCCTACTCCACCCATGGAGAGGAGAGCAGGTCTATTTACAGAATAACTGATTGCACCTGTCTTTGTACCCCCCCTTTCCCATTTCATCATGTCTAGGGCTTGATTTCAATCACAGACCTATTTTCACATACAGCCCTAGCTATTTTTAGGGCTAAGTAAGCAAATGGCTCATAAACAGCTTCTTGATTCATAACAGTTTATATTGCTGTTACATGGCCTACTTCTCTCCTCTGAAACTTCTGTGCCTCCCTGGGGTCAACATGTCCCACCGCAGCTTGCCCTTAAGCGTTCTGTAACAAGGGAAGTCCAGTTCGAGGGAAGGGGGTAGAGAAGGACCAGGTTTCTGCAAATGGCCTCAGCAAACAGCCTGGCGTGCCCTTAGACATGCATATTCGGGGGACTGCACGACAACTTCATTTCACACTGGTCGTGATTAGACCTGGTAGGAAAACTGATTTCTCCTACTCCATTGCCCTCATTCCAGTTCAGAACAAACCACCAAAACTTTCCACAAGAGCAAATATTTAGAGAGAGATTAATTTCAATTGACACAGCTTTTTTTTTTCTTAGCTAATCAAAAGCACCCTCCTAATTAAAACAGTATGTAAAGAGGAGAGTGAAAATATAACTGCTGTCCTCTCTTTATGCTCCCTACCTGGACAGATTTACAACACTGCCCAGCTCAGGAGAGGATGTTCTGCTCAATAAAGGGGTGTGGAATAATCTCCCGCAGGGTTATGAACTGAGAGCAGCATGAAACAGGGGTGGGGGAAGGAAGGAGCTGTGCAATTACTGCTGGGCAGCCCTCACTAACATTAATCAAAACCACAAACAAACCCTCTGTGCAAGCAGACGGTATGCGGAGCGGCTGGGAGCCAGCACGCTTGGCACTGGCTCCCAGTGCACAGGTTCAGCCCGTAGCTACCCCAAATTTCAGACATTTATTTTCACCTGTTGGGCTCCAGGTTCCCATCTGGGAATCAGAAACAACCACCCTTCCCTACCAGCGTTGTAGGGAAACCTGCGCTGGCAGACGCGCAGCACTCGGGGAAGGCTCAGCGCTCCGGGCCGGACCAAGTCCAGCCAACAGCCCCCTGGAATCCAGCACTGAAGCTGAGCATCTCCCATAACATCTATCCCAAACACCCAGCTGCGGCACCGAGTTTCTAATCCCAGTAGCACCAGTTCAGTGATCACATTGCTTGTCTGTAAGTCAACCTTCCTTAAAGAAACCCAGCCTGAGCCCCGAGATAGGGTGAGATCTGCCTGCCCTAGCCCCAAGGCCTTCAGGGCACTCGAAAAGCTTTAAACACTGAAAAATACAACACAAAGCAGTGAGGCCAGGAAAAGAAACTTATTAATAATGATGACAGTAATAAACCTGCAGCATCATTTTGCTGTACCACACATTTGTTCTGAGTTAATCTTCTTTGCCTTCTGAGGCTTTTTCAGGTATTCAATAAACAGAACACGAAAGCAGTGACAGATTCATCAGGTGCCCCGTACCAGCAGGGAAATCCTGCTCTGTCAATGAAACCCTCAAGCAGTCCCACCGCAGGAATATCCCACGCCAACTCTCCAGCACAGGCGGTTCGCAGCCCTCGGAGCGCTTTTCACCCCGCAGCTGGCAGAGGGGATCCCTTGGGGCCGCCCCAGCTGGGTGAGCCTAGGGCTGAGCCTTCCCCACCCGCCAGGCTCTGCTGGAGCAGGATCCTGCAGCAGAGCGAAGGGCTCAGGACCCCTCAGCTGCCCCACGGCTTCACAGATCAGTGACATCTCTTCACAAACCGTGCTTCATGTGTGACAGGGCGCGACACAGGGGGAAAAAAAAAGTCAGGGCCATGAAGTCTCTAGCAACGCTTTTTGGACTGCATGAAGTACACAGACAGCTGCTATTATGTCTAATGTAAGCTCCCCGTCCCAGAAAAAGGTTATCAATGACTTCGCAGGTGACAACTTTATTTGTGTATTTATTCTTAAATATAGAGCTTTCCTAGAGACGTGGCAAGTGACATTTTATTTGGCATCCTTCTTAAACTGAGAAGGATTGCTCTACAGTTTGCAACTTACTGTAGATGTTTGCTTGTCAGTGAAGGCTACAAACTTATTTTAATTATAAGTGGAGCTAGGGACTGACAGCTGAACTGAGCTGCTTTAAAAAGAAGTGCTGAGAAGAGCCTGGAATGGGTTTTAAGTTTCTATAACAGCCCCATGTTTTATATCAACGGGAAATAGGAACATCCTTCATTTGCATTTTACACAGTTACCAAAGGACAATGGACTAAAAGCCAGAAGGCTTAGAACAACTCCACTTGGTATCAGCTGTCCTTCAGGATGTTTGCTCCATCAGGGAGGTGCCTGAGGCTCCTTACCCATGTCGTGTCTTCAAGAAGCACAAATCCCCTTCCTCCCCCCAACTTTCAGCAGCACAGTGAAGGGAGCAGAGGAAGAAAATTGTTCTGGTTTAACTTACCTACAGTAAACCCGGCATTTTGAGGAACAGCCGCCCTCTCAGCGGGCAAGGAGTTAAAAATGAAGCCCTGGGCTTGCCTGCAGAGCATCCTAAGAGGAAAGGGAGGAATGTCATCTAGTGCTGCACGATCCACTGACCACAGGCAGAGCCGGCACCCAGCAGCAGAACTGGGGCTGTGGACCACAGCTGACTGCATCGGCACAGGTTGACCAGAGCTTGCAACAGCTCTCCAAGTACAACCTAATTGAAACATAAAAACACACTTCAGATTTTTTTATAGTATATACAAATATTTTTTCTCCTACTGGAACATTTGAACATTCCGAATGAGAGTGTGGATCAATAATTCTTCTATTAGATAATTGAAACATGCCTCTTGATTTACACTAATGCACTTGTTAAGCAATAAGCAATCAGGCTGCGGGTGGGTCGGCATTCCTGAAGCATGGATCTGATTAACGGTCTTGCAAGCAGGTGCGGGGCAGAGCGGTGCGGTGCAGCTCAGCCCCGCTGCGCGCAGTCCAGGCGCTGTGCCGACCCGACAGCTGCCTGCGGCACGCCGCTGCAGCACGAGCCTTGCTACCAGCGCTCCTCAGGGCGATGCGCCATCGAACAAGCACGGGGATGGCTCTGGGTTTTAAAGGGTCCTTCTCTTAAATTAAATGAATTTCTTTAGGTGCCTGCCAATGTCAAAAGCAACGGCGGAGGGGCCTCCAGGCACCGCTGTGCTGGTTCCCCCTTCACAGCATCTGCTGACACCAGCTCTGCCCACGGACAGGGCCAGGTCCCTCGTCCGGCAGTGACACCTCGGCTCTGCGGGCTGACAGTCCCTGTCTGACAGCTCAGCATCCTCACCCAAGACCCAGAGCAGAAAGCCAAGCCCTGCATACAGCGGGGAGGCACGAGGGACAGCCTTGGTAAGACGTTCTACTGACACAGGCTGCGTGTGCTGCCAAGTCCCAGCACTAAGCCAAACAATTTGGTTCATCAGAGATAAACACTTTGACATTGATTTGAGCTAAATTAGGCCGTGAATGCCAGGTTCACTACGTCTCCGTGCTACTGCACGTGTGTCCAGCTTTGCGTCGGCGGGGCACTGCAGCACCAGCACCGTGCCAGGAGCAGCAGCTTAGCCCCAGCTCAGTTCTTGTTCAAGGGAGAGCTTGTGGTGCAGTTCCCATTGACCGATACATCATTCCCGGCTCAAACTGTATTGAAAAGTTCAGTTCAATTGTACTTTCTTGAAACTTCAGCCCTAATCAATGCACGACAAGTCAGCCAGTCTCCAGCCTGGTTCTGCTCCAGCACAAAGATGATTAATCCCCATCAGATGGGAAGCAGCAGGGTCTGTCTTGCACTCATTAGTGTGTTACTCAACCCCTCAAGGAGCAAACAGCTCACGTGCCATTTTTGGTCAGAACGGCCCGATAAGTCATCCCAAGTTCCTCAGGCAAGTCATAAACGCAGGACTTCTGCTCCCTAGAAGAGGTGGTTGGAAGCCTGATGCTCCAAGGCCTTCCTGATTTGCCCACAACAGGAAGCAGAACCTGCCGGATAGGTTCATGGCCACAGAGCTGGCTGGCTGAGCCGAATGCAGCGACCAGGAGACCTTCAAGGGCTGTGCTGGAGAGGCTCTGGCAAGCCCATCTACATAAACAAGGTTCCTAAGATCAGCTCCAACGAGCCACTTGAGCTGTGTGGCTTGGCTTCACCCAGGCCTTCCCTTTTCCTTGTTTACCCAGCAGCTCGCCTGTAATCAAAGTGCATAATGGAGTAAACCCCTTAAATTACACTTGTTAGAGCAGAGGCCTGGTGACCTGCAGAGCCCAGCTCACCCCAGAGCACAGCCTCCATCTCCTCCGGAGGAACGCACACCAATCACACACCGATATAATGAGCAGCCGGGGGAGAAAGGGAGGACAATGACATTATTTTACTGCCCTCTGACTAATGATGCGCTAACGTGCTCAAGCATTAAGGGGAAGCTGCCAAGCAGTCATGGGAAGCATAATTAATCCCTTGCTTATTAAAGCCTGTGGCATCGTAACGAAATGCCGACACCATTCCGTAAGCAGCACCGGTGCGCGAGTCATGCCCCAGCCCCTCATCGCAGCTCACCCCACGGAGAAGGCATCAAAGGGTCTAACTTGCAAGATGTGGTCTTTTAATAAAAACAACATGGGTTTGAGACGTGGCAGAGATGCCAAGTAACACTAGCTGAGGGTCCAGCCATTCAACCTGAGAAAAAGAGTTAAAATACAAATCCCTCAGATTATTTGGCCCAGGTTAGTTTAAAGGCTTTTCAGTACTTCGCATTCTCCTCCCCTCCCTTTCTTTCTAAAGGAGAAAAGGAAGGGGGTGCATATTTTTGCTTTCTGTTCAGCTTTGCCAGAACCCCAGCGTGCCCGTCACACTCCCACCCAGTGGGACCTCACCCTGCCAGAGCAGCAGGAGGTCTCAGACACCCAGGGGTTATTTTCAGAGCAGTACAGATATCCTCTCACCCATGTGCTTGTTCATCAGCCTTTGAAGAAGCATCCAAGTGCTCTCAACTCAGTAAAAAGGTGCAAAAAAACACCCCAAGCAAAGCTGGATAAATAGAGCCAGGAGAGTCTGAGGAAGCCACCCAGCAAGCCCAGCCTGCAGCCAGCAGCACGGCACAGGCAGCCTCCCTACACCCACAAGGACACAAAGTCCACCGCAGCACCCACAGCAGGGACCACTTCTTGCCAAAGCAAGCAACAGCCCCATCTCACCTCCAGGCACTTCTCTGTCTTTTCAACACTCAAAGTGCTTTTTCACTCTGCTCAAGCCATATTAAGTCCTTCATACCATCCCCAGAGCACATGGAACAGGATCCTCCAGCCTGCCCTTCTCCACAGCTCTCCCCCAAGGACAGGGCTGCCCACCCATCCCAAGGCACCACAGCATCAGCCCCTCTGGGCACAGAGAGCCCCAACCAGGCTGGGCTCCTCGCAAAGAGCCCAGACCTTCCCAGCACAGGAGGAACGGTGCAATTGCACCAGCTTAGGTAGTTTTCAGCTGATGCCAAAGCCCAGCTGGACACATTTATTTCAGTCTAGTTCAACTAATTTAGAATATTCTTAAGCCTAATTATACAAAAAAAAAAAAACTAAAAAGAGGGATTTTGCTTGTGCTTCAGTGACCAGCTACTGTGAGTAGATGAGGCCAGAGGATCTCTTTACATTATTTGCTTCACAGCAACTGCAAGTAAATGCATCAATAGTTTCTCCAGAGTAGATCAGAAGTCAGAACAAGTCCCCACAGCCACAGAAGTAGGCGGGAGGATCCCAGCTGACTGCACAGGCTTTACGTCTCAGCAAGGAATGAGGGAGGTTTTCACGACAATTAAAAATTGAGAGCAGGAAGAGCTATGGTTTGCATCACTAGGGCTCAGATCCTTGAGTTAAACACACACATTTGAATGTAGAAATCTGCACGTGCAAGTAAGCTGCTCTGGCAGTAGCCAAGGGACTAGTGACAGGAACCCTTCCAGCAGGAATCACTGGGATCATCACACGGTCAGCCACAGCCATCCTAGGAGCATCCTCCTGCCCGAGCGAGTGCTGTGCCCGCAGGGAGAGGGGGCTGACAGGAGAGGGTAGAGGACAGCAGAGTCCTGACCCCTTAATGTAGACACATCAACACTAACTGTTGCTAGTCTCAATTGGGACCTGCAAGCAGATCAGCTGAGCTGGAACGTGTTTACATGTTGCTTTGAAATGATCCACCATTGAAGCACCCTCTGACAGGGTGGCATCAAACCAAAAACAACACTACGGTGGCAAACTCACCCTCTGCACGGGCCACCTGGGACGGCAGCCAGCCCCAACCAGGACTGATCCCACAGGCACAGGGGGGTCAGACGAACCCCATGGGCTGTGCTCTACTGGGCTTGGAAGCAGCCCGTGTGCCACAGGTTCCTCCCATCACTGGTTTTTTTTAAACCAGCTGCCTGCTGGTAGGTCCTTGGCTCATTAAGATGCCTCTCCAGGGAGTGCAAACCAGGCGGTGATTAACACCTTCCTGCTGGCAGCCAGTCCTGGGAACAGGGGCCCCACCTTGCCCTCTGGGACGTCAGTGGTTTCCCTCTGGGGTCTTTGAATGTGGCTCTTAGCACTTGTCCCTGGTGATGGCAGGGGTGAACTTCCTCTTGCCCATCTTCCAGACACTCTGCATGGACCCAAAGCCTCTGAATCTCAGGGCCAGTCTCTTGCAGAGCTTGAAAGAAGGCAGATTGTACTTCAGCTGCTTCAAAGCTTGCAGAAGGCTAAATGAAGTCCAGCTACATCTCACCTTAATGGCTCCTGCAGAGCTTTGCGAGGATGCAGAACAGCTGGAAACTGAGAACATGCTGCTGCTGCCCTGTTTCCACATCTCTGCGCTTTAGAGAGTCACAGCGAGAACAAGAGAAGCTGCAAAAGTGGCTTCGTGCCAGGCACAGGGCTCCTGTCCCTGCTGTACTCTCCCTAAGCACCAGCCCACCTGGATGAGTTCACAAAAATACCCCCAGGCATCCAACTTGCAGACAGAATTTGGTCTCAATTCCTTCTGGACATCCTGTCTGTGTCCCTTCCCCTTTACTTTGCTGGATAAGCTTCTGAAGTGATACTTACAGGAGTTATTCATAAAATGAACCAGAGGTTTAAGAGTATAACATGAAATTGCTCTTACCTGCTGCACACGATACATCAGGCAGCTGTGCTGCTGACTCTCTGGAAAAAATCTACCTCCAGAAAGTCTCCCTTAAGTTTCCTAACGCAAAAGCTGCTGGGCAGGAGGGAGGGAGGGAGACAAGACCAGGGTCAGGGAGAGCTGCCTGATTTCAAACATGTTTCAGAGCAACTGTTCTCAGCGTGTTTGCTAATCTCTTGTGACCGATCATTGAACCAAATCTTGCTGCCTGGACAGAGAAGCAAGAAATAGAGAAGAGAAGAAAAAAAGAAAAGGGCAACACTTCAACAATAAATAGGACATCAATTAAACAAGAGAGCATCCGCTTGCACAAACAGCTCAAGGAAGAGCCATCGATTCTTCCACCTGACAGTCTGGACCTGGTTAGCACATGCCTGGTTTGCTGTGATCCCCAGGGAGATGAAGTGTCTGAAATCCTCAGCAAGAAAAGGACAGGTTTCCCAATGTGGTCACGGTGTGTCTCCTTTTAATTAACTGCTTTTGTTTATTTAGATAAAAACAACTGTCACTGTGGCTTGAAAATGTATTTGATGAGAAGAATCTGAGGGATGACTACAGCAGTCAGCAGACCAGATCCCAGGTCCCTAGCCCTGTCTCGTCTTGTCTAGCTGAGAGAAGTTAGTCCAGATCACTTGGAAATTCAGCAACTCTCCAGGATTTCAAAGCACTCAGTACTTACGGGAGCAGTATTATTTCCCTGATTTTTATTAAAAGAGATAAATTGTGACTTTCTTAAAAGGAGGTGACTTCTCCAAGACCAAACGGAGGATCTGTCTCCTCAGCCTTAGGTCTTCCCTCCGCTTTACGGTTCAGCCCACCCAGAGCTCTGGCCAGCTGCTGCCCAGAGACAGGCGCTCGGTGGGCTGAGCAGGAGCAGCTCCCTGCTCGAGCTCCCTCTCCTACCTGCTAAGCAAAAGTCATCCATCGCTGAGCGTGGGCTTTCAGAGCTATTGCAGGAGAGACCGACACAGTTTAAATGAAGAGTAAGCGCGTGGCCGCAGACGGACCCTTGCTGGAACCGGCCGTAGTGACCGACGCCAGGCTCTGATCCGAGCGGCTGTGTGACCTTTGTTCCGGACCCATGAAGCACTTTGGGCCAAGGCTGCCGCTCTCTACGTGCCTACAGCAGCAACAACAGCACATGTCACCTGATTCCCAGCATGAGACTATACGGACAGTGAATTGACAGATAGATGCATAGTTAGTATGCACGGATTTAAATCATATGGCTGGGCTAGCTACAAAACAAAGGTGGTAATTTCTGGACACCGGATACACCATCTGCACAAAAGCAAAAATTATAGTGATCAAGAAGAAAGGAGCATTATCATCCTTCCATCATTCCCCCCTCTGAAAAACCTCAACAGGTTAGCCACTTCTAAGCTCGCCCTGATCAATCACCGCAAATGCTAAAAGCATTTAGAAGACGTCCTCCTTTGAGCCATTTGTCAAGTGGAATCTGGCAGTTTTTAGTCCTTTTATTAGTCCTGCTTGTGAGAGAAATTCACTTGAAGCCAATGCTTAATGCAGTGAGAAAGCAGTACGTATTTCTATGGCAGAGATCTCCATTATTCAGCTGCGGGCAGAGATGTGAAGGGGATTTAACAAAGCCCTTGGCTGGAAGAGAGAGGGTGCCCCATGCCTCGACCTGCTGTCCTGTACACGTTCCTTTAAGTTTGCACTTCAGCCTCAGCCTGGAATGTATTTGAAATGAAAAAAAAAAAGCGTGGTTATGTGGTGAAAGGAAGCACAGAGAGAGCCCAGCACACCCGCCTGCGCGCTGGACCTGCTGATTAATCACACCAGGGGCAAACTCGGACCGAGAGAGATGATGCAGGGGTGCTGCCTAATGACGAGCTCCTTCCGAAGGGGCAGCGCCAGCAGAGAGACGGCGTCTCGTTCTGCTGAATGCTGCACACAAGGATGGAAGGGTCTGGGGCATCTCACCGGCTTTCTGCCTGGGTCCGAGCCCACGCAGACTGCCTGCCCCTCTGACGTGGCTGTTCTCCCACAGCCTTGCACACAGCCCCATCCCCCCAGTGCAGGATCAGCTCTACCTAAACCACCTCTAATGTGCTTTAAGCCTGGAGAACTAAGGCACAAAGGGATTAAGAGAACTGCCCAGAGATCACACAGAGGAGCGTGTGTTAAATTTGAGAATTCAACTTTTATCTCCTAATAACCTTCCTGGATCAGTGCTTAGCACATGAAGCCTTTGCCGGTTACACAGCAGCTACTTCAGGGGCTGGTGCTTTCTACTCCCATGCATTTATACAGCGCCTGGCACAGAGAAATACTAGTGCTGCAGCAAAACTAGCACTTTTTATAACCCCCAAAATTAATATCACTGGACAAAAAAGTGGGAGAGGAGGAATACAAATCGGACACAACCCTCCTGGGACTGTTCTCGGCTCCCTCCCTCCTTGCAGGGCTCTCATTATTT
>Ga0181612_170767_pt1 | contig 18859 bp, 10 predicted proteins | sample HoacroProtozoa21_FD_119630 | JGI IMG/M metagenome (GOLD analysis project Ga0181612, IMG submission 119630) | Hoatzin crop microbial communities from Cojedes, Venezuel. Combined Assembly of Gp0051906, Gp0051904, Gp0051908 | reverse complement strand
TACAGTTATGGACTTTTTCATCAACTCTTTTTTAACGCTTCTGAGATTTAAGATCATGAAAGTGCATTGCAGCTCTTTTTGTGTACACATGCGATATGAATGAGGGGTATTGAAAATAGACCTACGAGATATTAATGGTATGAGAGTTTATAGCTCTTTCTGGTTTTGCTATTTTTGAGTTAAATTCACCCTTTTAAAATATGAGTTCATTTTTTCCGTTCACAGTTAGTTACTCCAGATTGTCCCTGGTGAGATCTGAGTTGCTTTTCTATGTTGGCAGTCATTTGCTTTCCCCTCCCACCTCAAATTTGAGTGTTAAAATCATGGAGATTATCTATGTCCAAAAAAGAAAAATTTTAAACTGAGTGTTCAGCAGCTCCTGGAAAAGAAAGACTTAAAAGGGGTTGTTTTTTCCTCCTAGTTCCTAGTACAAGCCTGTGGCACCAAGGATCTGCAAGTTTTCAAGCTTGGTTCAGAGCTGTCTCCGCTTCTCTCTGTACTTCCCTAATCTGAATTCCTGACTGCGTATGTGTTGTAAGAGTTTCTTTGTGTGTCATTCTACACAGAAGCCAGATCCCAAGAAGCAGTAAAAAGCTTCCTTTTAAAAAATGAGTTTCCTCTTACAATCTCTTGCCCTTGCTGTATGATCGGGTGGTTGGCAGATGAGTGATTCTGCTCTTGTCTTGTCTGATTTCCTGGAAGAGCCTGGCTGCTGGCTGAAGTGACGGCCAGAAAGAGGATGGGAGGGACTGGCTTGCAAAAACATGGTGGCAAATGAGTGTTACTAGAGAAGAAAGAGTTCTTGGATCTAGTTGAATTTCCTCAGCCTTCCTAAGAAAGGGAGGAGAATGAATGCAGCTCTCCAATGCCGTCCTGTTCCAGCTGCCTTCTGCCCTACCAGATAGGCACTAGCTCAGTGTTTCCATGTTGAGTAACAGAGAAGATGCTCCAGTCTGGAATTAAAGCATCTTAACACTTCAGATTATACCACAGTTTCTCGCTCTGTTTTCCACTGCATTTTAATTAGAGCTTGTATTATGTGGTTAATTAAAGCCTTTGTTGTCTCTTTGAACTGCACTGTAAGAAGAGAAGGAGCCACCCAGATGTCTGGGCAGCAGAGGAGGGCAAGGCGGGGCCCTTGGAGACCCAGAGAGGACTGGAAAGATGAGCACACTGGCCTGGTGCTTCTGATAAACTGGTTGGCAGTGAGGTAATTAGCACTGGCACACTGCCATCACTGAGCATTGATGCAATTTACTTGGATCAGGCTTTCAGAGGTTTTGCCCAAGTCCTGGTCCTGGCAGCCCCACTGGTGAGCTGCAGTTTGTCACAGGAGAGGGGAAACTGGTGTGATAAATCATATGGCTGCCGAGCTATGATAGTTGTAGCTAGGGGATGAAAACAGGCAAGTGGAGAATTTCTGAGTGTTGATAAAGGCAAATCCTGACAATCAAAACCTAGTTTGGAAACCAGCTCTGTGGGAAATGGCTTTGCATGTTATGCTAGCTGGGCAGAAATCCTTGCTGGTGATGTATGTAAAATTAAGCCCTGAGAGGTGAGCCTGTGACACGAGTGGTTTGCCAGAAAATGCCGCAGTTACCTTAGCTGTGGCTGAAGCAGTTGATTGAGAAATGGGCTTTGTCTGTTTGGACAGTCCTTCAGTTGGTTTCATGCTCAAACTTTGAGAACCCAGAAAGTGGATGTGGGGCATGGAGAACAGCAAGAAAGGGAAAGACGCTTTTTTGTTGTGTGGTTTTTTGTGGTTTTTTTTTTTAACTATGCAGTGGTATGAGGTCAGGCAAATGACTGACTGACTGCATTGGCAGAGGCCGTTCCTTGTAGTTTAGAACATGTTTGTGCATTTATGTTGGGACCAGAAGAAAGCAGGGGCAAATAATTGGGAGAAATAAAGGGTATTGGAAGTCCCCTGTGGAAAATGGGTAAGATGGGGAGGGATGTGTGACAAAGGAATTGAGATGCTGATGGAATCTGGGAAGTCTATAAATCAATTGAGGGCCTACTTTCTTTCAAAAAGGAAGAGTAGAAACAATGCAGGGAGTGAAAAGGGTGAAAACAGCAATTGTGAAAGAAGAGAGTGGAATATGACCTGAATAAAACACAGGGAAAGAAAGCAGCAAAAGTGTGTGAATTGGTATGTCTTTTACATTTGGTTCGGTATTTTACTGAATTTCCATGGCACCAGCTAAGGTCAGACTGCTTACTCCTTTCTGTGGCTTACATTGTGTGCAAATGTGCGGGAGCTTTTTTGAAAGCGGCCGGGCGGACAGTACAGCTGGGGTCGCTTTGACCCCGGTGAATACTCACAGCATCTTGCCGACCTCAGCAGGGCTGCGGAGGGCTGGTTGGGATGGGAGCAGCTCCATCCTCTGAGCTTCGCTGGCTTCTCAGGAATTCAGGGGGTAGTTCCTAAGGCCTGTTGCGGTCCTGCTCCTTTCTCCTAGATGCTTCCTTGCGTACACCTCCATCACGTGGGCCACAGTGTAAGAGGCAGGTGTCTGATGCTGCAGCAATAACGAGCAAATTTAATCACCATCTTGAGGATTAGGTATTATTTATGGTTTGTGCACTTAGGCCTTGGCTGCTGCAGAAACAGTATGTCCAGGACGAAGAAGTAAGAGAGGAACATCTTGTTCAGCTAATCAGCCGTTCTCGGAGAAAAGATGGAAGCTCTGCAGTCCTGTCATAGGCAAGACAAAGCAGCGGCACAGTGAAAGTTGTGGAGAAGGAATTAAGGACAACCGTTTCCCTGACTTGAGTACGGCTGCGTGTGCAAACTGGCAGCAGTGGTGGTACAGTCTGTATTAAGAGGTCAATACACGAAGGACGGGTTATATACTGGGTTGGTGCAGTTTTGCACCTCCTGGAGGGTGGAATCACATCTGTTTTCCTTATATTTTGCTGCTGGGATTCAAAACTTCACTGTTTTGGCTAGTGAAATTAGAGCGAAGGATAAAAAGTAGCTGGTTTTCTAAAGAGAAAATAAAAATGGTTTTCTTGGGAGTGCTTCCTGCATCTTTCTTCTCTTATATGAGTAAAATTAGCTAACTTGCTTTGCCTGAGTGTTGATGTAGCTGTATTGTCTGTAACTCAGTAGCCATTTAAGTTACAGCAACTCTAACTTAGAAAGCAGATTTAAGACATTTTCTATGTAGCTATATGCTTATTACAAATACTATATATTTATACCTCATACCATACAATAATACTTAGTAGGTAGGTTTCTAGTAGACTCCTCATAGTAGAGCTGAGGAGGCCCAGCTGCCACCTTCTGCAAAGAGCTGTCCTTAAAGCTATTGCCCAGCTCATGTGGTGCTGTTCTCCTGTCACTTGAAAAGGAATTTCTGCTTACGTATTGTTGGTGTCAGTGGGGTTAAGAACATGGTTAACCTTTCCATGTATCTGCCATCTGGGGAGAGTTTAGGATCTGTTGTATTGTATTTTTCAGTTTGAGAGATGATTACTCAAGGAGGCTGCTTGGAGTTGAACAGGAGGAATTAAATTAGGAAGGAGTGAATATAACTCGGTGCGTAGGTGGGAGGAGGAAGAGCATTACCTGTCAGCCCCCACCAAGGCATTCAAAGACTCAAAGAGACTGTTTGCAACTCATCGTGTAGGGTACTGGTTATCAACACTTCTGACATGAGTAACTCAAAACTTTCCATCAGAAAGTCCTCTTGACAGTAGGCTTCCTCTAATTACTCATCCTTCATGGATGTCAGCTGTAATCCGTGGAAACCCCCCCCAAATTCTGAGGACTGCAGCTTGAAAACCACTGGTGTAAGACAGCTTGATGATGCCTTTCTGTCTTTCTGCCTCTCATGTTTTGTCCTCTTCCCTTTCTGTGTCAGAAAGTGGCTTGGATCTGAGGGAAGTTGGAATCTGCATGTGACCACGTGGGCACTGTAGTCATTGTGCCGCTGGGTCAAAGCCAGTGCTGGTTTGACCAGAGATAGTGTTGGTGGGACTTCAGCATCAGCTCATGTGCTTCCTCATGCAGCATGTTCCGACCCCTGGGGGTGTCTCAAGATGTGGAATTTTAGCAGTCGCGCTCTGCTTGGGTAAGGAGGGGTGGTTTCCTTTGCAGTTGTTCCAGAAAATGGAAACCAAGTTGTGGACCAGTGGCAGATTCCCAATCCACTTGATTTCTGGCTGTTTCCATGACCACGACAAACAGAAAAATGACCGTCACCAAATAGACCATGGAGTTCAGGGAAGTGGGGAGTAGGACAGACCCCTTTTTGAGTAGTGCGCATGCTTGGTGGCCTGTTTTTACAAACCGCGGTGCAGGGTATGTAAGTACATGAAGTTCCAGCATGTTGAGGTTTCCAGATAAAGTAAGCTGATAAGCCATGCCAGCGTTTTTTTGGCTCCCATGGAAAAGGCAGTGTTGCACATGACTTGCTTACTGCGACTTCTGGCCACCTATTTAAAGCAGTACGTGAGCACAGTAGCCATAGGTATGTGATCCGCAATAACGGTGCTTACTATTGGAGTTCTTATGCAGAGATCAGTGTGAGTAACTTGCTGGATGTACCTGACTTGTCTGTGATCAGTGGCTCAGGAGGATCAGCAATGTGTTCTGAGAACACTGTAAAGTCTAGATCTTGATATTTTCTTCTTTTTCTTCTTGTGTGTAATAAATAACTTCTTTTTAAAAAGTTGTTGAGAAGGATGTGGAATGAGGCTGAATGCCTCCTCTCTTCCACAAGCCCCCCCGTAACAGATGTAAACAGCAGTAAATATTTTTCATTGCAACTGTCACACTTGGTTTAAGATCACGAAGGTGAAAGTCCATAGTAAACTTTATGTGTTACCCAAGTATGCTTCTTTGACCTCATGAAAACCAAATAAACATACTCTATTGTGGCCTTGGGGACAGGCCAGGAAAAACTTTGTAAATGGAGCAATATCATCACCTTTCAATGCAGTGCAGATGAATGAAGGAAAAACGTGTGCTGTCAGAGCAGGGAAACCCATTTAATTTATTTACTTTCTTTCAGCTCCTAATTTTTATCCACCATGTTCTGGGTTTTTCTGGCTGTTGCTTTCCAGCCAGGTGTTCAGAGTGTTCCTTCTGAAAACCCTGAGTCTGTCCACAGCTAAATGCTATGCTGGGGAGAAGCCGAACTGTGGGCCAAGTTCTTTCTCCATCACCTTGGCACAGTCTTCTTGAAGCAAGAGAAATTGCATGTGATTAGCTAAGAAAAGAATTTGGTCCCAGACATGCCTGGCTCACACTATAGACATCTATTCCCTAGAAATAAATTTTATAGCTCAATGTGTGATGGGCTGTACCCACAGCTGCTTATAGCAGAGTTAGAAGCTGGGGTGGCTCCGTGCAGGTGCTTGAGAAAGCTGTGATGTAGAAAAGCCGTTACGTAAAACGAGCGCGCTGTCAGAAGCGTGATGACACGACTGCCTCAGCACGCAGCCTTTGTACACAGCCGCTGTGCAGGGAGCTGCTAATGGAGATCATTCCCAGCACAGATTGCCTGCGCTAGGCTCAACCGAGTTTAAACCTCACTGTGGTGTGGCAGATCTCCTGCCTGTGATGTCTGTTACCGCGGATGTTTCCTGGTATAATGTGCCCTGACGCTCGGGAAGGAGTTTCAGTGTGATACCCAGGCATGGCTGCCACCTCTTGCAGAGTCGTTTTCAATTCCAGGAGCTGGAGTTATGGAAAGCAAACCCGAGATATGGCAGGAGCAGGGAGGAGGCAGCGCCGGGTGGGGGGAGAGGTGGGAGCTGCTGCTGCCAGTCCGGACAGGCTGCAGCTGGGCTCATGGCGGTGCTTCCCAGCGCTTAAACAGAAGGTAAAAATAATCCTCCTGGGATTCGCATGAAAAAGGAGAGGGGAATGTCTGGAGCGCTGAGCAACATGGCCTCTTTGCTCTCATCCTCCCTCCCCCTCCTCTGCCCCTCTTCTCCCCGTCAGCCCCCAGCCCGGGGGGGTGAGCGAAGGCCCAGCGGTTCTAGGAAGAGCTTGAGCCGAGTCAGCAGCCGCCAGTTCCGGGAACCGCAGCTCCGGGCCCCGCGGGACGCTTCAGGGAATTCTCGCTGCCATTCCAAGGATGGCAAAGAGCTCGTCCAGTGACCTGAGGCTCCCCAGCGGCAGGGGGCAAAAGCTTGGAGTCACGCCACGGGACTGGGAAGATTACCAGAGACACGAGGGCCCGGAGATTTATGCCCCGCTCAGAACTGTACTACTGTAATTTGTTTGGCTTCTTGGGGGAGAGAGAGAGAAAGAATTTGCTACACAGGAGATACCAGTAGTGACCACAGGAATTTAGAAAAGGGATATGGAGTTGAAAGGTCAAAATTTCCCGCCATCAGTCATCATCTCCTCAGTAGGAGCTGGCGAGGGTGCCAGCAGCTCAGACAGATTGCAAGAACCCGAAACCTCCCACAGCCGCGTGACCTTGAATAAATGAAACAAGCAGCAAACGGAGGTTGGGCCTGGCTTGTGCGGCTGTCCCGCACCCTCTGCTCCCCAGCGCCATGGCTCCCACCCGTCGTTTGCCAGTTCCGGGCTCGGGCCTGCTGCACGCTCCCTCCGTCCAGAGCAGGAGACGATGGGAACTTTTCTCCCAAGCCCTGCAGAGCTTCTCAGGAAAACGCTCAGCATAACACTGACAAATTGATGTTATTTTTACTGCCCATTTACAAGATAAAATTATTTCACATGCTGCTGGCAGCCTGGGAGGAGTGAATTTCTCACAGCCCCAGACTTTAAATACATCTTCTACATGGTGGTTACTGAGTTGCTCTGGACCAGCCTCAAATTAGCAGAGATACGAGGAGAGGAAATGGTGAAGTTGGATATTGGCTGCCAAGATACGTTTGTAAGTCACTGTAGCAATGCTGCAGGCTGCAGATAGCGCCTGCTTTTTCTGGTTTTGTGCAGTGCACACATGGAAGGGTCACTTTGCTGGAAGAGGTGGTCTCACCCACTGCGAGTTGTTCAAAGAGAGGAGGCAAGGAGTCACGTTTTCTGGCCTTCTCCTAGGCTAGTCCAAATGGGTCGCTTAGGCCTTGACATCATCAGCGCCATGAATTTTATTGGGATATTATCATTCTGCACACTATTTCGAGTCTCGTCCTACTCATTGATAAGTCCTTTGAACTCTGTTCCAACTCTGACCCTGAGTTTTGCTGCTCATTTTTGACTCGAACTAATAACCACAGCTCTGGCACGTGGTGTGCCAGCCAGAAAATACAGTATCTTCTGGGGTTGTTCGTTCAGTGCCGTCAGCTTTCCGCTAGACATCATAACAGATTGTTTCTTTGCTTTTACATTGAATGCCTAAGGTATCAGTCAGCCCTCAGACCTCTTCCTTCCCATGTATTTGTGGTGATTCTGCTTCTAGTGTTTGATTAGACTTTCTGATACTGCTTTTTTGAGCCTTTCCTCGTCTCCATATTTTGTTTTTCTTTGTGTATTTTTCCACTGTGGAGAAAGTTGCATAAAATGAGAGCTAGTAAAATCTTTTCAGCTCACATATGCTGTTGGTTTGGGAAGAAGCAGATGCTTGTGTTAGGGGGGGAGGCAACCATTCTTGCTCTTCGTGTAAAAGACCTTAATGAATTCACAGGATTATGCTGCTGGAGTAGCTGTTCCATCAAAGCCATAGCAGCTTCCTTGTTGCCTTTCATTTTCTTAGTCTACTGGATGTATTTGGTTTCTATGAACAACTAATTAAAATGCAGAAGAGTAGCTCTTTATTAAGGTTTTATTAACATTTAATTTGCTTTTTAGTTTTTGGTGGGAGATCAAAAGGCTAAGCTCTTTCCTAGAAAGATAACAAAAGGGTTGCAGTGCTGTGCTAGGATAATCTCACTGCAGTAACTTCACGTGCTCTGTGAAGGTGTGGGCAGAGATCCCTGCCATCAGGGGTACGCGAAAGGTGCAGTGGGGGTGTTCACCTCGTAGCCAGACCTGAACCCAGGAATCTCCCGGTGCCACAGGCAGGAGCAGCTCTGCCCGCTGCACTGGAAGCATCTGAAACCGCAGATTCAGACCCTCCAGAGTCCATCCTCCCTGAACCCATCTCCCTGTATGTGCTGCTTCCTCCCAGTTGTGCTTTTATACCGAAAGAGTGAATGCTTCATTGAGGGTGACTCCTGGTCACAGCTTCTTTGTGGTCTCCTGAGTTTCTGCTGGTGTGTGGTTGATGCGGGCTCTGATGAACGAGAGTGCACTTAGCAGCTGTCTTTCAAAGATTGCCTGTGGACTCTTCATCTGAAATCTTCCTTTTTCTCTTAATAGGTTCAGTTTCTTTTTAGTTACCTTTCTGTGTTAAGTCTTTGAGGGACTTGGAGAGCAATAGATTCGGGTTGTTTGTAGATGCTCTGCTTATATGCACTTATTCCCAGGCCTGTTAGGGTGTCTTCACTGTGCCTGAATGTATCTAGAACAGCGTAAGTAGCCTTTTCTTTCATGTCTCCATTTTTGCCTCTTTCACCAAATATTCTCCTTTTGGATGCAGGCACATGTTTAAAATAAACAGGACTCCTCCTTGGTTTTGTGACTTGTTGCTTTGCTGCAACAGAGAGACAGGATGGACCTGAGGGAAGCCAAGGATTTCTATACCAAGTGAAAAAAAAGAGAAATCTTATTGCTGCTCTCTCTTTCCATTGCTGCAACTGGCATAAATAGGTGCAGGTGCCACATGTTATTCGCTCAGTGATATGCAATATCTGCAGCTATTGCTTGCGGGGATAGAACCTGCATTTCAGATGTTACTGTGAAGACAGAGGAGGTTTTTTGATGACGGAAAATTCTTGCTGCCATTGCAGATCAGTGGTAGAGCAGCAGAGCAATTGTCATTCCTGTTCGTGAAGTCTTGATGATTTTTGATCTATCCATTATTGCATTTTCTATTTACTTTCTTTCTAGGAAAAGTATAGTTTGAAGTTGCACGTAACTTGTTCGTTATGTGTCTCTGAAAGGTGGAAGGAGTCTCAACTTTTCCTTCTGTTAACTTTCAAACAAGCTGCGCAATGATTCCTCAAAGTAGCTGTCAATGAGTTAACTTTTTATTAATTTGTTACCTAACCTGAAGGATAAGGAAGATGATCAGTTTGCTTTTCCTATGGGGAAACTGGTATCCTAAAGCAAACGGGTCCTATCCCTCCCTAAACATACAGATATATTGCTATAATACTTGCTTTGTCCTGTCAGAGAAACCCCCTCTCTTCCAGACATTAAATGCGTGGTTATTTCCTGGCTGAGCAAGTTTCCCTGCAAGTGATGAGCAATGCCTGGGATGGAGAACCCAGGCATGGCTGTGCCCTCTGCGACTTGGGCTGGCTGTCCGTGGTGAACTGAATTATGCCACGTGCTAATTTGGCTCCTAGAGTAAAGCGGCTTTTGCCCTTCCTCCTCTTGGGTGTTCTCTGTGCCGCTTTGTCATGCCAGGAGCTGCAGTGGGAAGTCCTGTGTGCTGGACTCTGTGGAACCTGCGGGCTGACAGCAGGGGTGAGTTTGGAGCAGCTGGAAATAAGTGGGAATAGTTGCAGTGTAATGTTTAAAAACTGTCCCTGTCTCTTTGTGGTGACCGAAGGAGGGTGCAGAAGGCATGAGACTCCCTGTTTCATTAGCCAGAGGAGACATCTGTCCAATCTGAAATTAGCGCTATCATTGGAAGAGGCTTCTCCCTGCAAACTGGCTCTCGAGTGGGGTGTGGGGAAAGCTGGTGCAGATTCCTTGCTCGGCAGTAGATGGGAAGCTTCCAAAGGTACTCACAGCGCCATATGGCTGCAACATGATCTAGTGCCAATGTATTAATTCCCTCCTGAGACTGCATATCTCTCCCGATTTGTTTGCCTTCTCACTTGTTAGTTTATTCTTCTGTTGCATGAGACTGTCTGGGAGAAGGTTGGAGGGAGTAGAGGCAGGTGGAAGGCTTAGGAATAATGCAATATCCTGGAGTAATGCATTAGCAATTGTCTTTATTGTTGCTTCTCAGTCCAAAGGGGATGTTCAAGCAGCTTGAAAGCTGTGCAAACCATCTGTGGTAACAGTGAATCACAACTGAGAGGCAGAACGCGAGCTGGCAGAGTCCTCACTAACCCCACAGCTGGAAACACTGGGCCTCTAAACCTGCCCAGATGCAAATAGGATGTGTTTACATGATGTGCACCCTACCAGCAACGACTCACGTTGGCAGGAGGACCTACTGGTGCTCCGGCAACATAGCTATGCTGCCTGTGGAGCAGGAGAGCCCACGCAGAGCAGTGCGGTCTGCTGCCTTTGCAGCTGGATCGTCTGCCACAGTGAGAATATCTGCACCGAGCTTTCCTTCTCCGCTCCCAGGTCTTCCTGGGGAGAGGAGCCACATCTGCACTGGGCCGTTTGTGATGTTTCCTGCTCAGAAATATTAGGAAATTGCCAAGTGTTTTCTGGCTGCAATTGCTGGAGAAATTTAAATAGAATTCATGAATCTGGAAGCTATACAAACGCTTGTGTGAATTTACTCCCATAAATAGAAGGTATCAGGGAGACAACCCTGTTCATCCTTCAACTTGATGATTATCTCCCTTTCAGCTGTGCCTGAGCCCTTCACCTTGCTAGGGGTAGGACATCCTCTGCTCAGATGGGAGAGATGTGCACTTACAAAGAGTCCAAGACAATATAATGTGAAAATGTGAGCAGTAGTGTTTGTATCCTGTCCAGCCTACGTTTGTGGATAATGCATTTCGCCTCCCTAAATTCCTAGTGGACACTTCCTGGCTTCCAGTTCCAAACTGCAGTTTGAAAGTCCTGCCTAGTAATGAATTGCTGCCCTTGTTTTGTGGGATAGAGGTGTATGAAGTAATTCCTATATATCCTGTAGTGACTTGTGCGTCAATATGTGGATTAAGTTCTAGCCATGACAAAATTACTCCTGTGCTGAATTTGGTACCTTTTCATTTAGCCTTTAGAAAACCTCAGATAAAAACTCTGTAGAAAGCCAATTGCTATAAATAACTGTGGTATGTCGCTGTATTTCTATTCATCTTGCCATTGAAGTAAGAGGTATGGTGTGTTTGAGGTTTCAAAGCTTGTTTCCTGTGTGCTCCACCTTTACATCCATACCTGTGGCCTATGGCAGTGAGCCACCTATTCTCTTTTTAAAGTCCAGAGAAATGTTCGCAGACTACAAGAAGTCAAGTTGCAGAGATGCTCAAACCAGAGCTAATCTGAGCTTCTGTATCCATTCAGTACATGGCCATGGTGACACCAGCTTGGGTCTCAAGAGCAGCGTAACTCTCTGCAGGACCCTGTGTCCCCAAGCTCCAAGCTGCTCAAACCGTGGTCGGTGCCTGATGAGCGCCTTCCCATTCAGGCCCATGTGTGCTCTAGTCCCTTCTCAGATTGCCTTCCACTTCTGAGTGGGGTTGTGAAGAGTGTAGGTGGGATTGAATGGGGTCATCTTGTATATCCCCTCGCACTTCTTAGGTAATGACTCTCCCAACCTTGCTGTGCTCTATGTCGTTGTAATGTCAGGATTAATTCCAGACCCTCAGTGCTACTGGAAGATAGGTTGCTTTACGAGTTACTATGCTACAGAGAGGGCAACTGGAGCTCTACAAATAAAGAGAGTGTGCTCAGTGTCCTTGGCCTTAATTCCACCACTTCGATGTGCTAATCACTGCTAATGGGTTTGCATAGTGAATAGCAATTCCTGTCACATGGTGAATTCGGAGTCATTTTTTGCCTCACAGCTCACACTGAAAAGTGTGTGTAAAACTGCAACCTTACACCTTTTCCAGCCATTGATCCCCAACCTGAGACACCCCTTTGACAAGGTGTAAGGTGCAGGCCAGATGTGGGTCTTATGTTGCTTCCACATGCCAGGGAAAGTTCATCATCAGCTTTGTGTGGTTCCCTAAATGATATTTCCAGCTGATCCTATGCCTAGCATCTTGCCCTCTGGGTTTTCTGTGTTTCAGAGAATTAGCCCGTAGAGCAAAGCGGTGGGTGTTGGTTGTTTTCTTTTTCTCTTTTTCTTTTTTGTTTTTAATAAAACATGTTCAGTTAGCTTCCTTAGAAAAACCTCCCTCGGTGCTCTGATTGGGTGTCTGGCAGAGGAGGGATTGCTGTCAGCATGGCTGAGTTCCTGGAAGAGCTGAAGTGCAATGAAAATGACCCCAGGGAGCAATGGGCTTTCCGCAGAAACCCGACAGTCTGGGGGAGGGCTGGCTGAGACTGGATGGTTTTAAGAGCTCATTTAGTTTCCTTTCTGCAGCCTGACAGAGAAATGGAGGGAGTGACAGTGCTGCACATGGCTTCAATCACATCCTGCATCAGCAGGGCCTTAATGCTTCCCGCAGCATCGTGTGTGGTGAAGGCACTGGGCTGTCCTTCTGTGGCTTTTCTGTGTGCCGCAGGGCACCCTGTGGGCACTGTCAGTAGCCTTCTTGTTTCTGGAGACCCAAAAGCTCGGCAGATAACGTTCCACTCCTTATTTACACTATAGAAGTTTAATTCTAGATTATATTCCCATTTGTATGAAGTTTATATTCCCATTTGTATGATACTTTCCTTCACATTTCACTATCTGACTTGCACTGTAGTTTCCTCTCTGCTTTTAAAGAAACAAATATGAAACACAGATTTTGTGGCTGTGACTTGGTCCTTTCCTTGCCTTGTACTGCTGGGCCAATCTGGTGATGGGGCTTGTTCTCATCTTTTTGGATTGTTGTCATCCCGTATATGTTCTGGTGTTTACAGAGTCACTTCAGGCTTGTATGTTCTTTTATTCGGACCGAATGCTTTTTGCCTATTGTTTGAGGACATTCAGGGAAGAAGCGAAAAGTACTACCGCAGTCCTTACAGCAGAGGCCTAAGGGAACGAATGTGAAATGACAAATCTGCCTGTGCTATGATCTGGAAATAAAACAGCAGTGGAAAGTAAAGATCTGGAAGTTGCTTTCCACCGCAGCTTGCTTGCCTTTGAGTGCAGAGAGCAGTGTCCTCTGGGTGCAGCCTGAGACGGCCGCAAGCAGGGGAAGGTGCTACTGCGTTGGTGCTGTCAGACTGAAACTGCTGTGCAGGGAAATGCACCTGCTTTGCATGAGAGCCGGCCCGATTGCTGCATCTTGCGCAGCAGGAAGACAGCAAACCTTTGGAGCCTATGGCTTCAACTGCCTTGAGGTCAGGAGCTTGTCTTTATCGAGAAGTCAGAGTGCACGGAGCCAGCGCATGGATTTACAGTGTGCTCGCCCCTCTCAGTGCACTCGCAGTGTCTTCCAAGAGGTCGATTTTATGTAACTTATGGACTCACCGGAATGAGCTAATTACCTTGTGTCTGAAACTGAGACCAGAACCGTGGGGGACTTGGGGTACTCTGATGGTGCGGGGTTATGCCATCCTTCCGCAGGTTCTGCCCGGCTCTGTGCATGCCAAACTCACGGTGCCCTGAAAAGTAACCTGCTCGGGATTTATTCCCACTCCTGTAGTGTAGGGCGAGCTTCACCTCAGACTGCAGGCTCTGCTGCGGCTGAGATCTAAATTGTGTCCTTGCTTGCACAGGTGGTTCTTCAAAGTTTAACTAGAAGAAAGAGGCATGCTGCTATTGATGTTACGCTTGATCTGTGGATGGATCCTGCTCAACCAGCAGCAAATGCGACTCTGCTTCTTGGCCTCTGAAAAGTCAGAAACGGCTCTGCTTTCAATTCCCACCCTAGGATGCATGAGCCCAGTAACAGGAGTTTACCCCACTGCCTCCTCCATTCCCACATCAAAGCCTTTTCTTAGGCTGTCTGCAGTTGCTGTTGCACGTAGTGGGTGTGACTGCCCTTTCACATACCCTTCCATAGCTTGGGTGACTTAACTGGGAGCTGCACCAGATTTACCACGCTATTGGAGGAAAATCAAGGCCAAAGGATTGTGCGTAGGTTAAAAAAAGATTACTGCACCGTATAGAAGAGGCAAAAAGTACTTTTCCAAGCAGGAGAGGTTAAGTACGACTAGTAAAATATCTTTCCAAGCTCCTTTGGTCTGCTTTGGAGACTCAGAAAAGAAGTGTACACATAACAAAAGTACTTGACATTTAACAGCCCAGGGAAATGAAACTAATCAGATACGGTGTATGAAGACAGCAGGAGGGAAGTGCTCTTTTGTAGTTGGTTTCTTTCCAAGCAAAACATCTTAGTCATCTTCTGTCGAGCAAACATAGGGTGGAATAGGTGTTTGTCATGAGAAGGGCGTAGCTAGATGTAATTAGTAACAGAATCCAACTTTCCATGAAAAGCTTATTAGCTGACGTGAGGAGTCAGACCTGTTCAGGTACTCTAATGTTGCACCGCTCCTGCTAAATCAGGGTGAGTTTCCAAAGAGCAACTGTGATTCATCAGGGTCAGCAGCGAGCTACCCACCACCACGATGGGGAGAGGGTGGGCTGTCTTTAGCACTCCGGCAAGAGAAGCCTTGTGTTTGTGCAGGGGCCATTAAAACATGAGGTGCGAGCTGTTGGACAAAAGGTCAAGTCTGAGTGTTTTCCATTTGAGAGGGAAAGGACCAAGGGAAGACCTGATGTGGTTGGGAGCCCAAGAGACAGCTTTGCTTCCTGAGCTTATAAAGACAGGCTTAGAAATGTGGGGGTTTTCTCTGCATGAGGATTTGCGGCTGATTACCCTAGGCACACAAGAAAAGGTTTAGTTAAGTCACTTTGGCTTTCCTTTGTCGTCCTGCCAATCTGATGGACTTGTCTCTTCTCTGGCAGTGGCGGGAAGAAGGGAGGTTGGGCCGCTTACACATGGTTCTCGCTCAGATTTGAGGAAACATTGCAGAGGGGAAGAAAAAGTCACCTTTGTACAGAATAGCTTTGGGCCTGGCTTTCTTTTTGTTAGGGTTACTTGTATCGGTTTGACCTCAGGGGAGGCGGTAGTGCAGAGAACCAATCCCTTTGTGCGCTGGCCGTAATCATTTCTCCAGAATTGTTTTTGAGGTTGTTTTTAAACTGCACTGCAGGAGACTCTTCAGGCTTGGGTAGAGTGGCATGAAATTTAGTGATGGGCTTTTTGCCCACCGTTTGTAAAGGGCATTCCCGTTGCGGCGGTCCCCAGCCGGGTCCGTGGCCTGGGGCTCTGCGCAAGGATTTGAGATGAGGTTTTAGGTCAGAGAAGGAAGGCCGGGGTACTTGAGCTCAGTTTGGTCCCCTGCGTCCCTCACCTGGGGGATCTGCCCAGGCAGCCCTTGACGTAGTCCTGTGTCATCCCTGAGGGTAAAGGAATGATTTGAACACATCTTCTCTTCTTGGGTTGTTTGAAGGATTTTGAGTAAGGTGCCAAGGATTACTTTTAGCTTAAGATAGCGATAGGAACTGCCTGATAGCTAGCATAGCTGGTTTAAATGAACACAGCTATGGTTGGTCTGTTTTGAATTTGACGTTGAAGAAATGACCTACTTTCTGCAGGGAGAGCTGTCATTTTAAAGACGACGTTAAATTGTTACTCGGTAACTGTGTAAGGTTTGAAGTACCTTTAATAGTCCCACTTTGTCCTCAGCTGCTGAATTTTGTAGCTGCCTTTGTGTGTCTCAAGGTCAGGCTGGTTGCCACAGATCATTTTGTCTCGCTCAGATATGTTGTGATGATGTGGAAGCAGATCACTAGCACAGGGAACAGAAAGGAGGAATGACATGAAAACTCCGCTCTTCCAGGCGCTTCTGTCAAGTACTGTGTAGGAGATGTACATCCAGTCCTTGTGTCCTCAGCCCTTTAGTTCCTGCCTCCCCGCTGGAGGCCATGAAGAGGACACACAAAGCCCCAACATCTCTCTGCCTTGGAGGAACAAAAGAGGAAACTTCCTTTATCTGCCAGTTTTCCTTATGTTCCCTGAACGTGCACATTGTTCAGCTGGGAAGGAGGAGGAGAAGGAGGAAAAATAAAAAAGTTGCTGTGGTTCATAGATTTAAATAATCTAATTAAAAAAATATATATCCAGAGACTTTCTGTGCAGATTGTTGATGTCTTTTCCTGTTCGCTGTATTGACTTCATTGCTTCAACTATTTATAGCTTTGCTAGTATCTGTGTATCACCATCCTTTTCCTTGCTGCTGTTGGGAAGTGTCACAGCCGTGATTCTTTCAGGATAGGGGCAAGTTAAGACGTTTGTGTCCATGCAGTAAGACTTCAAAACATGTTTCGTGATGATTTTTAACAGAATCAGCTCAGCATACATATTGATCCCGAGGTTTAGAAACTTTCGGTGAAGCTGAAGAGAGCCTATGTGAACAATGTTTGATCACTGGTGTTATTCACATACACACACACACATATGCACGCGCGTGGATGATTTGGGGGAGTCTTCCACAGTAATGAGCTGGGCTCGCTCTTTGGCAGTGGCTCCAGCTGGCATGAATGCCTTAATGACCGAGATGGCAGAGGGCCTGTTTTTTCCCCTTTTCCTTTGGTTGATACCATAACATATAAATCTCATTTGACTTCATCTCCCTTTGCATCAAAAAGCTATCTCTACAAGGCAAAAGATAAATGAAAAATCAGTGTTCCATGACATAATTTGAAGTAATTCCTTTTGTAGGCTTTAATCAATTGCCTCCAAAACAGCACTGCTGTACTGATTATATCTGCCATAGGAAGGCTTGAGGACAAAGGTTAAAAAAAAAAAATTCCTTTATACTTTGGTTTCCTGTGATACCGTCTTTTGAAGTGCCCGTCTTGGACAGCAAACATGCTGGAACAGCAAGGCATAGGGAATATTTATATCTCTGTAGGTGGTCAAGGTGAACCCTATGAGGAGTGTTGACCTCAGCTAGGTACGTCATCCAGTATTTGTTGTGTCATCACATGAGATAGCTACCTAGAATCTGCCAGTGTCCCCAACATGTTCCCTTTTCATCAAGTGATTTGTTTTGTCGGTAACTGCAGAGAGAATTTTGAGAGCTTTTCTTTCTGCTGCAGTAAAAATTAATGATGCTAGGTATAGAGATCACTATAGGATATCCAGCGTTTGCCTTAAGCTTTTGGGGTTTTAATTCCACCTAAGTCATAGACTGAAGAGGGATGCTGGCTGCTGCTGCTGGGGCAGGGGGAAGGGATCATTACAAAACAGCTTCTTTGACAATTACCTATTTCCCTTAGCCCAAGCATAAGAAGAGAATGTTTATTTTGGCTCGAGTTTAAGAAGCTCTTTGACAGGACTATTGCTCTTCATCAGCTAATTCCTCTAAGAAGAGCTAAGACAAAAGTGATGATTTATTAGACTGATAAGCCAAAAGGAAAATACAAAATAAACTGCAAAATTAACATACAGAATTCTGCCTGTTGCCTCCTGCAAATGGGATAATAAGCATAAGCAAGATAATATTTTTGTTGTTTATTAGTCAAGTAGGACTGGATTGATGACATGCGGCAGGGGTTAGCTAATTGTGTTAGAGTGGGCCGTCTCTTTCTGAACTCATCTCCCCATCCAAGACTCTGGGGTATTTCCACTTGCAGTAGTTGGGATGGACTCTTCCTGTGGAACCGTAATTTACATGAAAAAGTAATACCAACATGGTGTTCAATGCATATTTTCTGTCAGAATCTGCTGATGCACTTCTGCGTTTGGGAACAACAGAAGCCAGCATGTGACATTTTCACTTACTCCACACAACCGTGTCACACTGGGACTTTACACTAACGCGAGCTGTTTTGTTTTCGGCTGTGTGATTTGTACTGTTTTGTGTAATAAAGGCTCATTTTTTCAGGTAAGACAGGCTGTGTTACACAGTTGGGGCGTAAAGAGCTAAGGGATGTTAAAAATAATAGCATTCAGGTACCGTCTTCACGTGACGCATCCAAACAAGAGGGAGCTGCGTGCTAGGGAGTGTGCGGCTCAGGGCTCTTCCCTGCCTGAAGCATGGATTGGCAAGGCACAGTGAAATTCTTCCCTTAACCCGGAGCCCAGCTAGAAGGTGACATGTAGCCTGGAGGCGCACGGGTATGTCAGACAGAAGATGGTGTGGATGAAGAGAGATGGACTGAATCGTGTAACAGGCAGCTGTAGGAGTGGCTGACCGGTCTGGTTTGTCTCATCTAAGTGGTCGACACTGAAAGCGGAAGGTACAGCTTTGTCACAGAATCAATGACTTCTGCAGCAAAGTGTTTCCCCACTGTCTTAATGCCCAAGCTCTTCCTCCCAGCTGGTTTTTGATATCCGCAGGCCCTGGGGTTATTACAACATTTGCACACATTTGGTTGGAACTGCTGTTTGTGGATACCCTGAGTCAGCAGCCTGGCAGGTCACACTAACCCCACTCCTCACTCCTAAGGATCTGACTGGCAAGAAAAGTTTTTGCATGCACAGGGAAGCCTGCCATTGCCTATATTCTTGGAAAGAAAAGAGTAATACAGAGTCCTCATGCTGGCCCCACATGGGGACTGTTCACCCCTAGCTGACCCACCTCTGTCCAGCAGTCTTGCAGTGCTATTTCACATGTGTACTTTCCAAAATCTTGCCCAGCGCCTCTCAGCCAAGATGGCTTTCATAGCACAGGACTGGAGGGAAGGGAATTAAGAGGGGTGAACTGCAAAGAGTCTTAGAAGAATGTAAGGAGTATTCCAAAACCAGAGGCTTAGAAAAAGCAGGAGGTATTTTCAAAAAGAGTTACGGAGATTTTCCAAAGGATTCCCTGGAAATAATATTAGGTCATGTTTTAGGCTTTTTCAGACTTACATTTAATTGTAATAACACCTTTTACTACTACTTAACAATTTCAGGCATGTGCAAACACATAGAATCATAGAATCATAGAAAGTTTTGGGTTGGAAGGGACCCCTAGAGGTCATCTAGTCCAACCCCCCTGCAGCGAGCAGGGACACCACTAACTAGATCAGGTTGCTCAGAGCCC
>Ga0181612_165095_pt1 | contig 18859 bp, 14 predicted proteins | sample HoacroProtozoa21_FD_119630 | JGI IMG/M metagenome (GOLD analysis project Ga0181612, IMG submission 119630) | Hoatzin crop microbial communities from Cojedes, Venezuel. Combined Assembly of Gp0051906, Gp0051904, Gp0051908 | reverse complement strand
CAACGGCGAAGGCAGGAGCCTGCTCCGGCCCAAGCCGGGTGCTTTCTGCGGGGGCGCAAGGCTCGGGGTGCGGCCCGCCGTGCTGGGTGGGCTTTGCGGGGGGAAGGAGCGAGTGGCGGGAGCGCGTCTGGCTGTCGCCGGCGCTGGATGCTGCGGCTCCAGAGCAGCCTTGCGTTTCCAGTGTTTTCGTGGTCCTGTTGTCTGGCTCGCTAAAAACAAAAATGGGAGCGGGGGGATGTTATAGTAAGTTGGCAAAAGCTGCCCCGCCCGGAGAGCACATGGGAATGAGAGAAAAAACAGATCGTGGGGCCGCATGCCCGCGGAGCAGCGGTGAGTGCGTGTGCAGCGCCGACAGTGCCAGCGGTGTGAGAAGGCTGTCGCGTTCAGAGCACGTCTCCGCGCTCCTCTTGTACGCTGCTTGTGTCTTCCCGGTGTTCGAGGGGCAGAGGCTGTGCGTGGAAATAATGTTCTGAAAAGAATCCTGTAGCACAGTCTTGCAGTGGAGTGACCGCCAGGGACCGGCTGTCAATCTGTGGGTGCGAGGAAACTCCTGTTTCGCAGAGGAGGGATGAGTCCTGTCGAGGAGAGACTTGAGGTGGTGTGTGTCTGTTAGGTCTTTGGTTAGTGGCGGTTTTTCCTTTCCTCTCTGTTTTGCTTCTGTGAGACCTTGTGGAAGTTTTTGGGTGTTTGATGGGCAGCTAGTGCAGACTTTACTGTGGTAAATAATAATAAAAATTACTTTCTCCATTCTCTTTTTCTTCGTTTGTTGTTAACTGCATGGGTACATCTGAGTAGATGAGGCTGCTGTCTGTGGTGTTTTTGGTGAGAGGTTTCAGTGTCTTCAGGCTGCTCGGCTTTCTGGTTAGTTGTGTCTGTTGGCAGTGCTGGCTTTCACCAGTGAGGAAATGATAGAGGGTGGTTTGGAAGCAGTACAGTGGATCAGTCTGGTGCCCACATTGTTGTCAGACTTGCATTTTTGTTTTTTCCTCTTCCTGTCCCAATTCCCAAGAAATGCCAGGTGGGGGGAAAGTTTTATCAGCAAGGTGCTGATAAGAAGTTGTCACATAAAGAAAGCCACCGTAGGTGGGTGTGCAAATGCTGATTGTTTGTGTGAGCCAGAGGAAATCCAGGCAGAGATCCAGGCAATCAGGACTCTGCTGTGGCTCCTGTGGCCAACGTGCGTTCGCATTAACAATAAGACTGAGTAATAAGGCGTTCAAGTCGGACGTAGGGGCTGAGTGGTCTCTTAGGTGGGACTGGGGCCTGATGCGCCATGGAGATAGCGGGGAATGGGCAGAAACCAATGAGAATAAAGTAGTGATTGATACCTGAAGTGCGTGAACATTATATGGTGAGGCAGGTCTAGAAGACTTGCTTGATGGTTTAGCTGCAGAAATTAAGAGCCGTAGAAATTGGTCAAAGGATGTCAGCATAGCCAAGAACAGTGCTGAGGTAGATGAGGTCTGGGTTGCTTTTCGGTGAGAACCTACTAAGAAATATTAATGACCCACAGGAACGGTGATTTCTCTGAGCAAAGGCTTCTCTTTCACCTTTAATTTAGGGGAAAGTAAGGGAGTTGGAGGCCTTCAATCATATTCTCAGTCAGTATGATCTCCTGAAAATGATGTTGTCTGGAAAGTTTTAAGAAGTGCCACAGAGTAAGACTTGTGAGTTCTGTTGGCCAGACAGAAAACGTACAGAAAGGATTGTTATTAATCTTCGTTGCTACTCTGCAGGAGATAGTACGTGCTGATGAACTGGTCTTTTTGTGAAGCTTCTAGGTGTGATTTTTCTTGCAATAGCATACACTAGAAATTAAAATTAAGCTGGTGGTGCTGGAAGCAAATCCAGTACAATGTGTCTGTGTGAGGACAATGCAGAGGCAATAAATAGTAGTCTTACGGAAACGTTTGATGGAGCTCACTGGGGTAGCTTGATTGAGCAATAAATAAAGTGAGGTTTTGTTTGTTTACTTTTGGCTTTAAAACAAACACTCCTTAGTGCTCAGGAGTCTTTCAGCCACATACAGATGTTCTAGACCAGAAAAGCCTTTTGTGTATTCTCCCCTGCCTGTGAAACGAAATCGTAAAGCCTAACTGCATTGGCTGTAGGAATTAACAGTGGAAGTCTTTAAACTATGCTTTCCTGATTATATGTGATGTACTCAAAATTGAGAATATTGTCAGACCCTAGTCTTCTGTTGAACCCTCCTTGTTTGCTGGATTAACTTGGTAGGGACTTAGTCTGATTTCTAAATCAGAGTCCATATTCAGGTGAGATGGGATTTCTTAAATTTGTAAGACTACATACTTCTCTCATAATATCTGACAATATAATACTACAAACCAGACTACCTATCTTTTGGAGAGTGGGGGGGAAGAGACATCGAAGGAAGGTTCCTTCTCTTGCTGTTTTAGTTGAGGAGCAATATTTCTTTGCTATAGACTGTATAGCGGTGTACAAACCTGCACAGACTCTTAGACACCATGACATAGGCTGTGAGATGACAGTGAGCTTCTTAAATATAAACAAACAAATGAAAATTAACTACAGGAAAGTAGTGCTTGTTTCTAATGTTCAGGCTAACTTTTTTTCATTTATGACTGTGGTGGCACTGCACAAGATATCTAAATGCTTCTAAAATGGATAAAAATTGAGGACATGGTTGGAAGACCTTCCTGTCTTTAGAAAGGAGACACACTCCTATCTCTAGCTCATGTCATAACCTTCACAATTTCACCCTCTTGATTAGATCCTCAGGGCTCAGAAGAAACTTTGGCTGTGAGTTCTTGGCATGTCTCTCTGAAATCATGGCCTTTGCTGCATTTGAGCAAGTTGCACTGTTAACCTAGGCATGCTACTTGGAAGGGTCTCGCTATTGCCGCGAGGCCCCGGCCAGAAGCAATGCTGCTCTGTGGTCAGGGCTTTGTCTTTCTTCTCTCTCTCTCCAGCAGAGAGGAGGCAGGGGGAGCTGGTCCCTGGCTGGCCCTGCGGTGTCCTCAGTTCAGGTTAGTGGCCCCACAGCCTGCTGCTGGCTGTGCAGAAGAAAAGGCGAGGGTGGCTGTCTTCCCTCACTGCGTACAGGAGATGGGAAATGCACGTGGAAATGTCACATCAAGACACTCACGGTTTGTCTTGTTTCCTTCTGTTTAAGGTGGATATATGCAAGTGGAGGACTTGCTTTTTCTGTTGCTTGGCCTCTGAGGTCCCCTTTTCTCAGTTTTAACGTTGCAACAATTCTTTGTTCATATCATAAGACATGTATTTCTGGTAATTGTGAATACTGTAAGGGCATCTGGCATTAATAATGAGAGTTAAAACTACCACTGTGATTAGCAGATCTAATTGAGCCTAGGTGAGGTCGTCTCATTGGCTATTTAACTGAATTACACAGAGATATTTTTGCAATTGTTTCCTGTATTATACCTACATTTCCTACCGCAGACTCTTTTGGCAGCAGCAGGGCAGCTGCCAGGTTCTGCTGCAGGAACTGACTGATGACATCACAGATGATTAGGTAAGAACTTGCATAGTTGAACTTTGGCTTCAGCTTTTCTCTTCAGCTGACTGATTTAACAAAACATGTGGGATCATCTTTTGTGACCTAGAGCTACCAAATTTGTCTACGTCCACTGACTAACCCCAAATGTTACTGGGGGTGCGTGCTGACCTATTTTTAAAGTGAGCTAAAAATGTTGGAGAAGGCTTTTACCCTTCCTCAAAGGGTGCCCCAAGTGCTTTAGCTTCTTCTCAAGTGCTGGTGATCATGAAAGAGAAGTCCTCTTCTGAAGTACGGGAGAATCTTCTTGTACAACTGATATTAAAAAACTACAGTTTTCTCATAATTTCACATCAGTAAATAATAGTGATATTTCTTCACTGAAGATGGACAGTAACATGCATGTGAATCTTCTGCAGTAGCAGTAAGCAAGTTTCCCTTGTTGGTGGGGGGTGTAGGTTTGGGTTGTCAGTGCTCTTGGAGGGGCTGGAACAACTAGTAATTTAGTTCTGAAACTGGGATATAAAAGTTTACATATGGCGTGATCTACATCAACACTCAAAATGTCATTTTTCTGTTGGAGCACTTCTGATAACAGTCTGCCTGTCAACGTTTCCCTGCAGCTGGCGATCCCTTTGAGCAATGCTTTTCTCAAAATAAGGCTTAGTGTTGTACTTTCTCTTAGCAATGCTAGAGGTGACTCCAGTGTAAATGCTTACATAAAGGAAGGTTACTAAGAAATGTTCACACAGCCAGAAATGTCCACATAACAATATAAATATCTTGTTATATCAAAACAATTGAAGCACAAGGTAGACGTTTTTATTTGTCATTGCAGATTATTTGCCAGGACCATATGGAATGGCTAAATTAAGGTTCCCTTAAGGTTGTACAACAAGATCAAACAAAAAAAAAATTGCTTAGAATAGTGTCCCTGTAGATGTATACAGTGAACTATCTTATTGCTGTTTTTTCTTGTTTGGCTAGTTGAGTTTTTTTCTCCACCACGATAACTTTGTGGCACTATTGCATGTATATGGTAAAATAGATGGCTTACAAGTTCTTTGTAGTTTAGTGGCCAGTTTACAATGGGGTGAGCGCTTTAATGGAAGCTGGGGGAAATGTTATGTGGAAGCTGAAAGCCAGTTCATTTACCGGTAATTAATTCTATTCCGGTTAGCTTTGCTTCCTTCCCCCCCCCCCAAAAATTTTGTAAAGCCGGGTTTGTTACAGTTTTACTTTCTGGCATGTCTTTTCCCATCCCAAGTACGCCTCAAAGAACTATCAGTTTTAACAAAACACTTGTGCAGAAAAGCCTGTCTCATCTTCCTCAAAGCGTTGTACGTGATTGTGCTGTAATTCCACCACAGGAAGCTTAAAGCAAATATTATGGTGTCTTGTAATGAAGACAAATGATTTGTTTCCTTCATCTAAATACTGGGGTTTTTTTTAGGAAAATGAATATGTATTTCAAAGAATGAGACAGCAGATAAGGCTGGAGGAGCATTTGGATGATTGCCAGTGCTTATGCTCACCTGTATTTCCAAAGTCACTTTTTTCTGGAGTGCTCCAATGAGTTATGTCACCTCTATGCTCACAGTATATCATTGAGCACTTCAGTGCTTATATAAAATTTCTTAAACCAGGCAGAAGGTGAGCTTGGCAGCTGAACATCTGGTCCTGTTCACTTGTCGTTTTCTAACACACTGGGAGGTGAAGGAGCTTTTGGAGAAGGAAAAAGTGGAAAATAGCCATTTCTGAACAATAGCAAGTAATACAACAGCGGTAGTTGTTGAAATACTAGTAAGTCTGTAACCCCTCCTGGTTAGCAGGAATTGAAGCAGGCATCCAGTTTCTCTCAAACATTATTTCTGCAGGGAAAAACATGATAGAAAATTCTGGTAATAAGCGTTTTTGAATGCCTGCTTTTTACAAGTTCAAAACTTAGCAGTTTTCAGTAAGAGATGAGAGGATCAAACTTGCATTGAAATAGCAATGGTCCTGGATGTTTAAGAAAAGTAAGAAATGGTCAGACTTGAGCAGGAAAGAGCAGACCCTACAGGTATGAAGTTTGAACAAATGTATTTATATAGCTTTTGTTTGGATTAGCTTCTTAAGGGTTGAACATGCTCTCAAGGCCTTCGAAACCACTGGGTCAGACTCCAAGGGAAACAAAACGTATTGTCTGGGTGGAAAGTGATGTGTTAATAGGGTTGGTTTGGTACCAGATAATGTTAACAACAGGGGCTGTATTTGCTGTTCACAAACTGCTAGCATAATACTTGGAGATAATGATGGAACGCGCGTTCTTGAAAAGTGACTTTTAGTCAAATTTATGTAGTAAAGAAACAAAAATGATTATGTATTGTATCTCAGCCTGCAGAAAGTTCCCAGAATGAACTGGGAGAAATTCTTGGGGGTGGTGTGCGAAGGAATTGTGTATGTTGGCTAGAGCTGGAGAAGTGCTTGTGCTTGGCATACTTGTAAACATATAAGGAAATGATACGCAGAAAACCAGAGTTTGAATACATAATGTGTGAGTTAGACAGCAGTTTATCGGTTGAATGTATAGACAGTATTTATCCCCGAGAGGCCCTGAGTCATAACTGAAGCCTTCTAGTAACTGTATTGGCAAAAATGAGTAAAAACACATCATCTGGAATGATACCTGTAGAATGCGAAGGTGTGTTTAGGTGCACGTTATGGCTAGCCTTTGTGCTCTAGTACCCTTTCTGTTTCTATAAAATGGTCTCAAAAAGCAAATATTGGTTCTTTGCCCTTTGACTCTTGGGCCACGTAAACTGATTTTCTACACTTTCTCCAGTCTTTAAGGTAGCCAGCCACAAAGGTTATAAGTTCTCTCTGAAACTCCTGGCTCGCTGTTTGTGGCTTGTGTTTTTTGTACCCTTGTGCCAGACTGACTGGGATTTCTGGGTTTGTGACAGGGCTTTGATGCAGCTTTGACACCAATCAAACTGGTGGTGGTGAGTACTTCTGAAACTGGGATTCAAGCAAGTCGTCCCATGTATTTAATAATGCAGGGTTATACCTCTGTATTTGAGGGGACTGCTTCCCTGCCAAAATACAGAATAATCTGAGAGGGCAGAGCGGCTGGGGATGAGAAGGGCTCTGGTGTGCCAAGAGCCGTGGAGGGCTGCTGGCTGGGAGCCCCTGCGGCTCTGGCTTGAGGCGTTGCTCAGTGGCATCGGTCGACTGGGGCGTTCTGAGCTGGTTTTCATGCTACAGAGCTTTGCTGGGTCTGATTTGACTGCTGTTAAAGTGCTGAGCTTGCTTGGGAGCCTGAACGTTTGTAATGTGCAGACTGGGGAAAAGTCAAGCCCTGCTGAGAATAAAGCACGTAGCTGACCCATGCTGTATGAAAGGTGTGTGTGCATTAGTTAACTTTTAAGTTGTGCAAGATATTTCAAAATGGAAATATCTGCTTTCTGTAATAAATGTGACATGACTGAAGATTTTTTTAATGCTGCTGATTTAAACAAGTTTTAACGTGATGTCTTGCCATTTAAGATGTTTTATGTCAAGATTTGGAAAAGGGTATAAATGTTACTAACTTCTAACAGTTAAATATGTATATTTCATTGCTTGAGACTTTGAAGATTGTAACTAATGAGTGACTTATACTTCACATAAACAACTCCAGCTTGTTTCAGAGGTTTGCAACTCCCAACTGTAGGAACAATTAAATAGAGGAGGATTATCTCTAAAACTGAAGTAGTAGAATATCAGTGGAAGACATCACTGCTATCTGCTTAGCACTGTTCAGAAACAAAAATGTTATCAATGTTGTTGGGCTGAGTTCTTTCATTGTGTTGTTGGTTTATTGGGGTTTTTTGTGTCGCTGTCCCCCCCTGCCACTTTTCTTTAAAGAACAAATGTATCACAGGGTTCTCCTTGGAAGGTGAGGAAAAGATGTCTCTCTTGTTTTTTTTTTTCCTCCTTTCTTTCTCCTCTAATGTCCACATAAAATCTAATTAAAAGATCATTAATAGCAACGCTTAAATGTTGGAAGAGTTGGTGCAGAAAAGGTCTTTATCCTCTGAGAAGACTTAGTAGCTTTCCATTTAAATGCCAGTAAATATTTTTATGTGAAAGGTAAATGTTTTATCTTTAGTCAGTATTGAGTATTCTTTGTATCTTGCAATGAATGCCGCTGTTGCCTTATGTTCACCAACATATTGGACCTCCCTAGTGTAATGTGATTTGCTGATACACAAGAATGTCATAAACATTTGAGAGGCTCCTGAAAGGAAAATCAGTATTTCGGTATACGAATAGAGCTATACAGCATCTGAAAATGTAAAAGATAGGGAGGTTGGAACAGCCAAGTAGCGGTAAGGGCTTGTAAGATTTCTAAGATTATGCTGTTGTAGTATTGGAGTGACTAGTAAAGCAAATTCAGATGCTCTAAATTCATTGGCAACATCGAAGTTGGTGCCTGAGAGAGGAGGTGGAGAGACGTAAGCAGATGCATCCATGGTGGAAGTATGCTTAGACATGAAAAAGTGACCCTTTGGGCTGTGTTAGTGTGTGGTGTTGCTACTTGCCATACAATCTATGTGTTCATTTTAAGTGTTGTTGAAATGGTGGCTCAGGGGTACTTCCAGAAGTTGATGTACTTACAGCACTCCTCTTTGGAGCCTTTCAATAAATAACGTTCTGGGGAAGCTGTTTATCAACAGGGAATCAGCACCATGTGTAGAGAGACTGACTAAATTGTTTTCAGCTCTACTTTTCCCCTGTCACGACGTACTCTTTCTTATTTCATTCATATTCCAGTTGTATCTCTAGCTGAGTCCTCAAGACTGTAACAATTCACACACAGTTGCTGTTTGCTTTCCAGCTATGTTCAAATTCTTAGCCCCCTCTTTCAGGGGGGAAAAAGGAGGGAAAAAAGTGCTACAAAGGTTTTGCGCAGTTGCCAAAGAGTGCAGTGGCTTTTAACATAAATAGCTGTTGGGAGAATGCACTGATTTTTGTGAGAAGAATGAAGTGATGTCTCTCAAAGTGCTTAAACCTATTTAAAGTTTTTTTCAAAGCTTTTGAAAGCTATGAAAGGAGAGGAAGAGGAGGGGAATGTCCAGTTCTTATATGTACATATTTGCAGGTGCAGAAGATTTTTCCTGAGTTAAAGCAAACTTCTGTCTTTCTACAGAACATCAAAACTGTGCAAAAGTATTTTTTTCTTACCTTTTTAACCTAGTCTTCAGTCCAGAAGAAAAGTCACGGAAAACTTACATTTTCTTGTGAAAATGTCATAAAATCTAAAGACAGATACTTTGTCTTCTAGCAAGATAATAGATCCTAAAAGAATATAGTATCTCTATAACAAAATCTAGTAAACACAGATGATAGTTTTACATTTCATTTTGAAAAGCTGGGAATAAGTCAGTGTTTAGGATCAGCCTAGCAGCTGATAAACTCTGAACACAACTGGTTTTAACTTCATCTGATTTTTGGGGGGGCAAAGTTGAACTTGTATCTTATTGGCATCATTAGCAATTGATTGTATACATCACTGTACACCTCCCCCGCCCCAAAAACAATAGAGCAGCTTGGAGGTAGAACAGGATGGGCAAGGAACAGAGTTTGAAAAACACTTATGGGATTATTTTACAAAGGTGCTTTCAGCAGAACTGTTGAACTTTTACTTAGTTTGTGATGAGTTCTTCTAGAAGACAAATGCTGGCAGCAATCTATTTATTATTCAACAAGCCATCTTGTTCCCTCTGTTGATTTCTTGACCACTCCTAGCTCTGCTGATGCTAGCTCTGTACCATCCAGGCTCATTGCAAGAAGCTCAACCTTGCAACAACAGTGGGAATAAAAATGTAAATATGTCCGAATCCTCCTCTTACTATTTTCTTACTATATTGTTCTGTGAATTTAGAGCTGAACTCTGAAGACCTTATTTTGTATTTGGGTTCTGTGTGATCACAGTGCTTAACGCTGATATGCATCTGCCTGTGTAATCTGTTTGCCAGCATAGTTCTTGGCCTGTTCTTCAGTCATCTTTCTCAAAAAGAGGTCCTTAAACTGAAGTTGATTGACCTGAGCTGAAGGAGCACAAGCACTTTCAAAGTGATGTTTTTGAGTCTTGCTTCTGAAGGGAACTTCAGATTAAGCAATAGTAGTGTCACGCAAGTTGCTAGAGCATCAATACGTTGCGAGCAGTAGGTTATAAAGGGAATACAGGCAGAAGGAGGCAAAACAGATGACAAAACAGTTTAAAGCAGCATATATGCCTATTTGGGAGTCGTGGTTGCATGAAATGTGTTGATCTGTTGAGTCTAGCAAGTATTCTAGAAATGTAATGTGGTTTTGGGGGATATTGTATCTTGTGTGCACTGTAGAGTATTCCAGATACAGCCATTTTAACCACCAGACTTTGAAGCACCAAGTTGCACTTGAGAAGGTAGCGACCCAGGAGGCTGAATCCTTAAATCAGATATGGTTTATTCTAAAAAAAATAAAATAATTACTTTTAAAAAATTGAATTCAAAAATTCCAGCTTTACATGTTCCTGATACTATTTCTGTCTCTGTGACTAGAGTGACTGTTTAATTCTGACAAGATTATTTGTCTTCCGTACAAATAATTTTGTCTCCTGGAATGTGTGTGGGGGTTTTTTTTTGTGGTTCTACAGCATTACAGAATTGCTGACATCTTTTTTTTTCTTCATTTTTGCAAGAGTGAAACAGATGGTACATTCCTAGTTTAAGTACCTGCAGACAAGATCATCAAATCCTATTTATTACGTGAAGCAGCAAACTGGTGAATTATGAATGGTAGCTCACATACTGAGCTTTCCCTTCTTCTGACGCAGAGTGTTTCATTAGTGAACCTTACCCAAATATTCTCAAGGATGTGGCTCCTAGCACATATCTTCTGTTGAAAAGCTGTGATGATCACCAAGTTAACATTTATACTTGATTTAAAAACAAAGCACAGAGTTACTCTAGCATGTTTATTCCTGTTTCCTGTGTAACTTTCCAGTGTTGTTCTTCCAATGTTTTCTAATCTGAATACCCATATGTTGTTTTGCTTGTGTAGCTTTTAATGTGATGAAGACTGTGATGTTGGGCTTTTTGTTTTTGTTTGTTTTGATTTTTTTGGTGTGGTGTTTTTTTTTTTTTTTTTTTTTTTTTACCCTCTCCATCCTCTGTAAGGAAAACTTGGCACCTATTATACTGTGACCTATTGTTCCTAGCTCTACCTTCCGGAGGATTTCTTCTAATCACCCTTCTCTTTTAAGTGTGCAAAACATCTTCTGTTTGCTCTGGCTCCTCTTGACATGTATCAGCCTTAATTGAATTGAAGGAGTGGCTTCAGTCTTCTTCAAATGTGCCAGAAGATGCTTCTATATAACCTGATATTAAAGACTTGTAGAATTAAGGCTAAAGGTATGCATTTGTACTGTAAACTGTGATGTTGATTGAAAGTAATAGTCATCAAACATGACTGTTAGCTGCTTCTGGCAGGAAGAGACTATTGAGCAAACTTGGCAGCGTAAGAGATCATGTGTGAATGAAAATGGGATGAGCTAATGTGGCAATTGCATTTGGGTTATTAGAAAGGGTTCACCAAATTCTTTTGGCCAGCAGAAGAGTGGTGGTCATGTTCCCAGCTTATATTAGGCAAGAATCTGGTCTGTAGTCTGGAAGAAAAAAGTTAAAAAGCTGAGTTTGGTGCTGTTTATCACTAATATGATGCAGCCCTGAAATTCAGTGTTCGAGTGAAATTTGCTCAAGTGAAAACAGCACTACTACCCCCACTACTTGGAAACATCTGCTCAGAAATCCCAAATTCACAAAGCGTTGCACAAGGCTCTTGATGAGTATTTGTGTCTAAACAGCATCTTACTGTTTTTGGAAAGACTCTGACTTTTTTTTTTAATGGACATGCTAGCTAGAATGAAGTCACAGTATGTCCCAAAGTCAGCAAAAATTGAATAGGAGAAAGCCTGTGTAAAGCTCTTTTTAAAAACTCACTGCAAGAAGTTATTCTTGCATCTGTTACATAGTAGTATGGAAGTATATTCTAGGACATAAGGTGACAATGTTGAGTCAGCTTTGAATATTACACTTTGCTGAAAATGAGACTTTGGGGGTAGCTGATCAAATTAGCTATCCTGCCTGCTACTTGGGGTCTGTTTGCAATGCACAATTCTGGTTAGTTAGCTACTCCTGTAACTTTAGAAGTCAGAACTTAATACATACTCATATGCACTCATCCTCTGCAGTGAAAGCACTTTGTAGAAATGCTTAGATTAATCAAAAAGGGGTTGAGAAGACTGGGGAAAACCTGCTGTAAATTGAGAGGGGGCTGAGGGTGCTCAGGAAATTTGGTTTCAGCTTAAGTGAATAACTATGGGAGGAGACATTGCTTCACTATAACAATGTATTTACTTACAACAATTTAAAATTGTAGCGTCTTGGTGTTCTTCCTAGTATCTGGAAGCATATTCCTACAGCAAGGGAACTTGAATGACTTCACTGATTCCGAATGAGCAGGGACTCCAGTCCTGCTGAAATGAAACACCAGTTCATGTGTTGTTTACTGGAATTGTAACTAATGCTGGCTGGCACAGCTGGAAAGTAAACTAAATTTGTTTTCAGGCTTTTTTGGATAAGTAATATGTGTATTTGTACGTGTATAAATGATGTGACTTCTTGAAAAAGTTTCTCCTTTTCAAATTGCTTGGCAATTCCTGCAAAAGTCACTTAAATGTCGTAGGAGATTTCAGAGATCTTGATCTCAAATTGTGGGCCAGAATGGTTGTGTGGGTTGGGGAGGGGAGGATTATTCGTTTCTGAAGTGTCGTGCTTCAGGGCTGATTTTTATGGTTGATGTAAATTAATGTACTATTAGTAGTACTAAATTAGAGTACTGTTGACTGCAGAGGAACATGCCAGTTTGTACTGGGTGCCTATCTTTGTTCTGTAAATTTAACTATGACTCTACAACAATTTGTCTAGGTATTTTCACAAGCAAGTATTTTGCTGAATTGTTACACTTAGCAATGCTACTGTAAATCTGTTTTTTCAGATCACTGCTGTAGTGTGTGGTATGAGGTGAGCAGGACAGTGGTGGCAAGAGGCTTCTACTCCCATAGCCTATTCTCATGGTCTTTTGAAACATGATGGTACTAGACACAAGTCATCAGCATCCTGATGCATCTTAAAATAAGGAACAGCTGAAGCACCTATAGTCTTCTGCTGCATTGACTAGCTGTCTTTGAGCCACTGCCGAGTTGCCGTGGAAACCAACAGTTGAGCAGGGCTGGGAAATACGCTTTTTTGTGAGAGCCTGACTAGTTTAAAGCTCCATCCCCTGTTTTCAGAAGCTCCCTCTGAATTGTCAAGGAGACAAAAAGAGTAGTGGAGTTTTGAGTCTTGTCAAAGTGCGAGCTGTAAATATTTATTTGGTTAATAGCATATGCTTTCTGGGTTGTCTCTCTGAGGTAAACTCCATGCTACATTGAACCTGTGCAAGCTGTGAATTCAAACTGTTCCTGTCTTCTGTGTGAGTAGAAAAATAGGAGGCGAAAAAAATAAACTTCGCAGGGAATTGAATTTTACATGTTGAGTATTAAGTATATAAAAATTTATTTTTTCCTAGGGTTTCCCACACAGCCTCATCCAGTAGTCTTTCAGTGTTGGGACTGCTGAAAGCACTTAGGAGGCTGTTCAGTTTATCTGGAATTCTTGTGCTTTGGTGTTCAGTTTCTTCAGAAAGACTGACCTAAATAATCTCTTCCTTGCTTGTCCCATGCCACTTTATTTTTATTCCCTACTTTCTCCTCTACAAGTACTTCCAGTTTTGTATTTCCAGGGCCAACTGTCCTTGGAGATCTGCTCTGGAATGAAACATTAACATGATCTTAAACTCTTAGGACTACTACTGATAACTTTAGGTAACTGGCTCTGAAAACTTCAGTGTCTTATTGGTTTTATTTTCAAGATTTTTTTTTTTTCTCTTAATTTGAAAGTTAAGAATAAAGGCACAATCAGCTGGTGTGCTAGCCTTCCACATTGCACTGAACAGTACACACAAAGCTGAGGAATAACTCATTCTTAGGTTGGCATTATGAATGAACACCTCTGCTAGTCTGTTCTGTAGCTGGGGCATTTAATACAAGAACTTCTTTCCTCTGTGAGACCGAGAGCTCCTCAGATCATCCAATACCAGCTTTTAATACAGGTAGAAATCCTGCTCTTAGTTACTTTCTGGCAAAGCTTTTCTTCCCCTGTTTAAAGAACTCCTGGCTGGATGAAAATGAAGTACTGCATTCTTTCTCGTGTGATTTCCATTACGAAGGCAGAGTTACTGAAGCCAATTAAAACCTACTTTCTGTAACAGATGAGTGTGAAGGATTGTTTTTATTTTTATGCTGCATGTAAATAAAATAGCACTTGTTTTGTATTAGGCTTTAGACCTCTGAATATGTAATAAGTAGTAAATCCAAGAAAACCTATTTGGACTTGAGCAGCTTGGCCATTTCAACTCTGTCACTTTAGCCTGAGTTTTGGGCATTAATTTGGGGGGTTTTTTGGTTTGTGGGGTTTTTTTGGTTGGTTGTTTTTTTTTTCTGAAACAATCTACTATTGGCAGGTTTTTCTGTTTGGAGGAGCCACCCTGAAGTGTACTTTAGGGTGACACCTTTGTTGCAACAGAGGTCCTGCAGGCAAGATACCTTACAACTAGGCTGCTTTCTCTATATGAGTATCTGTAGAGAGTTTTTATATTTTTAATCTGACTGATTTTTGCTCTTAATTTGAGATTTTCTAACAAAAAAAGGTGAAGAGAGTGTCTGCTGACTTCCCAGCAAGACACTTCATGTGCATTCTAGATGTATAACCAACCTACCATCTGGATGCTGGTCTTGTTATCAGCTTCAGAAGTATAGCTCTGTTCAGGAGAGCAAACAGAGTGGAGGATTATACCATTGTGCATGGCTCTGAGCCTGGGCTGAAAGGGCGAAAATGCCTTTGGGTTTCGGGGAAATTTTTTTTGGCGTCACTGAGGGTGGGGGGAGGGTCAGCGTTGTGCGAGTCAGATACTCGTCTGTAGAGATGGAATTTTAATTTTGTAATAGCAGCTCTTCCAAAAGAGAAGCCAAACCAAATATTGGATTTAGGTGGTGTTTTTTCCCCCCACCACCCCAGCTCTTCCCTTACTCCAAAAACCTAGACCATTGCTTCATGAATAAAAAATTTGTTAGGAGACGGCTCGTAGAAAAGGAGGGGAGAGAAAGATAGCAGGTATCTATGTGTGCAAATTGTGGTTCACTGCAAGGCTTTTTGTGAGGTTATTAATAAATCTCCTTATAGAAAAGGCACTGACTACAACATAGAAGTGAAGCTGTGTTACTCTGCCACTGAGCTTTTATTTCCTGCATCCCCCTATTCTTTGAACCTTCTGAGTATCTAAAAGCCTGCTTCTTCTGCAGTATCCATGTCATTCCCAAGAGTCAAGACCAAGATACTGCATTTCTAATACTGTCTAATAGCTAGCTGTGTTTTGTTCCTGACGCTTGAAACACTACTAGCACAGATACACAAGAACAACTTCTTTGTAGTGCCAGGAAACCAGCACTGCATCTGCTCATATTGAGGAACAGTTTTCTGCATAGTTGTAAGGACTAAAAACTTAACTTCTTTGTTAAAAGCAGTGTCTTCAAGCTGCTAAACTAACTTTTCTCATTTGCCACTGATGTAGGGATAGCACATGTGTACGTAGTGTAGCATCCCTAGGTTTTCTTCCTTGATTAAAAACATCTGCAAGGTCTATGTGCTAATTAGCCAGTAAGAGTGTTGAAAATCTTACCACATATTTCACAGCATGTTAAACTGCTCTCAAGAGCTGTATGTGTTATCACCAGGTCTCAGAGACTTGCAGCAGCTCTGGGGTCTGAACGACTAAAACTTGCTGTGTTTAGCAGTTTCCAAAATGTGATAGAAGCACTGCTGACAGCTACCACGTAAGTGAAGGGGTGGCTGAGAAGCTCTTTAAGTTCCTTTTGTGTTTTGGACCCCTATAGCTGGTCAGCCAGAGAATGTGCCTTTTCTCTTGGATTACCATCCTTTACGCAGTCACACCATGCCTATGAAAATACAAATTTACTCTCCCCATCTGGACTTAGATGGGTTTATTATTCCCACCCTGCAGACTGCCCCCCTTCAGACTTACCTGTTTGACTTATCTGCCCCTTATCTGTTTTCTGGGACTGAAGATATGCAGGGTTGTGTTTTTGTGAATTGGATAAATTCTGCCCAGAGTAAATCCTGTTCTATTATTATTCTTTAAGATGCAAGAAATTTGTAACTGAAGAAAACTGAAAGACTGAAGTTGAGCTTCTTTTTCCTTTTTTTTCCCCGTGATGTGGGATAATTTCTTCTAGCCCTTGTCCAAAATTTGAAGTCTTAATGCTGTGCTTATGTTGTTTACTTAATGAAGCTGGGTTTACTCAATTTATTTCAGGCTATGTTTTGGTGCCTAAATGGGCAATTTTGGAGATGGGTTAAGGACACCGGCCAACAGGGGAGACTCCTGCAGAGGCTGTGAATAGTCCCAGCCCTTCTCCAGCATGCTTGCTGGAGGTTAGCATTCCCCAAGCAGAACTGATGGAAGGTGCAGGCTGCTTAAACACTGACTGCTGAGGAAGAGTGGTGGGTCTGAGCCCTGGCTGCCTGTTGTTAACTGTCGGAGTTAACGTGGTCTAGCCTCCCAGCGCCACCGTGAGCAGGATTGGTAGCCTTTTGGTTGCAGTAACTGCATCTTAAACTACTTTGAAGAATAGGAGTTAGGTTTTTGTTTGGTTTTTTTTCAGGTGATTCACAGCTAATTTTATTCAAAGCTAGATAGCTTCTCCTTCCCTTTCCCTATTTATGGACTATGTAATCTATGGACTACTTCTCTTAGGAAAAAAGTATGGCAACAGGAAAGCCAAAACAGATGTGAGTGTTTGAATGATGCGACTGTGGCAAAACCCTAGGTATTGTTTGAGTACCTTGTGGCAGGTAGTTACATAGCTGAGAAGTCTGCATCAGCATCTAAGCATGTTGGTTTTTCCTGCGGTGGTCACATGTCTGAAGGACACTAACACCAAACAGTTTTCTGGTTTCCTATTATCTTTTGGGGATTTCAGCAAGAGAACTGGCTTCATTATTGCTTTATTCTTGGGACATCGGACTTCCTAAACTTGCAGTATCCTCCGAAAAACTTTGCTAAGCTTTGTTCTAGGCCACCTGCTATTTAGAACTTGGCAAAACAAATACCACAAGACTGCTTTTTCTGTTGTACTTATGACTTTGTTTTGATTCTGTTCTCATGTAATTTCCTCCAAGCATGCTGTTTCCTTTGATTTGGCTTGACTAATACGCTTTTCCTTAATTCTTCCAGCTAGTGGTATCAGTTTGCAGCTGTGTTGAGTAATTATCAAATGTAAAGTGTATATTTTGGGGTTTTACTTCTAAACAAATGGTGTTACTGACATAGTAGTAGGGAGTTATTTTCAGCCTGTATAAAAGCTTCTGGTGAAAAAAAAATAGTGAAATATAACATTACTGTACCAGCAAAATTTTGATCTGGTGAATTAAAATCTAAAGCTTAAATCTTGGATTCTGAGTAACTGGCAGAAGCATTTCTGAAAGGACATTTTAAGGAAGAGATGCTCTAGCTTTAAAGAGCTCTCCTGTCTTTCTGCTTGATCAGAATAGATAATGGTTTTGATTCAGTCAGCTATCTCTGCACCACCTTAAGTTACTGTTTGGACTCTGCTGCTGCTTGGAGAGGGTCATGTAGATGTGTGGTTTGTGTGTGTGAGGAGGGCTCTGTGTATATTGAACGTTATTTCTTTTTTTTCTGATATATTTTGTACTTGTTGCATCGCGTAATAGGATCTTCATGTATTCTATAAAGCTCTTGATGCAAGGGCTTGTACGGAGTCTGTGCAATTGCAAGCTCCCAATACAAAGTATGCAAAGTAATTTCATGATAACTTCCACAATGAGAAGTACCACAATCCTGCCCCAGAAGTCATAAACCATGTTTTCTTATTGTGGCTTCTAGCTTATGAATACTTAGACCATGACAGTGAGCTGTGTGACATCTGTATTAAAGAGGAGGAGAGAAATTTCCAGGTCCAGGAAACAGTGAGTGTAATACAGTGGTGAATTGCATGTGTTTGAGCTGTTTTGTGTCCAGACAGAGAAGGCAGACATGCCAATAATTTATAAACAGCTTTACCCACACACTGGGGTTCTAGAAATGCTTCCTACGTAAATGTTAGCTGCTGTCAGAGTCTTAGAACAAAATACTTCTCCCCATCATGAACATATGAAGGAAGATATTATTTCAACAGATAAATATTTGTTATCTATTGTCATACAGGATATGGGGGGGGGGGGTATTGTTCTAGAAACAGCATGGTTTGGATAAAAGTCAAAAGCTAATTTTCTTTCCGTAAATCTAAATAGGACTTAATAGGTTAAAAGGAAAATGATGTAATGACTTCAGGCTTTATTCTAGACTAAGCTTGGATGAAAACAAGGAGATGGGCTCTGTGTGGGCATGTAGGAGTAACGGTTACTCTGGGAGACACTGAAGAAGCATTTCCCTCCTCTGGTTTCAACAGGGTATGTGGGGGGGGTTATTTATTTCTTTTTTTTAGTCTGACAGGAAAGTTTCCTTTCTTGATGGGGTGGAAAAAATTTCCAAGCACTATTTGTAATGCAAATATTTTTTGCTATTTTAGTATTCTAAGGGTACGTAAGTGACATTGTTGAAATTGTCTTCTTATTTATTTTTGTATTGGGAACTTCTGCTGTAACTATTTTGGGGTAACAGAAAGGTGGCAATACAATTAAAATGTATTAAGGACAGAATAATTGCACACAAATTTGGGTCTTTTGGTAATGTGCCCATAAGAAAACTTACTTTACGTTGCCAAGTGTGAAGCTGTATTCTCTTAGAAACAAGATATGTTGGACACATGTTTGGAAGGGGATGGTGGTATAGCTGGGAATCCACAACTCTGAAGAGTAATACAGGAGTGTGGGTTGTGGGTGCCCAGGGTCTGTCAGGGGGCTGCTGGGCAGCTGGACACAGCCGGTTACAGCCAGCTCCAATGGCCACCACAGGGCATGGCCCAGCCCCGCAGCTGCCATGGTGGCGCCTGGGGGGAGTCTGGGTAAGGAAGGGCAAAACACTGCCTGGCAGCGAGGGGTGAGGGGAGAAGTGTGAGGAACAGCTCTGCGAGCCCTGAGGGGAGAGCAGGAGGATCCCTGGCAGCCCATGGAGAAACTGTGATCACAGAATCTCACAGAATGTTTGGGGTTG
>Ga0181612_136237_pt1 | contig 18861 bp, 8 predicted proteins | sample HoacroProtozoa21_FD_119630 | JGI IMG/M metagenome (GOLD analysis project Ga0181612, IMG submission 119630) | Hoatzin crop microbial communities from Cojedes, Venezuel. Combined Assembly of Gp0051906, Gp0051904, Gp0051908 | reverse complement strand
TATTGCACAATAAGCATAATTTTGCATATTAACTATGCAGTGGCATTTTACTATGGGCATGTAATTTCACCATTTATATGGTACTTCATATTATTTGGTAAAAGGTAAATTTAAAACATGTTACATAATCTCACTTTTGGAGGAGATCTTTTGAGATAAATACATCAGACTAATTTCAGTTCTTCGTGCTACAATTAAATCTTCATCCACTGAAATTCATGGGTTATGAGTGCAGCAGAACCATTCTCATGTCAGTGAGATGAGAATCAAGTCCACAGTATGGAAAGATTACTTAATCCTAGATTTTTTTTGTTCTAGAACTTGTGATTGACAGACTACCTTATTACTGCTCCTTTTTTTCTTTACTTTAGGAATATCTAATGAAATTAATCATAGCCTGGAGGAGACAGTTTGAAACCTGCTAAGAATTATGTATGTCAGTGGAAGCTTTACAACTCACTTGGGCTAATTTGCTACTGGCAAATATATCACTGTCATACACTTCTGTAAACTTTGCATTTGCAATCTTTTGAACTAACCATACAAGCTGAAGCACTAGTTTTAAAGTCTAAGAGACTGATGGAAATGTTGATGCAAGGTTTCTAACTCAATAGTAGTGCCAGTAAAGACATATTGTTATACTCCTGTGTCTTCTAGTAATACTTATTGTTTAGTCTGTATCAGACACATGGACAGAGTAGGAAAAAATGATTTGACTATTCCTAAATAAAGCAAGGCACAGCTAAAGTGAAAAAGCAGAGAAATTGGTCTCTAGAGGAACTCCGTCTATGTGCCAACAGGTGGTACTTTAGTATTGGGCAATATCTTAAAATCATTAATATTATTTTTAATTAATTAACTCACACATTAATTTATCTTTCTTGGATGGACAAAGAGTGTTGCATTACGCTATACTCAGGCTATCCAAAACTTTTGTAACAGCAGCAAAAGTCAGAGGAAAGTCTCTAGTCTTTTTTGCCACTTCAGTACCTGTCACTAATGTCAGTTTCCTCTAAGTTATTGACTTCTATTTGAAACAAATACCAGGAACAATATCTATGCTATTAAAACTCCTGCGCTAAAGCAGAGCCTTAATTATGACCTCCCATTCTTTAGCGTCAAGATATTGACACATCTGACTGCCACACAACTCATCTGTTTCCAAAGTTGTTTTGCTTTACATTGCTGAAGACGCAGTATATATTACAGCAGGAGATGAATTGCCCTGCGGAGGACACGCTTCTTCCAGTGTCAGGATTCAGAGATACCTGCTTATTTCCAGACTAGGTACTGCAGTTCCAGTTCGGTCAGATATCTGAATTGGGATTATTAGCAAATTCAGTAGATCCTGCTGAATTTAGTTTCCTTCTACATCAGTGGTTGTCACAGTCATTTGCTTTCCTGATACCAGCCTAAAGCAAGTGCACATCTAATGGGATTTATAATAGGTGTTAAACTATCATATTGGTAAGAGGCAAGGGCTAATCTTTAACATGACAATCTCAAAGTGCTTAAAAAAAAATGCCTTAAGTATTATCTTCAGTTTATAGATGAGAAACATGGAATGGATACCAGACTTGCTCAAAAACCCAAATCCAGTAAAACTTAGGTATTCTGATACTCCTTTTGCTCCTGTTAGTTAAAGGGCTTTGAGGAAGAAAACACCTTCTAAAGTAACTCCTCTCCCCCCAAAAAACATGATGACAACAAAATGTATTTACACAAATAAACAGAGAGTCAGAAACAAAAGGATGTCTCAAAGGTATCTAGTTATTTGAATAAGTATAGAGATATCTGTATAAATATCTCAAATACATTTTGATATCAGATCAGATATAGATCTGTATTCTTTAGCCATGCTGCTATGGGACATTTGGTTAAGAAGAGGCACAGGCACATTAGTAAGTGAGGGAATCCTTGTCCTCATTCATCACAGCTGAAGTCCCATCTCAGATGCTGTTTTGCAATATGCGTTTTGTCCATGTGAATAGACTTTCCAATTCATTACAGAAGGAAGAAGAAAACCTGAGAAACCCCGTGTACTTCCAGACTGTATTTCTGTTTAAAAAACCAACAAACAAAGCAAAACTTTACATGCTATTTAAACCCTTCTTTCTTACAATTTTTCTTTTTTTGAATATCAGATGTTACATGGTATATATAAATTTAGGAAAGAATAGGGAATATCAAGAAGCTGAGGGATGACCTCAAGGGTATTTTTACACTTTTATTAGCACTTTTTATCAGTTCATGGGAATGGGAAGTCTCCTGGTGAGAACTGATTTGCAAAGGGTCCTTTCACACAGGAGTTTTACAGAGACACTTCTGATTTCAGTTTAAAGCCTGGTTCTCCACTAAGGAAATGCTGCTGTAATCCTGTACCAGCCAGATGAAGCTCTTAGCTCAGTCCCGTCATGTAAGATTTAGCTGGTTCCTGGTGCCAGCTCTGTACCAGCAAAGGACTTAGTTTTTCACAGCAAACTGAGCATTAGAGTGGCTGTTTGGCCAGCGAGGAGCAAGGGGATGTGGGTTAGTCACACTGTAGTGGGTTCTGCATTCTTTAGTAATCAGTCATTTGCATTTCTTGGAGCTTAGCACAGCTGCTGAAAGCAGCTTTGCCCAATGAATTTTATGAGGACATTTAATTCCCAGACCTTTCCCTGCAGTCCCAAAATTCTTTCACACAGCAACTTCTTCTTAGGAATACCTGCTCATGGTTTTCCTCTGTCATATTCGCCAAATGGTCCTGTAGTCTATCACAAAAAAAAAGCCTGTTTTCCCATGACTTCCAGTAAATACATAGCCCCGAGAAAACAAACCACCGAGCAAATACTAAGTTCCTCCAATATTATCAGGTTGGTTTTTTTTCTCTGTTCAGCTGTAATTGCACATTTTCTAACTTGAAATGTGGACAATTCACTACCAGTATATGACTGTGCCAGGCATTCATCCTTCCCAGTATCCTCCCACTCTCAATTTCTGTGCATTAGCTTAGAAACAAGCTGAATAGCTGTCTCTGCTTCTTGGAAGAGGTCAGTGCATTAACACACTACTGATTTTTTCTGAGACTAGATGAGGTGTGGGGCAGAGTCAGCAGGACTGTAACACTTCATGCATTTTTTTTGGATGTCTCTGGTGCTGCTTAGCAAGAACTTTGACATAAGAGGTCATGCAAATGGGAAAAAAAAGGACAAAGAAAATAAAAATCCTGAACTAAACATTTCTTCATTCCTTGCCCCAGTACGACACTGCATCCAGCCCTTCACAGAAGCAGTAATGGGGTTCTATGCTTACTTGCATCCAGATGAATCAGGAGTAATTTTACAGAAGTCCAGGGAGTTAGGCTGGTTTTAAACCGAGCTAGCTTTGTCAGAATTCAGTCTTATTTCTACGGTTCTCTGTTTCACCTTGTTTCATACATATGTGATGTCTACCAAATCGTTGTTGGTTCTTTATTAGAAAAACTAAATCAAACCACAAATTAGCTCACTCATTAGGTATATGGGGCAGCAAGGGCTTTTCTTTATCTTTGTATATAATGATCCCAGTTTCTACAGAATACTTGATTTCCATTTGCAAGAGAATTTCATGACTTGTACAATGAACTCTGTGGCTCATGAAACTCTGACAATGGTCTTCACTGCTTTCTTTTGGTTAATTGTAACCAGTTTCATGGCCTTGTTACAAAAAAGATTATTTCTGTGGAGGAAATTCCTGCCTGAGGTGTATAAGAAGGTGAGAGATTTCCAAATTTTGTCTCTTGAGCATATTAATAGTGCACCAGGGTCTAGCCTCTTTCAGTATGAATTTAACAGAGGGGTTTTAGAGTTCCTTTTAGCTGTAAAGAACTGAGAATGCTTCTGCCATTGTCGGAGAGTAACTGTCTGTCTTTCATTTTGGCAAGTGCACGAGTAAGTGGGTGGCAGCTGGTGACAAAGGCTATGACTACACTTGCCATTTTCTTGTGATAGCTGAAGCAGAGCATTGGCCTGAAGCAATTACTGTTGCGTTCCTTATGTCTCCAGTATGGTTAGGGAGGGGAGTTATGCAGATCTAAATATTTATATCAAATATGCTCATTTCAGTTGAAGCTGCTAGTGTACTTGTACCCCAAAAGAACAGGGAATGCTTTAGACAGTGTCATCATTTCCCACTAGTTATGGGGAGGGGGTCTCTTGTGGCTACAGGAACCTCAAGAATTTGCCTGCTTCTTTATTGTCTACAACATATTTTATGCTGAAGTTGTTGCCTGTAGGTGACCAGCTATCTCATGGACTTCTGACTTCAGTGTGTGTTTTTAGTAGTACCCTTTGATCAGTTCGAAGGCTGCCTGTGAGTGACAGTGGAAGTCCTTTCTGTCGGGAACCTGATGTGATGTCTCCTCAATCCTAGCTCAGGGGATTTCAAGGCGTATCAGCAGTGCCGAATGACACTCTGTCAGTCTGTCGCCATTTTCTTTCAGAGACCTTTTCCTCTCTCTGCCTTTGCTTTGAAATTTCTCTTTCATTCCCTCCCTGAGCACTTAACAGGTTTTGTAGTCTTATCTGAATCTTTAGCTACATCCCCCTTCTTTAATTGTGAACCTCAGGGAGACTCATGGTGCTGGGTGAGTTATTGCAGCATTTCCTCCTGCCATCATTTTCCTCACTTTTGTTGTGTTTCTTGTTCTTCTAGGCCCCACCAAGCCTATATAATTCTCTTCCCCTAATTCCCAGGTCCTTACAGGAGCAGTTATTTTCTAGCTTTGTGCATTAAAGGGAAATACCGTATTGTCTGATTTTGTCCTACAGCAAGGCTGGAAGATCATGATTCATTTCGTGAATGAAAATTTAGATTCAAGGCCCCAGGGGCATTGAAACAAGTCACACTATTTCCCTCCCACTCTGAAAGAAATAGAGAATGATGTTGGCAGAGAGAAGCATGTGATTTGCTGGTCAAATAATGCCCTAATCTGCTGTTCCTGCTGACACAGTCACTCTGCCAAGCTGCAGCAGAGCCAAAGAGCAGCAACACAACCAACAGCTTCCTTCCCATCCTGGGTGTAGCAATAGGCATCTTCAGGGGCCAACAGTGAATCTCTCTCCAATTTCAGTGAGTATGGCCTAGCTGTACTGAGTACAGTGGGAAAATCCAAAAAGTTCCCCCCACACACACCTTTTTATATATATTAGGGCTTCCTTTAGAAAGCCTGAATAAGACTGAATAATTCCCACTGTAAGGGAAGACCAGGTGCGGGGCCACCTGAGGAACCTGAACAAACATAAGTCTATAGGACCTGATGAGATGCATCCGAGAGTCCTGAGGAAACTGGCTGATATAGTTGACAATCCACTCTCCGTCATATCTAACAGGTCATGGCATTCAGGTGAAGTCCCTGTTGACTGGAGGAAGGGAAACATTGTGCCCATTTTTAAAAAGGGTAGAAAAGAGATCCCTGGGAACCACCCACCTGTCAACCTCACCTCTGTGCCCGGGAAGATCATGGAACTGTTCCTCTTAGAGGCTCTGATAAGGCAGATGGAGGACAGGGAAATGATTCGAGACAGCCAGCAAGGCTTCACCAAGGGCAAGTCCTGCCTAACCAACCTGGTGTCCCTCTATGATGGAGTGACTGCATCAGTGGACAAGGGAAGAGGTCCCTTCCAACCCAAAGCTATTCTGTGATTCTGTCTCTTCAGGTCAGAGTCTTTGGTTGTCCCTGAGCTTTCAGCATCTCTGGTGCTTGCAGGGCAGCTGAGTTCTGATGTAGTGTCTTTACCTGTACCTCCCTGCAAAATAAATACATGTAGATATGGATAAGAGTTTCAGGAGTCATTCATTCATCACAGATTTCAACAAGTAAAATTCCAATTGGATGTAAGGATGGGGGGGGGGGAATGTTCCCAGGGAGGGGGGTGAAGTGTGGGACAGGTTGCTCAAAGAGGCTGTGACATACCCATACTAGGAAATTTTTAAGATCTAGCGGGACAAGGCCTGGAGCAATCTGATCTGACACTGAAGTTAGCCCTGCTTGGAGCTAGAGGTTAAAATAGATGACCTCCGAGGGTCAATTCCAACTTCAATTATTAGTTAACTTTATCTGCTGTTCCATTGTGGAGCGTGGTCTCAAGGGGGTGGGGAGGGTCTTCAGCAATTTTGTGAGCTAGGAAAACTGTTTACCACCCTTGTTAGCTATAATTTTAGTTGGCAAGATTTAGAAGTAGTTGCGTAATCATAGTTGATTTAGTGAAATACTCAGCCCCAGGACTACCATCTCTCCTAAGACTCTCAGAACTAGAAACTAAAACTGAAACCTTAAAAAATCTGTACAAAGTAGATAAATATACCAGTTTTGCAGAAGAGTACATGGAGATTCAGGAATGCAGTTATTTCATGCAGGTGAACAGCAGAAAGATGGGTGTAGAACCTAGGCAGCCCAGCTTGATGCTCTACTGCGGGCATTGTGAAAGCTTGGCGTAATTCTTATACGGTTTGTGGACTTTTTTTTTTTTTTAACCAAAAAAAAAACCACCCCAAAACCCATTTTTCAAATCATTCACTCTAACAGCAGAGCCTTTCTGGCATTTATTACAAAATGCCAAATCAAAGTGGGGCCACAGGTGGCATAAGAGGGAAGCCCAGCTGTGGAGGGGTCAAAAAGAGTTCGTAACTATATTTACTGTGCTACCTTTATTTTTAGTAATGTGTGGTACTAATACATCTAAGTAATAAAAACAAGTTTTCAGTAAGGGCAGGGATCGCTCAGACTCTCATCTGATACAAAGGGTGTTTAAACAAAGAAGGAAAATTATATAGAAAACTACGAATGGAAATCTGAAAACAACTATAACTCATGTCTGATGCTCTGAAACATGCCTCAGGAAATCATTATTGTTGTAGGACAGCTGCAGTATTAATTAATGCAAATACTGAGTTAAGCAGGGGGTTGCTTACTGTGACTTTCCATCTGATGCATCAACTGTACCGGGTAGTGCCTACTTTCCTGTGCTTAGGGAGGAGGGGAAAAAAAATAATCTTTTCTTTTTCTTTCTTCTGCTCATAAAGATCCACATCCAGAGAACAGAAGGGTGCGACCACATGACCTGTTCACAGTGTAACACTAATTTCTGTTACCGTTGTGGGGAGAGATACCGCCAGCTCCGGTTCTTCGGAGATCACACGTCAAACCTCAGTATCTTTGGATGCAAATACCGCTACCTCCCCGAGAGACCACATTTAAGGAGATTAGTGCGAGGCTCTGTCTGTGGTAAGCGGATAAATGTTCCTTGTGGAGAGCTGCACAATGAGGTGATTGGGGGGGGGGTGTCAATAATAGTTAAATAAAAACTAGTGGTGTAAAGTATCGGATGGGCAGCCTGTTGTTTAGTTATGTAAAAGGTGGTTTATTAAATGTATCTAAAAATATAGTATTTGCAGTTACTTTTTCAGTGGACTGTGTATGAATAAGTACGGTGTCCCCTTCTGCTAGCTTCTGTTTCCTAACGTTTTTAATAATACATAAGCAAATTGGAAAAATACTCTCAATATACATGTAGTTGTCTGTGATTGTTTTTCTAAAAGAATATAGGAGAAATGTACTGGAGCAGGAACCTTTTTTAAATGAACTTCTGTCAAGGATCTGTTTGAATAAAGCGTTGTTTGGATTTGAACCTGGTCTGCGTTTGAAAAACCAAATCACTCAGGTTTGGCCATTTAAATAGGAGGACATTCATCTTTTAATTGTTAGCTTTGATTCACCAGCTAAAACTAAATACAACTATATACGTTAATTTCTCTCAGAAGCAATATGATGCGAAAAGCTTGACTTTTTTATTTAAAAAGAAAGGCACTCCTGATTTGCTTTTGAACCAGAAGTGTACCTGTCTCAACCGATAGAAGCACAAGAAAAATAGATACCACATAAAGTAATAATCTACTTTGTTATCTTGCAGATGCATTAAGTTCAGTCATTGTAGTGAGTTTACAGCACGTAAAGGTATCTACAACATTATAGCAAATGGTTGTGTTGTCAGAAATTGAGGACCTGTTAAGGAAAACAGGACTTTTTGTATTTTGAATTAAGGCATAGAGCTTGAAGATGACTTGGAGTTCACCTAGGGTGAGGAAATGCTTTGAGCTTATCGATTGGTGATGCTCAAAGTAGAGGTAAAGGTAATGGAATGAATGCATGGAAAGAGAAGTCAGCAGACCTACGGTGAAAAAAACACTCCTGAGCCAAACATGTTCCAGTATGAAAACTAGGTGATTTGCATTTTAGAGTAACATAAGAGTTGGCATACAAACTCATAGGCCTGGCAATAAGAATGCCAGTCTTGCTGCCCAGCAGAGTTGTGGGAGACTCACAAACCTGGAATGCTTGTTTAACAAATGGCAGTAAGTCATCCAGGCCCATTAGTTTGACCTCAGGAACTCAGAAGGCATTAGAACAGACTTTGAGGGAGGTGAATTAGAGATACAGAAATAAATAGGAAAGTGGATAAAAGTTCAAAATGATTGTATGTGCCTCCTCTGATATATTTTTGTAGAGATGAATTCCAGCACATGAGAGTAAATGTGGAAATGTATATATGAGTTAAAGTCCAGTGGTGCAGATGTGTATGTTTGTATATATAAAAACATGCATAGAGAAGGTATAAGATATCTTACTTTCATTTCCTGTTTGCAAATGTAGTTGTGGTTTGTCTTAATTAGTAAACAAGAAAGCTTAGCAAATCTCGGAGCCTCAGCTTAAATTTCTCATACGGTTTTCTGATAATTTTTTTTCCCCAGGACTACCTCTGTCCTACAGTGTCATTTCTTACAGGAATGGTCATCACTGGAATAGAAACAGAGCTAGCTCAACCTGCCAGCACATGTAGTAATTGCCCTCATTTTTAAAATAGCTTGTTAACACCCAAGTTGACAATGATTCAAAGAATTTTGTGTTCCTACTCATGACCTTAAATCCCTGTCATCTCTAGAGCTCTAAATTTTAATATTGATCCTCATACAATTTATAAATAGCTACCAAAACACTCCAGAACCCTAACAGAACTCACACAGGAAAATCAAAAAATAAAAGCTTAAACAATTTACATCAGATTAGAATTCAGGAGTTCAGCCCACTGCTCCTCCTCTGTTGGATTAGATTTTGGCTATGACTGGCATACGTGAGCCAGTCTAGATTTTTTTTTTTACTTTTTTCCATGCATACACACATGTGGCTGTGCACACATTTTTTTAAGAAGGCATTATATTGTAAGATTATATCTCCTGACATTTTTCTTTCAAGATGGCATAATCCCTGTGATAGTATCACTTCAGTTTGTGAATTCTGCCCTCTTGAATCATAGAAATTTGGCAAGATCAGCTATCCTTGTAAAACCTCAGCAGAGTTATCTGTGCCTCTTCATTGGATGAATGTAAAGGTCTGCCTAGTGAGTTTGTCCAGAGCAGTCAGTCAGAAATAAGATGTCACTCTCTATGTATTTCCACTAATCATTGTTTTAGACACTTCCTTAGTTGAGGTTTCTATCTGAATCTTTGCTTAATAACTATCAATAAATGCATCCTTCACCATTTTATACAGTTCTTAAGTTTTGGCTTCGGCAACATCTCTGGTAGGGGCTGTAGGATTTCACTATGCGTTGTGTGGAGAAAGTACTTCCATTTCTCTCTGCTTTTATTGATTCTTGATAATTTCATTGGTTACTTCTGTTATCATGCAAGTCAGTAAATCATAATAGCTTGCTTACCTTCTCAAATATTTCTTTTACAGACCCTCCCTCGGATTCTTCTTTGTCATGATCTTTGATTTTTTTGGGGGGAAAGGTGGATTTTTGGCTGCTTTGTTTTGAACTGAAGCTTCCTTGTCTTAATAATTTAAGATCAAGTTGAAAATCCAGAAATGTTTAATTCCAGTTAGGGATCATACCTAGGCTCAGAGATGTCCTGGTAGCTAGAACTGAAGATGTAAATACATTATGGCTTTATCAGGAAAGAGAGGAGCGTTATCATTAGTGGGTGTTACTGTACAAGCCTGGGTTTTGGTTCCATTCTAAGGGTCAGCAGTTAATGTTAGAAAGAGGAGATGGTAGTAGAGAGGCTATTAGAAACATAGTTAGTAACATGTAGCAAGAAGTAAAGGTTGCATTTCCTGTAGTAAAATGCCTCTGCTAGTTAGCTAAGTAGTGGAAATTAGGAGGATGTTGTCTTGGCTGTCAGGGGGAAACTGATGAGGTGTTGCCTAGATAAATTTTCTTCTGTGCCTTTTTTTACTTTCTTGCTATGGAGAGGAAATACTTCTTTAAGTAAATGCAGTGATTCTGTAGCCTTGTGCAGTGAAGGTTTTTTGGCTTGTTTCTACGAAATCCGGGTGGGTGAGGTGTGTAGAAAGAAAAGAACACTTTATGGCAGGCTGGCATGCGAACATGGTTTCTGTTGAGAAGCAAGTGTTTGTGCCTACAATCACAAACTGTTCTGTAATAAAAATAAGGGAAAAGCATTTATGGCGGCATAAATTTAAACATACTTTTCTTCATAAACCAATGGTTTTTTGAAGGTAATAGAAATCACAAAGAGAAGAAAATAAACTCAGAGCAGAAATGGTCTCTGAATTTGACATTTCTCTCCCTTCTTTAGCGTATTTTTGTAGAGAAACTCTGTCCTGTGACCAGTGTAGTAAGGTGAAATAGCTTTTATCGTTCAGTCCCAGCGGACTTAGTGATTTCATTCTCATAGGAATAATTTGGCTATGTTGCTGAAGGAAGACTGTTTGGTTGTAACTGGAGTTAGTGATCAATGGCACAGAAAGAAAAAACATGTTCAGCTGTCTTAAATGTACTTAAAATCCCAGTTAAGTACCACCTGAGTTCAGCTGGGTGAATTAAATTCTAAATCGATTGCTAAGTATTTCATGGATCCGCAGCAGAATGCAATGTGTGATGGTGCTATTAAAGCAAATGAATTTTTTTTCATGGTAAACAGCATTTCAAATATAATTCTGAAAGCAGCATATTTTCAGATCTTGACTGCATGTACTCTTGTCCCAAGACAGAGTGCAAGATTCACTTTATATATGCGTGGCTTTGAGGAAGGAAGCATGCATTTCTAGAATCCAACCTTCATTGGCAACTTAAATGACAGTTGGTCTGATTTGTAAGATGTCTTGTATATGTACTTGACAGGGCTCTTTAAGAACAGATGCAAACTTATATTGGAACTTAAATCTGCATAGATAGACTGGTTTGACTTGTAAGTAGATACTTTTAGTGGCTCTGTTGCTTAAACATGTAATGATATTTAAACTTGGAAGAGAAAATTTTTATTTCTCATATACTAGTGATTAAGCTTGTTTTCTAAAACTAGTATATTTTTTACATGGCAAAGAATTCTCCAAGAATTTACGGGAGTTTGTATATATTATCCTAAAAGCCACGACCAAATCCAAAGCTATGCAAGGGAATAATACTCACTTGTGTTTTCCTAGTGTTTCCTCATTTTGCAGAAAAACTTAATTTTCTATATCACAAATGATGCAGCCCATCTGAGGTACCTGCAAATACAGTTAATGTATTACTACAGATGTCTGAATCTTCATGCTAAGTAGCCAAGTAGTGAAATTGTCTACCATTGATTTGAGTAGAATTGTAAAAAGGCTTGTTCTAGTTACAACCATTTCTGTCTAAGCTATCCTTAAAAACTGGCTTTGAACGTTACCAAACTGGCCATCATAACCTACTGCTGAGTCTACCACATGGACTAATAACTCAAGATTTTATTCAACTCTGAGCCAAGTTGTACATGTGCTCTCTCTGCTCGCAGTCTCAAAGCTAACAGACATAGGACAGTGGATCTTTGGGAAGTTTAGTGCCTGCAGTAAACATCCTTAGTCGCAGCAGCATTTCTTGGTACATCACAATTCCCTCTATGATTAAAAGCCTCGTACTCCTTCACACTACGACAAATGGTGTGTTTCACACTGGAATTGGATATGAAGTTATGCTCAATTCACATGTGTAAAATGGAGCATTTTATAATTGTTTCATACAGCGCTGATAAAAATGACTGGGGTAAAAAATACATTATCTGCTGCTTTGCAGTGACTGCTGCTGTTTGTACTCCTACCTGATGGGAACTTGTGCAAGACTTACCTCTTGTGAACTTGTTCCTTAATGTTAGTTTACAAAGGTGAAGAAAGATAAAGGTTTTAAATATGGTAGCTATATAAGGAGAAAAGGTATTTTTTGTTTTGTTTTTAAAGTTTAAACTTTGGAAAGAATGCATTGATAACCAAAGGAAGATACTATCCCATGATGATGAAAGGTCATTTTATCCTATAAGACCTTGGAACTACACAACACTTAAAACCTCATATTCACAGGCGGAAGGAAAAAGACACTCATGCTTTATTTCAGCTCTGAGTTAGTTGGTCAAATGTAAGTAAACAAGTTCTTCAGCTGACTAGCTTAGGAACCATTCTTTGTATCTGCAGAGAAATTAATTACTCCAGTCAAAAGCTAGCTTAGCCCTTTCTGCAGACTATTTCTGTCTACTTAGTCATCAGTTCAGTGGCTGAAGATTTTAATAATTTTGGTACTAAACGTCATAATTTTCTGTTTCCAGTTACACGGTTATTAGTAAAATAGAGAGTTCATACTTAAAACAGTATTTTATAAGCTTTACTTTGAAATTGTTAAAGGTTCTGGTACTGTAATGTTTTTAATTGCTCATTTTTGGACTCTTCCTGAGGTTTTTCCATCATTCTATATTCCTTCTCCTGTCTACGCTCGAATAACTTATTTGACAACCTCTGTGCGTATAGAATGCAGCACAGTGTAGTCCCAAGAAGGTCTACCATTAGGATGCCTAGCAACTAGAGTAATACCAATAATATTTGCCAATTTTTTTCTTCTAGGAATTATATTTTCCCACCCACAACGCTCCTATGAAATTTAAAAGCTATTAAAACAGAGCATGAAAAGGACCAGTTCATTTAACTGCTGTAAATATTTCCAAAATACCTCACTTTTTCCTTCAGGCCGCCCAAATTAGTGGCTCAGGTTATGGAGAGGTTTACATCATTATCGAATGAAGTAATCCACTTACTGAAATCTGATACAAGTGACTTGAGAGAGGGAAGGGCAGGCAAGAGAGAGGTAACAAACTTGCTTTTCCTCCCTTTCTAGAGGTGATCTTTCAAACACAGGATTAATTTAGAGAATTGCCTAATTTCAAACCCCTGATCAGGCTGCTGGTGCATCAGTGAAAATGCCTGCCCGGCTGTGTTTTCAGACAGCTGGGACAAGTGACAGCTTTGATCCAACTGCTCAGACAGCGCGGCCGAGGGGGTTCTGCCACTGAGTGGAAAGCATGCAACACAAGAAGGATAACTTGGATTCAAAGTTCAGTTTCAGCTTACGTGTTTCAGAAGGAACCCTGCCTTCCCTCCGTGCATTTCTACTGATCGTGAACTCAACAGAAACAATGAATATGAGCGTGCTTCAGTTGTTCTTAGTGTCTTATGCTCTAACCCATGTGCTGCACAATGTCGCTGTCTTACTCGCATAAGAGCAGCAACACATGCTTCTAAATGCGGATCCAAAATAGACTTGGCTGTGGTTTGATTTAGACCTAAATCACAACTATACACAAGGACTTCACCATCGCCTTTTAAAGCGAGCAGAAGTGTATTTACAGGCAGTGGTCTCATTGCCTTGAGCTAACCTAAACTCTGCAAGATGCTGGTTTGCTTGGCATCTTTCCGGGGTGGTTGCTATACAGGAGGATTCCGGAGAAGCCAAATGACAGTAGCTTTATAGCTATCACGTTCCTTTTGATGCCTGAGGGATTTCAGAATGGAAACAGAAGTAAATGCAAGCTAACTATTAATGTACAAAATGAGCTGTGCTCGGAGACTTGTGGGTGAAGAGGGCAAAGAGGAATGTGTGCAGGGAGCTGGCTGAGCGGTGATAGCTCCTACCTGGATTTGTAGGATAAGTTTACGAATAGGAATCCTAGTAAAGTATTTAAAAAATGAACCAGCTTTTGGGAGTCTGATATCAAAATATTTAGGCATGGTTGGAAAGGGAAAAACAAAATGCCTACTCTGAATTGTTTAATAAATTTTGCATTTCAGCTGGAAAACTACTCATTACACCCCTAATACTGGTTCTGGGACTGGCATTGGGAGCCGTAGCTGTTGTAATAGGTAAGAGTTACATACATGAATGAGTCTTCTGATTTTGCAGTGACTTTCTGTACAACATCGCGGTATTTTTCTCAGAGGTGGACACAAAGTACAAATTTCTTAGATACTGTTTTAGCATAAAGCACATTTTTCTAAAAAAAAAATTCTCTAGAATGTTTTTTTCTTACTTGCATTTTATGCCTATTAACTTTTTTTCTCCCCAATTATTTGGTTGTTAAGGCTTTTCTGGACGAAAATCTTTAACTAGTATAGTTAAATAAAAAGGACAGAGTAATTTAAACATAGTGCTGTGAGCTGGCTGACTTGAACCATCCCGTTAATGACCCCAGTGGATCACAGTTCCAAGATCTTGGCCATGTGCATGACAAGATTTTTGGAGCACCTAGGCATAGTCCCAAGAGCCCTCCAACTTTGAAGATGCAACAACAACAAAGCAGCAAATTGGGATGAGTCAATCTCGATCTGATTCAGTGCATAGGCTGCCAAATTGGGTTCCATCACAAAAAGTGGTACTGTGAACTCATTTGATGTAGTGTCAAAGCTCTGTTAATATGATTGTATTAATATGGATGTAGTTATTTTAGCGAATCTTCTGTTTGCCTGGCTTCCTCCTCCCGCAGAAATGAAATAAGCCGTAACGATAAATGTATAATTTTGCTCCTGTAGGTGCATATCCACTATATATGTTGGCAGTAATATGTCAATCAGGGATCATGCTGCTCCACAGCTCTTCACCAAACTACTTACTCCGTTGAAAATTTGCAGTGTGTGCCCAGGCCTGAGGCATATTGGAATGCGGCACCTTTATTTTGATACAATAAAACCAAAATATACCAGGATAGTTACATCAATAAGATTGTACATAACCAGTCAGCATATAACCAACATACCATTATAGCTTTTCTAGACTACATCTGGGCAAGTAGGGAATATTGCTATTGATTTCAGTATTTAGGCTAAGAATATGTTATCACAGAATCACAGAATGGTAGGGGTTGGAAGGGACCTCTTTTCCCTGTATCAATTTTCTGAGTTAGAGATCTAAAATACTCTTTTCAGTGGCATTTTTATGCCAGAAATCTAAGCAATAAAGACTTATTAGTGCCAGTAAAGCTTATTGTGCTCCGCAGTCTGGTATAACCTATGCTGGAAAAGAACCACTCTTTTGCTTATGTTAAAAATTAAGAGGGTTTTGCTGTAATACAATGGTAATAACAGCAATGATACCCAGTATGCCATTGAAGTCCCATCCTAGGTATGGCCAGATAAGAGACAGTCAAGAACAGCACTATGAGCAGTTCCATAAACATTGATTGTTTATAGGAAAGTTTCGGTTTTGAAAAAAGCAGTATTTACTGCCAACACAACTGTTAAAGTAGTCTCAGTATCATAGCTGAAAACCATTTTACACCATTTATTGAGCAAAGCAACGATCTTGGTCACTGTAGTAGTCTTTTGTAGAGTGTTGTTACTGTAATGGTGCCTGAAAAGGAAATCTTTCACCATTTCAGTCAGCTGGTGGCAAGAGAAAGGGGGAGATGCTTCTCATTTGAGTTGGGGAGTGCCTCTTATGACAAACTATTTTTCACTTGAACAAATCTGATTTATTATTTTTTCCTTTTACAGCTTCCTTTCTCTCAAAAGACTTCATAATATAGTTCCCTGCTCAGGCAAGGATAAATGTTTGTGATTACTTCACAATAGATGAGCATGCTTGTAGAAATAAATAATATAAAAAAAAAAAAAAGCTATAACATGCTGCCTCTATTGCGTGTGAAACTGGTTGAAAACTAGTTCAGGTAAATCAGCCTTGGGATTTAGATCTAAGGATTGCCAAAGTGCTTTTAAAAGTTTTAAGTTTGTATCTTATACAAAAACAGCATGGTTCAGGAATTAATTTGTCAGAGATGGGAGTAGGGTTAGCGGGAATTTGTTGTAAAGTAAACAAAGTGTAGCATAACTCATTACCAAAGAGGCTGTTGCAGGCTAATATTTTCTTGTCCAAATGTATTGTCTAAATTCTCTTGAGACATGGAAAGCTGCATCTGAGCGCTGTGTACACTGAAAGAACGCAATGCACGCACAAAGGTTTATGGTTTTCTTATTTTCTTGTTTTGGCAGGTTTATTTGTGTTTCCTATCTATTGCCTTTGTAAAAAGCAGAGGAAAAGGTCACGGACAGGTATGCCCTGGTAAAGACGGACCTTACTCACCTGAACTGAGCTGGTCCTGCAAGGGCTGCGCGCGCTTCATGTGCAGCAGAGCAATACAGCGCTGGTGACAGCGTCCAAGCCACCGCCCTGGGAGGAGGACGGGGGATCGCCCGCCATCTTCCTTCAGCCGAAAACACTACTGCAGACCAGAAAGCCTCTTTGCTCTGGTGCACTCCGAACAAGATGGGCCCCCCTGACTGCTGCTTTTTAAATGTTTTGGGTTTTGGTTTTTTTAATTGTTACTTTGGAGGGGTTTTTTGAGTCTAAGTTTCTGAACGAGACAATCAAAGCCTGTATTGTAGCCAGAACTCTTCTACCGATTTGGCCTGTGAAGAAAGCATTTAACTGCTAACATGTGCTCCATTTAACTTCAGTGTCAGCCTTTAAGGGGGAAATGCTTAGAAGTGTTTGGACTCTGACTGTATACTGAGCATACTACTTTTGGTATTAAAAACTACTTCTGTAAATAACTTCCATCACACAGCATTCTGTTCAGCATACCGAAACCCCGTCACATGCTAGAGCACGACAGCTGGTTGTCTTCCGAGTCCTCCTGCTAGTGGGCAAGAGTGGAGATGGCCACTGCCAAACTGCAGTGCCTCAGAGGGAAATATCCCTGGTATTGAACCTCCGTGATACTTACAAGTAGGCTGATAGGTTTCACTTGAGTATTTTATTTATGACAGTCCATTAATATTGATGGGGGGGGGGTGACAGTCTTGTTAGAAGAGTACAAGATTTTGAAACTTTCCCAGTAGAGAGAAAATTTGAAGGCTTTCGATAACAGGCCACTGGTATTTCATGTTCTGTCCCAAGATATTCCTGAAGCGTGATGCAGAACGCACAAGGAGATGTGTTGGCAGGGCAGCTGGAAACCTGCACGTCTGTTCTGACTTGGCATGTAATACACGTGCTACACACTAGTTCTGTGAAGACTGAGTGGATGAAATTTTATAACTGAAGTAGCATGTTTTGTTTGCTCATTTGTTTAAGTAGGCTGCATAAGTCTTAGAGCATCCACTCATGTCTCAGGATGAAAATCTGTGAATTTTAGGTAAGGGGAGGCGCCATAAATTCTTAGGAGACCATTTCATTCTCATTCTCTGCTTCCAGTGTTTCTCTTCGTGGCACGTCACAGAGCTGAAGAGAACAGCTATCCTTGCTCTGTTTTCCTGACTTCAGAGTACTGCTGTTTGCTACCAAACCTCTTTCTCAGCATATTGCCTCAAAAACAATGTAATTCAGTGTTAGGAATCAGCTAATGAGAATTTATTCACTTTTAGTTATAATCCAAATTTATCATACAGGTATAATTTAAAAGAAAAAATACAATAAAATAAACTTGTCTAAGCAGAACACTGAAACAATAAAGAAAGGGACTGAATAAGAGAAATATCTGCTTTATACTTTAAAAATACAAGCTGATCTTAAAGGAAGATTGGATTTGTACTATGAAGGTACTTTTTCAGTGTGTGTTTGAAGATACATATATATATATGTGTGTGTGTATATATATGGGGAGAGGGGGAAGCAGGGAGATGGGCAATGTCCTAAAGAGTCTACAGACTTCAAAATTTAGGCCTGCAAATAGCATGTCATTGAGAAGATGTACTTTGCACCACTTCCTTTGAAAATTGTTATTAAATGTGAATCTAGTTGTAATTTTTAAGTAGATAGTATTCTGCCCCACCAAGGTAATGCTGTTAGAAGATACCCACTTTGACTTCAAAGCCTCAGTGAAAGAAACTGATGAGTTTTGTTTACCTGGAAACACAAATATCAGCTTACCGTAGTTGGCTAGTATGCTTGTTTTCTGTCAGCTTCTGGTTCTGTGTTTTTCCTGTTGAAACTGTGTACAAGCACACCATGGCAGTCAACAAGCACTTAATATTTCCATTTGAATTTAAGGGCATGTTGACCCCGTTGTCCTAACAGTAGAAACAGTACCTTTCTAAGATTTGCAAATTAAGCAGGGAAGCAGTGACATTTAGAAGTAAAGTTCAAAGCATACTGTCAATGCAAATCCACACATTAATTTGATTTCTTCTTCTGTGACGCATCAGTTTTCTATTTGTGTTCTGTCTGAGGTTAGAAGCTGCCTTAAAATCAGTCTTGTTTTTGAGTGTGTTTTCTGAGGCTATACATATCAGTTGTCTTTGGCTTACTCAGGGATTTTTATTCCTTTCTTTAAATGTCAAATAATGAAGATATTTTTGTATTATTTAGAAAAACCTTCAGACCTCAGAGAGTGAGATATATATAGAGGTAGATAGATTTGGGTTTACAATGCAGTCTGTAATATGGTGTCAAACTGTTCCACTTGAGAATATTTTAGTACTTGAGATTATCTGTAATTAACTATACGATAGATTAATTTCCTTTCTTTTCCAGGTTCTTTATAAATATGTGAGATATTCTTACAGTCTTTGTAGCTGTTTTCACACTGCTGTGTTTGCCATTT
>Ga0181612_124618_pt1 | contig 18864 bp, 9 predicted proteins | sample HoacroProtozoa21_FD_119630 | JGI IMG/M metagenome (GOLD analysis project Ga0181612, IMG submission 119630) | Hoatzin crop microbial communities from Cojedes, Venezuel. Combined Assembly of Gp0051906, Gp0051904, Gp0051908 | reverse complement strand
CTGGTTTTTAATGCAGAGGGATATGATGGCTGTAGCTGAATCTTGTAACTTTTTTACAAGTAGAAACAGAATTGTAATAGAATTTGTAATTACACTGTGAAGAAGTTGTCAGACTGTTGCAATACAAAGGCTGGGATCTTTAGTTGAGCCTCAGATGCGGTGATTATGGCATGTGTTCTTTGCAGTCTTTGAGCAAACAGCAAAGATGTTTCTCACTACCATGAATTAAAGAAATATTCCTCGTAGTGTCTGCGTGAAATTCTTGCTAAGAGAGGATGCTGGGGCTTGGGCAAAAGCTGGTGACAGGAATGCTAACCAGATAGGGAATGCACTGAGTCTTTATTTTGCATGTAATATGCATGTTGGGCAAAACCATTTTTGTTCCATGTCCTGTGAAATAACTGTCAGCACAACCAACCAACTGAAGCTGGGAGATGCTCAAGCTAGCCAATGAAAATTATAAGGGCCAGCTTTCCGAGTTCCCTTAAATTTGCATACTTCTAAGTCCATTTTTCTACCACTTGTGGAAAAACACGTTTGTTCTCGTTTGCATTTGGTTTCAGTAAATCAAACACCTTTAGGTGGTTAAGAATCTGAAATGGTCTTGGAAATACAGAATTATTCCACGTTTAAGTGGAAGACCCCAAAACACAGCTTGTATGTCGAGGTGTCCCAGCTGTTGCCACAGAAGTTCTGTGGTATCTTGACCATTAGATTATTTCCGTGAAGGGAGCTTTTAACTTCTATCTGTAGAGGGTGCCCTGTGGCAGAAGCAAGGCTGAATCATTGGGCCAACACCACAGTCTCTGAGAAATGTTTGAGGAAGTTTTTGGCCTTGATCTGAGAGGCTGTTAATACTCTGGAGTGCTGCGCTGTAGCAGAAATTTCAGTATGGGAGGTGAGCTATGAAAGAAAAATATTAGACCATGTCTCTTATTGCTGAAAGAGGCATGGAAGTATTTTCTCATCAATTTTAGTATTATAAACATGTCTAATCAATCATGTGTTTTATGGATGTGTCTTGGCACTGTCTCAAGACTTGAATTTTTCTGCTTAATAGAAACACACAAGAATATATTATCCCTTAACCCAGAGTTTTAAATAATATGAAAAATTGTTCAGATTCTGATGTGTCTCCAAACATGTTCTTTCTTTTTTCTTGTGTATAGTTTTTCAGAAAAAAATATGAACAACTCTCATGTCTCATCTTTAAGGAAAATAAAAAGATTGGAGTTCTTTAGTCTCATAGGCACAGGTATCTCTATCTTAAAGAGAAAAAAAATGTAAAGGGTTCAAACTTGTTTTTCCATTGTTGTATAGGTTGCCTTTTGTACTGTCACATTAATAGACAGCTGTAGATTTGATTGTTAGGATATATCTACCCAGTCCTTCTGTTTCCTTCATTTGTCCCCATCTGCCATGTCATATTAAATTATCTGGGAGAATTTCTTTCTAGGGTCTTCTTTGTAAGGTGGTTAAGGGCAATGTTAGTTCCTCCTTGTTTATTGTTTCATGGAAACATATAAATCACTATAGACTGTGACTCAAGTTTACATGGGGAGTTGGGAAATTCTCTCTGTTTTTCCCCCCCTGAAGGCTTCTCTTCCAGCTATAGATAGTAGCAATGGATGCATAGATGACATCAACAAGCACTGATTACAGATGATATTTACTGTCTTATGATACTGGCGTGTCAATTTTAGGTAGACCTTTCCACCTAGGTATTTTGTTACAGGTCATCTTGTTGAATCATGCATGGTAGCCAGATTCCATCAGTACGAATATGTGCCTAGTTATTCACACGCTTAGTTTTCACCTAACCAGTATTACTGGGACAAAATGATTTTATAAGAATCAGTACCCTGCACAGAAAGCAAACCAACTTTTCTTGTTGACAAGCTTGTTGCACAGTTTACATGTTGCTTATCTTACTAAACATACCAGGTTACATGTATTTCAGGTTAATTTCTTAAAGCGAGTGCTGAAATGGACTATTAGGTGTACCAAGATTTTATGGTAAGAGTGAGCTTCTATGTGTTCAACAGAAAGACTTATGTGCTAATAGTAATACATTTACCTGATTTTAATATTTTAGTATTAAGGAAGACACAGTTGGCATTGCATTAAAAAGTAGCAATGATTAAAATGGCATTAACTCCCCCCTAAATTTTACATGTTTAATGGAAATGGCAGGAGTTAAATCATGAAGGAAGAACATAAAGGCAAGTGTTGTAAAATGCACAGCAACTCCTAGTCTTTATTTTAAACAAACATAAAAAGAACCCTGCAAAACGCAGCATAACTTTTGTAGTAATAATCAAGTTTGCGTATATTTAGTCATATACATGAGTAGCACCTGCGAAATAAACGCGTTCAATTGTGTGCAATATTTAGGACTGATACGGTAAACTTCTAAGACTATGAAATGGTTCTTCCTTTTGTATCTGCACATTTTACCACCCCAGAATGTGAATGTTGACTTGAGCCTTAGAGAGTCACCAACAGGAGTAACTGTTCTGTCCTGTCTGGAGGTTAGATCATACTATGTTGTGAGACTTGGACCATGCTACTGCTTTTGTTTGTTGTGTAATGCTGTGTCCCAATAAAACTAAAATTGCTGTAAGCAGTGGCTTTATCTTCTAAATACAGTTTTTAATTAACATTACTTTGATTTCCACATTGTATCAAATTTGATATGAAGCCTGAAAAATGAGCTGCTGAGGTAGCTTGTTATTCCATGCTCACAGTGTGAGCCAGCTATCTTGTGGTAATATGTGAGGATGGAAATACATCCTTTTGCTTTTGATTGTGAATTTGCTTCTGATTCCATATTCTTTGGGGACCAGTTTCTTCTGTAGGCTGGGATTTCTGATTCTGCTAAATTAACCATATCAAAGAACCTCTATTTGTCTGTCTCTACTAAGAGAGCTATTTAATGCCTCGTAGCATTGACTCATTAAAAGACAATACATGCAAGTATTTCATCATTCTTTGAAAACTTTTTTTTTAAAATTATTCGTACTTCATACTTCTCTTCCAACAGCAAATTCCCAACAAAAAGGGACTATTGCTCTGTACCTGTTTTTTTGTTTCTAGTAGCCAAAACTGGTCTTCTGGAACATGGTCATATAGACAATGCATCTAATACATCAGCAAGCATAGGTAAGCTGCACGTCATTTCAATGATTTTATATGACCCAAGAACATTTGGAGCTGTAGAAGCTTTAAAGAATGTGATTTTCTCAAGAAACAAGCCCTTCTTGTGCTGAGGGTGAGAGTCTTCCTCCTCTTTTTGTGTTCTTAAATGACCAGCCGCTCCTTTTTCTGTACTTTTCAAATGCTTTTAAAAACTTCTGGACATTTGAGAGCCTGGAGGCTTTTAGAATTGCTGGATGGAAAAAAACAACCCTGGTGTTATGTGACCCACATTACATCCTTAGATTATTACTAGCACATCTACTGTGATTTTTTTTGAAAGGTGTTCTTTGGAGGTGAAGGATCTGTTCTGTTTTTTTAAGAGTCTCTTGACAGAGGTTTTAGGTCAACACACCAGGCAGAATTGTACTCCTGTTCTCACCTGTACAAATTTTTAATGCTCTTTAAATCTTACTAGGAGGAGAAGAAAGAAAAGGTGGTTGTGAAAAAAGTTTCATGTCCTCTATACTAGAACTGCCTTTGATGCAGCTGTATGGCTTTCTTGGTTGAACCTCCTGTTTGGCTTTGTGCCTACAATCATCTCTGTTGGATAAGCCCAGCTGGGTAAGGAGTTCATCAGTGTTTCCAGAGCTGATAGGAGACACCTGCCCATCTAAGCATATTGCAACAGAACATGCTGATTTCTGCAGTGCTGCTAAGAAATCTACTTTTATCATTCATGTGATCTGCAACAGGGAACACTCCTGATCCTGGTTGTTTTCTGTTCAGGGTGTTCTTCACAGGCCTCATCTTTGAGTGTAGGGAGACTGATCTCAATCCTACTTCTCACAAAGAGAAGACCACGGCATGAATATAAAGAAGTGGCTTTTGCTGCTAATCTGAAAGGTTCTTGTAACAGTTTAAGAGACCAAAACAAATTATCTTTCTACTTTTTACCCTCCCAAATGCCATTTTATCTGTAGTATGGTTGCTAAGGAAGAGATGAGGAAACTGCCTGCATTTTAATAGCAGCCACTGTCGCTGAGAAAAGAGGTAGTGGAATGTGAGATCGTCTCACATAGTAAAGAAATAAACTTCTGCTTAATTGTCCCTTTGCCCAGGCTTGCTCCAAGCTAGTCTTTAAAATGCATTGAGATGAATAGAACCGTATGGCTGCTATTCCCAACAACAGGGGATGCTTGCAAGTTGTGAGGATCGACAGTATACCTGCTGCTTCTCCTTCACCCGCAGAGGGACATGAATTTTTGGCATCCCCTTCCCAGGGTAGCAAACTGTCATATAATCCCTGCAGTTTGGGTGTCATTTACAGTCTGCTTCACTTAAATGCTTCTCTGTTAGCTGCACAGTCTGCTTAAATGCAAAGCCAGTGTGCATTCCCCATCAGCAGTTAGTGGATTAAAAGGCTGTTAGGCTCAGAAAATTGCCTTTAAAAAAGGCCCGAAAAGTTGGCTTTTCTTTGTTGGTAACCCCCATTCTAGCACATTCTGTGTGATGTGAGGGGGTGTTGTAGACAGCACCAGAAAAACACAGCTCTGAAAAAAGAACGTCATCCACCTCAGCACTTTGAGTGATTTTCAAAATTCATTTTGACCATTGTATACTCACTCCGTAATCACAAACTGTCATAGCTGAATTTTTCTTATGGCTTCTTGTGGACGCTACAAAAAATTTGGTAATACTAACCACCCTTTGCTGCTTCTGTACAGAAAGGTGTTGCAACTGGAGCTTAGCAGGTGCCGCTCTTGCTGGTGTATGAACCGGAATCTAATCTGTCTTCCCGTTGAAGCATGAAAGGGCTAACGCGAGTCAACATTTGTTTTGTAAGCAGGCACAGCTGAAAAATGCTCGGAGACCATTTTCGGTGTGAGGGAAAGGTTTTCTTACCGCATCTCCAGGGGACTGAATTCAGTCATAAACGTAGGATATACCCTCCACTGAAAACAACGGCTGATGTGCTGCATATTCCAGAGCTGAATTTGGCATTCGCTACTGGTCAAATGTGACTATTTAATCAGAATCTAGGAAAAAAAATCACTTCTCAATGTGACTGGAATGGCTGCTGCTGGCTGAGTGGTAAGTGGAAAGGTGGCTTTACCCTTCACAGCAGTAGTTACACGGCACTGTTATATTTAAGTTAGAGGCCCCAGTGTTGCACAAACAGCTGTGATGATTTTGTTCAGCAAATATCCCGTGTCATCAAGGTCGTCTTTTATGGTTGCATGTTATAATTAAGTTGGTTGCATATAGGCTGTTGGTTTAGTCTAATGGTGTTATACAGATTGTACTGAAAAATCGAAAAATATGTGTGGGCTGCAAATGGTGGCCTGGTGCCACATTGCCTTAGGCTGTGATCTCTGACCCTCACAAAGTAAACCCAGTCAGAGCTACTCAGTGCGAGGCCGGTGAAAATTCTCCTAAAAAAAATCTTCATCGCTACTGAAAGGTAGAGGTGCTGATGAACTAACTGGCAGGTTTCCATCCCAGCTTGTGCTGTATTAATGCTTTCTTGTGAGTTAAGTGGAGACTGTAGCACAGGGCTTTCAAATGGAGTGTGCAGAGGGGCTGAACAGCATACAAATAAATGACTGTGAACCCTTAGGAACATTAAAGTGGATAGTTTGCTTTTTACTGTTTTTACTTATGTTTGCACTTTCCTCAGATAATGAAGTTAGGGTAATTTCACTTGTTCTTTGGTAGTTTCTCTTTCTAATCACATAGCTTGTTGATTGGATTGCAAGGATGAATTTTTCTATCAGGCAAACTGCTTTCACTGAATTTACAAAATTGATAAATCATGTCTGTGAGCATACAGCCTCTGTAGTTAATATGCGGTTTATGTCTCTCTCCCTTTTGGCACGGGTATCGCAGCCCGTATTCCAGGGAGTTCTGCCTCCCTCAGCCCCTCTGTAGGGTTTCGCTTGGCTCTAGCAGCCTTCCTCCCTTCCTGTTCCAGGCTACTGCTTGTGCTGTCTGTTGTAATCCACCATATGGCTGTGCTTAGTCATTACCTTGGTTGGGTGACCTTGAGCATCACTTGGGATTCCTTAGAAGAAAAGGTTTTGTAGAAATGTGAACGCAGAGTCCCTGTGGCAGTAAGTCTGTGTTCAGCATAACAAGCACAGGGCCTTACCACAAGCTGCAGTTCGGAGCTGTGGGCTTCTCTTCGCTAATTCTCAAAAAACAGGAAATGCAAAATATTTTTTTAACATGTCGTAAACCTGTCCTGGTATGTGACAGTGTCTCTAAGATGAGATTAATTCTTTTATCTCTCAAGATGCTGAGATGCAGACTGCAGCCTAGTTTCTCTAATAGCTGTAGTCACACTATTAAACATGAAGTGTGGTTTAGAAATAGAGGGGCTTTCAGGTATGGATGTGTAAGGGCAGGTGCGCTGTTGCAGATTTAGATGACGAGCTGCAAAAACACCTTTCCTCATCATAAATATTTGTTCTTGCTGCTGCTCACTACTAATGCACCTCTGTACTACGACTAGAGTGGTAAGTGTCCTCAATGTGTCCGTATGGGTGCAGCGTCTGTATAGTAAGCATATACTGCTCTGAGCTGCCACCAGCCATGAGTAGGCAGGAGTAAGCTCTGGTCTTGGAATATGCCTGTGGGTTCCCTGTTAAGGCAGTTCTATGGTAAGATGAACAAAAAACGATCATGACTTGCTGTATTTCACTAACAGTGTAACTCTGTTGATAGTAGCTGTATCGCAGTGTTATTTGTCTCTTAGTGCACCCCACCGCCTCGATTCTTCTCTACCCCTCCTCTGAACTGCTGGCGGCAGTCTTCTGTACCAGCTGCCAGATTTCTCTGGAACGTTGTACTGATTCTTGAAATAGTTCATTAGAGATATAAAAACTTTATTTTGGAATTTTTCATACTTGTGAAATAAATAAATAAATAATGCTTAATTTCAAGTCGGAAAATCAGACAAGCATACAAAGGCCACAAAACGTTGCATAGACTGTGACACAGGTTGAATGAAAGAGGTGGGTAGAAGGGTACCAGTATGGAACTTATTTTCTAGCCAGCACATGTATACTCTCCTTTGTATGACCTGATTTATTCCTAATTTGAAAATTAGTTTAAAGATTAAGTACAAGGATAAAGGAAACAGAAGATTGTTGGTTTTGATTGAAAGACTTACACTCCAGTCTGTCTTTAAGTAACTTTGAATTTCTCTGGTCATTCTAAACCTTTGGCTGAGCTCCATGTACAGCAGCCTTGGATTGGCTCTTGGGACATCTGTTAATCTATATATAGGATTCACACACTTGCACACGTAAACAGGTGATCTCCTAAATATATGAAATGGTGTTGGGAACTCCAAGTACTTGTTTAAGCCAAAATGAATTCAGGAGTGAACTGAAGTAATCCTTTTTGCCTTCCTCCCTGCCACCAAAATAAGCTGTATTGGAAAAAAAGTGAATTATGTGCTGATTATAACTTGTGCTTAATATGTATGTATATGCATTCACAAATCCCAGGAATTACTTAGTGCCTATTAAAAGTATCCTGAAAATGACTTTTTTCCTATCCTCCAGTTTAGACCTCTTGACAGTTGCTAGTTTCTTGCTGTGAAGGGACATAGTGTTTAAAAAGAAAAGGTGCATATATAATGGGTAGAGAAAAAGGGTAGTAGATGGTAACGGATATAGAAATAAGTTATATTTAGAAAATTCATAAGGGAAGCTGAAGTCAGGAAGGGAATTTTAAGTCATTTGATGAAGTCCCTAGCTGTCTGGCTGAGGCTGATTTCTAATAAATCTGGGAACAGCAGGGAGACTTTAGAAGAGTGACAGACCGGTTACATTTTGTATCCACTACTGAAAAAGGGTGAGTGAGTAAAGAGTGGCTAATCTGGTATCATTCCAGGAAAAAACTATGGAAAAATTGATAAAGAATTTAGATGGTATAAGAATAGCAGTATAGTAACACTATTCACTTTTTAATTTGTGAAAACAGATCTGTTCAAATGTGATTTTGTTGTCTGGATACGTGAAATTTGGTTGCTAGGCATTTTGTCTGGGTGTCATAGACTTTTATAAGGTCTTTAACTTAGTAGTGTGGTATATTTTGGTTTTAAAAAATGTCTTTGAATTGAATGAAGTATTGCTTAAATGGATTAAGAACTGACTGTAATCAAAAGAAAGCAGAAAAGTGTTTCTAATTGGGATCAGCCCGGTGTGGTGTGGAAACATGCAAGATGGTAACAGTGTGGACAGAGCAAAGATTAGTGGAGGCATACATAATGACATGAAAAAAAAATGGTTTAGATCATTTAGGCAAAATGAGACAGTTGGGCAAAACGTGCATAAATACAGGTGAGGGCAGAGTTATGCACCAAGGAGCAAAAAATGCCAGCCACACCTGTGTGGGGGAGTTTTTTGCTGAAAATCCCTGACTCTGGGAGGTGAAAGGTAAATAGTAGGTATTGTTGGAAATGGGAGGGAAAGTAGATGGTCCTAGCAAGCAAAGAGCAAAGTGGCAAAAAGGGCTAATATACATGGCTAGCTGTATAAGTGGGAAGACATGAGTAATCATGACATTATCTGCACTTAAAGCTGTGGAGATAGACCTGATGCTGTAGGTCTGTGCCTTCCCTGTATATGTTTAGTGAGATGTGCTAATTTAGGGTATGGAAATGAGTCTCTGAAATGGCTCACTAGTGGAAATAATGCCACATACTAGAGATTTAATGTGCTGTTAACTGATAGGGTTGAAATTACTTAGTGGCATACTGCTGCTGCTGGAAGGATGAAGTCTCATTCCCACCTTACGTTAGTGTTAGGAAATACCTGGCTATACATTCATCGTCTTCAACTCACTAATGAGACAGAAAACTATTCCCCTTTTTAGTTGGGGCTGTGGTCTCTGTCATGTTGGTGAGTCCAGCTACCAGTCAGGGGAACATGAGAGATGAAGTGGGGAGTGAGAGATTTGACTCCATTGCAGCAAGCTGTTAGATCAAGTGCTCGTGTAGATGTGTCATCACCTGATTCGGGTTTCGATCCCCTCAAAATGAGTCCAACAGATGAAGAGCTCTGTGAACAGGCCGGCCACGAGACTGTGTTAGCCCTCACGCTAGCACACAAGTAGGAGTGCGATCCCATGCTGGGTGGGAGGAAGAAGCTGGGACTACCACTTCTGTTTGCAGTTTCACGGCCAAACGAAGGGCCTGTTCCTTCCCCTCTGCATTCCCACCTCCTCACTCTGGCCCTTGGCTGATCCCATACAGAATTAGCATGGTGCTCTGTACACCCTCCCTCCCTCTCTCCCTTCCCCGTACTAAAGGAAGTAGTTTCCTGCCCAGGGTGCATATTTTAACAAACCCCAGTTTGGCTTAAGGAACAGAAGAGAGGTAACTTGGTTGCACACTGTGGACAGAAGTACCTCCACAGGTAGGAAATATGTCCTCACTGTCATAAACCCTTCAAAGAAAGGTACATGAAGAGCCAAGGGAAGTGGAAGCTAGACGAGTACAGGCAAAAATTTAAGTGTGCATTGAATTGAAGGTGATGAGCTGCTGTGCAAACAGCCAAGGAAGAGATGCATATCTTCCTAACATCAAATGAAGGCCAGAACTCTTATTGGAAAATGTGTCTTAGTCAAATGCGAACTGCAAATAGGAGGTTGAAAGAAACAGGTAAAATGTGATGATGTGCATAAGTAGATGAAGTGGCATCTTCTCCTTAAATTTTTTGATCCCTACTTTAGAGAGTGTAGAGTGTAAATTTGGATATACTATATGAAATGAATGTATTGGACAAGATAAGTCCTTGAGAAAGGAAGCATAATGGTTATAATGATATTATATAGTTGACCTGTAGAGTAGTTTTAGTGTCTGGTGGTTCTGCTATATTTGCGTGGACTTCTCCTCTGTGGACTATACAATGGACATAAACTTGACAAAGAAATTGAAATTAAAACAGGGAAAATGCCATACCATTCATTCTATAATATTTTATGATGAGTATACTTAGGAGCTTGGTCTTGACTGCAGACAGGATTCAGTATCTATTGATGTTCACTCAGGCTGTCCTAAATTGATGTGTGTGCACGCCTGTGTGTGTGCATGCACACGTGTGTGTGTGCACACGCACACGTGATTTTTTTCTTTGGTTTTGTAAGGTCCCTTTCAGATGGAAGCTGTCTTTGCTTGTAAGAACAATCTCTATAATATTGGTTTGATTGGGTAATTTAAAGGGAAACTGCATGTAAATGTTGAAATTATGAGTATTCCAGAGATTTGCATTAGAAAAAAAATCCAGTTGCATTTTGCACAGGTAATGCATATGTTCTATCACTCTAAAATAAATAGGAAAAATTCTAGTGATAAGGGATCCTTTTGCTGTGGAACAAGGACACTTCTAGATGTGTCCATGATATTTCACTTTGATGAGATGTTTCTGAAGGTGAATTTCTGAGCTGAGGAAGGAAATCAGCGTTTTAATTTAGAGTAATGACCAATAATTTTGTCACATCAATTTAATCTGCACATGGTAATTAGAGTTTTCAGGAGTCATTAGCAACTGGGGTGTCACTCTGTGTTTGCTGGAGGACTGTCAGCCGGTGTTTTTCTTTGTTTGTTTTTTAATATTAATGGTTTGGAAAGAAGTTGGTGCTCTAGAAAGAATTGAGAAACAGGCCTGGCTTTGCGGATTTTTATCACCCTGCCAAGACCCTGCGCAACTTCCTCTCCCCACTGCCGCAGCAGAATACGGAAACCTGACTGCTGAAGGCCACTTCTGCAATTGCCGGGGAGCAGGGTGGGAGGGGGGCTCTATTTGTTCTGCTGCTCGCTAGTGCCTTGGCATCCAAAGAAGAAAACAAGATGCGTTTGAAAATGTCTCTTCAGTTGTTTCTCGCACTGATGGGTTTCCTTCTCTTCCCTCTCTCTGCTGTCGTGCAGTGCTGCAATTGAAGCTCCAGCAGCGACGCACACGGGAGGAGCTGGTGAGCCAAGGGATCATGCCGCGTAAGTATCACTTAAACTCTTTGTCTTGGTGTTTTTATACATGTTTTTGGGTGGAGAATGGTTTCACATATGATTTGAGAGATCAGATTCTCTGTTTCTGGATGAAAAACATCATATCTGAGCCCCACCCTGTCCCACCCAACTTGGTTCTTCTGAAGTGTTGGTACTTTAGGTATGGGGTCACCTCTGATACTGAGGAAGACAGTAAAAGCTCCAAGCGTAACCGTACTCCAAAACAATGTTTGTATTTGATCACAGTGGAGAAGAGTCTTCTGGAGAACCCACTGTTAGAAGTGCCTTACATACTTCACACATGCTGGTAATCACTTTTTTAACAGGCTTCCTGCCTCTGCAGTTTCTGTTCTTGTTTGTCAGCTCCCCAAACCTCTGAGGCAGTTCTAACTTTGTATGTACATATTCCATAAACCAAGCGAAAACAGGCAGTGTGTACAAGATGTTAACTAATAAGGGGCCATGTTTTATGTTTGTAGCTGGAAAACGTGGCTAGAAAGAGTCCTGTGGGCATCAGCCAGTCTCCCTCCTGCAGGGGAAGGCAAAGTCTGCAGAGCCAGATAACTTTTACTTGGCTAGGTGGACACGTAGGACGTACCCTAATGCCAAGCTTTAATAAATTCACTGTCAGGTTAGTGTCGGAGAAGGTATTTTTTTGTTTTGTTTCCTTCCTTCTCCCCAAAATGCAAAATGATATCTGACAAATAGTTTTGTCATTCTTTGGTACCTCTGAACTAGATGACTTAGAAGTAACAACTTGAAACAAGACCAAAAAGCAAGTGTTTTATTTTTGAGGTTGCCTCAGTTTCACTTAACAGCTTTAGTAAAAGGCAGTGGATCAGGTATATGTTTTCTTCTTTCAAAAACTTTCCCCCTTCCCCATTTCGCAAACCTTATTTGAAGAAAGTGTAGTAATGAGAAGTTTCTCATTCCTTCTATTTCTGGGATGCACAGTGTAATATGAGACAGTGATGTGACTTAGATTTTGCTAAAGGCATTAAGGTTAGGCTGTCAGCTCTCTGAATGAAGAGAACCTGTCAGGAGCAGTCTGTCAGCTGAAGTGGCTCTCTGGAAGGTAGTGACATGCTGAAGAAGTTTCTGGGACCCCTACTTAAAATTCTATTACCAAATCAAAACAGAAAGATTGTCCTGTCTGGGTATAGTACATCATTCCTGTCGTCTTATTTTTACTGGGGCAACTCATGTACATATTTCTATGGAATACGCTTGCTTGCTTTTGAATGAAAGACTAGCGTCCCACTGACTGTGCCCTTTTACTAGTGCTTCCCAGAAGAAAATGTTCCTGACTTCTTTGTGGTCTCCTGCTTCACGTGGATATGTATGCAAATACTGTATTAACTTACGCTCAGTACTGGCTTTCTTCAAAGTGTGGCTGGCCAAACTTGTGATTCCTGCGAGGGGTCTGCTTTACGGGCCCTTGGAAAATGAGGCCTTGGCAAGTAATGCAAGCAAGGCATTCAGAGTAATGAGTCTTAAATTTGCTTAAAATATAGCCTAAATAACTAGTCTTTGCAGACTTGTGCGCTTTGTTGCTTCGTTTGTGTCTCTTATGTGTGAGTTTCATGACAGACCAAAGAAGAATGCTCAGTGAAATGTCATTATGAAAATATTGGCAACACATGAAAAGGTCCTTTCTGCAAAGAAGAAAAAACAATTTAGCAGATCTGTTCTAAACATAATTTGAAATTGGTTCCCTGCAAGTCATGGTATCATTTATCCATACCTGCCAACTGGAAATAACCACACAGGGAAGTGTTTAAAACATTCTTTGCCTGGGCCATTTTTAATGAGAAGATCAGATGTGAGATAAATTGTGATATTTAAAGCAAAAGTCCAATATTTAACCTGACAAGTACAGAGGATGACTAGAGGCCATGTTGCTCCTGAAGGTGTCTCAGAGCCATGACCGCTTAGCTTCTACTTGCAGCAGTTCAGAACAGACGTTTTTACTTACTACTGGGAATGTGCAGGTATCCTATAGTCTTTCATCTCTCTGCCCTGTACCTCCCCATCTGTGAAAACATTTAGGTATGTAATATTGTTTCTCTGTCACCTACTGCTAAACATGACTATACTGGACCCCATGTCTCCCTCTTGAGTTCGTTTGTCAGGGACCAAGCCCCACACAGCCCTTTGTGATGATTTAACAAAAACAGAGAAGTGGTAATCCAGAGAATGGTTTGGAGCTGAATGAAATGAGCTGGAGTGCTCTCTCCGTATGAAATGCTGCTTGGCTTCTAGCCTTTATTTTCCATCTGGAGAGCCTTAACACTCTTGAAAGAATTGTGGTAGTTGTGGTTGTATCTACATTAGCATTATAGCTTGTGTCAGGAAGTGAAGCCCCTGATTGCACCTGCCTACTGTACCTCGCTTTGCACCATGAAATGAAATTTGAGAGTTGAATTAAATTGGGATGAAAGTAAACTAAAAAATATTCTGCCTATGGCTAATATGCATTCAGTCCATGGGACTAGACTACAACTCGTCTGGAACCACACCTCCCATTTCACCTTCACGTAGAGTATGAATGTCAGTTCCTCAGCAACAGCTCTTTCTCTGTGCAGATTGAGTCTTACTGTGCTACCCTTCATGTTCATTTAGATTAGCCTTTAATACAGATCAGTTCCTGGATCCTGTAGCCAAGCAGACGTGCAAAAATCCATGAACCAAGTGTGGGAGAAGTAAAAGATTTTGTTTTACATTAAAAGCTGTCTAGTGTGCAAATTCAGTTTGGCACCTTTGGTTCTCCTGACTGCAGTATAAGTCTTACATGGTGTTTAGATTCAGCTTGGTGCCCTAAATGAGAAATTGTGTTTCAGGCTTCCATCAACAGAAGGGTTTTGGACGCTGTAAACCTGAGGAGAGGGAGAGGACGCGTTTGTGTCACACGAAAGTGAGATTGAGAGTCACACTACCCTTGCTTTGCTTGTTCGGAACAGAGCTGGGAATTGCTTGCTTTGTTCCTGTGTGGAATTTTGTTTATATGGTAGAGAGGAAAGGCAAATGTTTCAACATTTTTTACCAAGTACACTTAATCTTGCTTGAATAACCCTACCAGCCACCTACAGAAGGGCTATGCTTTGCTGAAAGATTAGTGTATTTCAGTAAGAAATAAAGCATTTATAAGCAGTGACAGAGGATTCAAAATAGTTGGGGTTTATGCTTCATTAATTCTTCTTGCTTTTCTGTTATCACTTTGTATAATCTTTTAGTAGTAGTGGGATTCATTAGTTGAAGATTAAAATTCTCAGTTGCCCATAGAAAAGAGGTGGGAAGCAAATCTTCGTCTGCATCTGACTTACCTTTGATTTGAACTAGAAGGACTGTATCTGGAAACAAGGAGAGCTGAGTTTTCATATTTATTCAGGTTTTGGCCTATTTTCTGGTAGTGCAAATAGACAAGTTTTTTTGCTATTTGCATTTTTTTTGTAGCTGTGCAGAGGTGATTTTCTTCTTCTTGTCCTCATAATGCAAACTAAACAAAAACTGCCGTCTGTGCTCAACTCTTTGAACTCTGTCATGCTGTAGAAGAATAGTCAGATACTGTCAGTTTTTACAGTGTCGAATTTTAAGGTTACAGCTATTGTAAGGGTTTTGGGGGGAGTTTTCCACCCTTGAAAAGAATGTTTAAAACAGTAGTGAATGTGCATCTGAGGAGAAAGACATGTGGAAAGTATTTTCAACTAAAACAGCAAAAATTTTTAGGGGAGAGACATTTGATAAATGTAGCAATACTCTGGTTTGCAAAATACCTTGCGATTTTTCGGTTTTGCAAGGTTTGAAGTTTCCAATGCCGGTTGTTTTATCCGTTGCAATCATGATCTTCAGCTTCTGGCTGCAAACACAGAATATAGGCAAGCATACAAGGTTGTCATGTGGCAGAATCCTGCAGGAAAGCTGCGGTTGTGACCAGCAGATTCACCTAAGCAGGTGAAACAGAAGATCCTTTCTGGGAATGTGCCTTGTGTTGCTCTGTAGCACTGCCTTGTGAATGTCTGAAAGACGACACAGCCAGCCTTTGAAAAGGGCATCGCCTGGACTGAAAACTAGAAGGAGGGTGGCTGCAGTCCAGGCAGAGAGTTTCCAGGAGCTTCTTTTTCTCTTCAGTTTACTGGATGTTTGCCAGTTTTTGTGCCCTCATCCGACTACTGTGACTGTATGTTTGCATTCCAGGATGCAATATATGCAGAAGGCACGAATGCACGTAGAATCCAAACAGGACGGCGTTTGTGCTGGTTTTCTCATGTGACTGTTCCTACAGGTGCTGAGGTGTTCTCATGCTACAGGTCTGCGTTACCAACACTCCAATGCAGTTTTCTGCTTGGACATGCAGCCTCTTAGTTGCTTGAGCTTATTTTTGGAATAGAAGATTTGTGAATCTTGTGCTGCTGGGTTTCAGACTCTCCTGACGAGAGTTTGTTTTATCTCTGCACTACATGAGAGAGGTGTGCCATAGTTCAATTGCAACATGTCACGCGATTAGGAACGACTGTAATACAGCAGGCAATCTAATGATTATAATCTCATTAGGCCTCTCGTATCACTAGCTGCATTTTTTTGGTAGCCATAAGGTTAATGGAGAAAATTTAATATTTGTTATAAAACTGAAATACAACATTTGCTTTGGGGGGGGGCTGTGAGACATTGCTTAGAATTGATTCTAAAGGAATTGCCATTTACTGGGGACACTTAGTGATTTGAGTATGAAGAACACAGATTAGGCTGTGGCATAGAAGTGTTGATCATCATCTAGGCAAAGCTTATAACTGGTTTTCTGCATCCAGCACAGCTACGACTACAAGAAAACAAGCATCTTTGAGGTACTGATTTCAGGAATCGAAATGCTTGCCACCTCTGAGTTTCTAAAGTTAAACCACGTCTCTAGACTTTAACACCTCAACCCCCAAATTTGGCCATACATCCGCATTCATGTTTGTGTAGCGTCTAAAAATGATGTTGCTGCTTTAGCTTTTACCTGATAGTCTTAACCACTTCTCAGTTTTAAAAAAGTAATTTATTTGATGAAAATTATGCGCTTCCAACTTTATTGCATAGCTCCTTATTTATATTTTATTGACAATCATATTTTCTTGTTCAGCTGCCAGTTTTAAACCCGAAACGTGTTAATACAGTATATGGGGCGCTACTGGAAGGAGAGCTGTCCTTTGAGAATATAGTCAACTCCTGATTCCTGTTACAAACAATAGCTACAGTAGAACATATTCAGTGTTGTCAAACACAAAAGAAAACAAAAAGTTAACTTTTTTAATTGGTTAACTGTTAATTGTGAAATAGGAGCATCTTTTGATGTATGTTAAAGACAGGAGAGGCAGGAAACTGTTGGAGCATAGAGTTACCCTACATCTGCAGTATTTTTTGTGGCAGGAATTGTTCTGCAGTTATGCTGATGACTTCAGGTGTGATTCTTAACGTCTCAACAATATTTTATCTTCTATGTAAAGGCTAGGATAGAAGATGAACTGCTATGCCTATGTGGACTTTTACTAATTCGGAAGTGTTGCAGTGTGGCTACGCAGTCGACATTTCAAGATTGCTATGTGTTATATTTGAATTGCAGATAAACCACTTGCTTTAATACCCCAAAAGAGCTCTTCCTGCTCTACCTGTCTCTGTGGTGTAACGTGTGCCTGTCATTCTCTCGCTGCGTTGCATATCAGCTCTTTGTAGTGATGTTCCCAGTAGTTTTTGGAATATATTTATAGTAACAAAACAAAAATACAAATTTTTACTTCCCTGCCATCTACTGTCTGCTATTCTGCCCATTGGTGACTGCTTCATTTTCATACCTTTTTTCCACAAACCAAGCTGAAACTGTAATTTCATGTAGCATAAGCAGTATGGATTGTAAATATCGTTACTCCCAGACTTGTTTAATAAAATGTCCAAACGTATAAAGTCTTTAAGATCTAAAAATAATAACAACTTTTTTTTTTTTTATTACTCAGTTTAACCTCTGAAACCTTGCTATATACTGGTTCATTGTGTACAGAATGGGGCCTCAAATACAGAGGCTGCAGCGACACTTTTGATACACTCGATGTCATGCTCTGAGATTAAGGCTGGAACACTAAGCAGGTATCATAAAACGAACAAAAGCTGTAGAGGACACTTGCAGCTGTTTTTCTGTTTGTGGCACGTAGCACAGAGATCAGTACCTGGTTTTGTTTTAATTTGATCATCTACCTGTAACTTGTCCCCCAGGAATTATGTGCTGGTTCTTTGACTTTGATCTCTTCTCTTGAAGCATAATTTTAAGGCCTTGAGGCTTTGTATGGAGAAGGAGTCCGTACATTTATGCTGAGAGCCTCATTGTCAGGGGCCTAATAACTGCACCTGGTTTGTTTATTTTTTTAGATAACTGCTTGTTTTCCATGTGTTTGTATCATCTGTGATTAATAAGATATGGTCAGAGTAGGACAGTTCATTGTGTTAGTGCTGTTGCCCTTTCTGAAGCTGCAGAAAGAAAAGGCCGTGCTCAGGAGTTTGTCAGGCTGTGTTTAGTCCTGGATCCCTGCAATGATGAAAGATTTAACCCTGCTGGTTGCAGGAGAAACATAAGAATTCAGGGGAGTAAAATCTGGTATGTAGTACAGCTTTTTTCCCTTTATATTCCCACAGTTGTCTTGGGTTCGTTCTTAGTGGTTGGCTGGGAATGGTGTCTCCTTTTTCTTCTCATGGCCTCACACTTCCCCCAGTCTGGGTGCTCTGTAAAGTTGTCAGAAGAGTTTGCAAAGGGGCGATTATCTGTCCAAGAAGCAGGCATGAAGTCTAGCCTACGAATGCATGGATCAAAGGGTTCCTGGTAGTATCTCCCTTTTCCTCTTCCGTTTGAAGGTGGCGTAATCCTAATCGTAATGAAGCTTTCTTTTACCTTTTTTATTCTTCAGTTCAGGATTCAGGTAATGTTTTTTGAATGCCAAGAGTTAAAAGGGATGAATTGAGCAGTTTATACGTTATCTGTATTTGCTGTAGATGTTCTTTGACACAAAGCTGTAGCCATCGTCACCCATACATCTGATAAGTGTTACCATGGGTGACAGTTTCCATTCTGCTCCTAAAGAGGGTGAACTTTCTGAGAAAATGCACATATCGGTTAGAGTTTAAATTAACTCAGTGTTGGGCCTTGAAAAATTTAGGCCATTCTGTCAATAATTTTGCATCTTTACTGTGACAAACCTACACTTCCGGCTTTTCACACAGTTAAAACTAATAAAAATCTTACACTTCAGCTGTGCTGTAAAGGAGATACCGCTGTAATGAAGTTACTGACAGTTTTGCTGAGTTGTGGATGGGGGCTCTGCAGAGGTGCTTGGTTCAGGTGTTGGAAGCAGCTCGGTGTGTGGCTCCACGCTGAGCTGAGCTTGAGGTGAGGCAGGGCACCTCAGTCTGGGTGCTCATGCAACCAGGGCAATCCCAGTTCAGGGAGCTGGAAGGTGGCTTTTCTGAGGAGCAACAGCTCCATGAGCCAGTATGCTGTGCAGGCTGACGAGTGTTGATGCGGAAGAGGTGGCTTTGTGTGGCAGGGTGTCAGGGAGGCAGGGCTGCTTCACAGAATCACAGAATGTTAGGGGTTGGAAGGGTCCTCTGTGGATCATCTGGTCCACCCCCCCTGCCGAAGCAGGGTCACCCACCCAGAGCAGGCTGCATAGGACCGCGTCCAGGCGGGCCTT
>Ga0181612_112896_pt1 | contig 18864 bp, 14 predicted proteins | sample HoacroProtozoa21_FD_119630 | JGI IMG/M metagenome (GOLD analysis project Ga0181612, IMG submission 119630) | Hoatzin crop microbial communities from Cojedes, Venezuel. Combined Assembly of Gp0051906, Gp0051904, Gp0051908 | reverse complement strand
TCTGGCTTTTTCACTTGGAAGGTCTGGCTGCGGGCCAGAAGGAAACCCACAGAATCACAGAATAGTAGGGGTTGGAAGGGACCTCTGTGGGTCACCCAGTCCAACCTGCCTACCAAAGCAGGGTCAGCCACAGCAGGCTGCACAGGACCTTGTCCAGGCGGGTCTGGAATATCTCCAGAGAAAGAGACTCCACAACCTCCCTGGGCAGCCTGTTCCAGTGCTCCGTCACCCTCAGAGTGAAAATATACAACATGCAGTGTTCTCACCACCTGATGCTCAGCTTGCTCCTGCATAGCAAAAGCCTCTCCTTCAGCCAGTTGCCCACTTAAATACAGAGCATGACATCACGTGGTATAGAATGTCCCATTTGATTGGCTGTATGGGTCAGCCCAACCAGCTTGTTCTGAAAATTAATGCTATCCCAGGTGAACCCAGGACTGGACCATTCCCAAGTAGTCAAAATTGGGAAGTTTGCGTTTAATTTCCATTATGTTAGAGTGAACTCCTGATTTAAAAACAAAGAGTTGGAAGAACAGTGGTAAAGACCTGAACCAGAGTAATAATGTTGCCAATTCAGCTGTTCTGGGGTTTGGAGTGGATAACATATCCCTTAAGGCAGTAGCACAGCTGCTGTCAGGAAAAAAATAGTGACAGGGGCTTTGTGTTGGAATTTATAGAAATGTTTTGTTTCATTCTGTCTTGGATCAGGATTTTGCTTGGAGCAACATCTCTTTTGGATAATTTATGCTGCCCTCCATACAGAAGTGTTTGCATGTCCATGCTTACAATGCCTTTACTTGTACTATGATATCTATATATATATATATATGTATATGTATACATACATACATATGAGCTATACTCCAGTTTCTGGATTTAAAAGAGCACGTCTGGGAGCTCCTCAAGGATGGAAGTCTCTGATTCTGGGATCCAGGGATGCTTCTGCCCAGGGTAATCTTCTTTTTGCACGGCAAACATATCTATCATTTTGAATCACCTTTGAAGGACCTTGGGGATGCCCCACAATCTGGAGCCCCTACAGTTTCTAAGATCTTTTACAGGCTGTAACTTTAACATGGAGATGAGGCCTACAGGGAACATAACTATCAAACAAAAGCAAAAAGGTGCAACAATGAAAAGGCTACTAAGTCTTTGTGCCATCAACAATCTTCTCTGAAAAATTATTCAATGCTTTTTATATTTCAAATTCAACCATACTCCCTAATAAGCCAGGGAAATTGCAGCTAAAGATGCTTCTTCTCTAATCAATACTTCAGATTAGCCCCTTTCATGCTTGTCCTTTCTAGAAAATTAGGTCAGGATAGAATGTGTACTGGGGAAATAATGACAGCTGCAAATCTGACTTTAGTAAGGTTTTCCCTGTGGGGTTTACCCAAGACTTGCCACAATATTAAGTGACAGTCTATGTCCATGTGAACGACAAAATTACTGTAGCATGCTCTTAGTAAATATAACTCCTAGAATTCATGTCCTAACCTGATCTAATTTTCTAATGAAGGAGGGGACTTTGGCTTCCGATTGTTAGGTGAAGTGATATGAAGAGTATCATCGGATTATTTTAGTTTACATTCTAGCAGAAAATTTTGGTTTTGATTTCAGCAACGTATTTCAGGAATACCAGATAGTTATTCAGCTGAGGCAGTGTCATGACTAAAATCTGTGAAAAAAAGAAGACATTGATGGTATAAAACTTGGAGAATCCCCAATTTGTCTACTACGTTATTAGAAGAGTTGGAGAAGTAATTTTTCAAAATTATTTAAGAGAAAGAAAGGTATGCACTATAAACTGAACCTGGAAACAAAGTTTTCAGATAGTTTAAACAATTCCAGGAGCTAATTGCTCCTAGAAGTAAGTACGGTTATTCAATGCACACAATTAATTGGATTGTGATAGCAGAACACAGTGGTCAGAAGCTGAAAGTAAAAAAAAAAATTAAAAGTAAGGCAAAAAAAATTGTCGTTGATTAATAAATGAAACAGCTTCTCTAGGAATGAGGTGGGTTCTCCATCATTTGAAATAATGAAAACATGACTGTTTATTGTTCTAAAATATATGCTATCTTTCTACAGAAATTAGTAATGTAAATGCAAAAATGCAATGTCAATATAAAAATTAATGGTTGAGTTTGTGTGACCTTTGATACCGAGGAGGACAGATTTGATGATCACAATAAATCTGTCAAGGCTTAAAATGTATGCATCCACTAACACTGATTTTTAGATGTAGTATAAAATCAAGCTACTTAGACATTGTTCAGTTTGAAATGATGGGCTTTTAAAGGATGCTGGTAGCATAAAACAAATACCATTTTAGCAACATTATGTTGCATTTGAAAGAAATAGGGTTTTGCTGATCGTTCTGTTGAATTAGCTATACAACAGTGAAAAAAAAGTGCCTTTCTCCTTGTTCCCTGTCTAAACTAACCAAACTCTAAGGACTTTTAATTCCTTGAGCTTAAAAAATATAACTGAATAAAAAATTGTTTCAACTCCATTTTTTTTCCTTTTGTGACACGTGCACATGTAGGAGTATGTATGTGTGTATGCATGTTTAAATGAATGTGTTTTACACCACGTTATAGTTGATTACATAGATTAGCAAACCTTTGTAATAAAGTGAAACCTTTTCCTGATTCTAGCAATTAGAATATTGTTGCTTTTGTAATTGGGCAGTAAATTTAATATAGGACAGGTGTAAAAAACAGAACTCAGTAATCAGACTCTTATTTTTACAGACTTCATGAGTCCAGAATTGTGATGGCTGGTGAACATGAGAGTCAAAAATTTTTCAGTTTAGGGAAGAACTTTGTAGTATATTAATTCATGCATCCTGTGCTGGTTTTGGCTGGGGTAGAGGCAATTTTCTCCACAGTAGCTAGTATGGGGCTGTGTTTTGGATCTGTGCTGAAAACAGTGCTGGTAGCACAGGGATGTTTTAACTATCGCTGAGCAGCGCTCACACAGCTCCAAGGCCTTCTCTGCCTCTCACCCCACCCCACCAGCAAGGAAGGCTGGGAGTGCACAAGAGGTTGGGAGGAGACACAGCCGGGACAGCTGACCTTAGCTGACCAAAGGGATGTTCCATACCATATGAGGTCATGCTCAGTGATATAAGGCTGGGGGAAGAAGAAGGAAGGAGGGGGCATTTGGAATGATGGCATTTGTCTTCCCAAATAACCATTGCATGTGATGGAGCCCTGCTTCCCTGGAGATGGCTGAACACCTGTCTGCTGGTGGGAAGCCATGAATGAATTCCTTATTTTGCTTTGCTTGTGTGCACAGCTTTTGCTGTCCCTATTAAATGTCTTCATCTCAACCGATCAGTTTTCTCACTTTTACCGTTCTGATTCTTTTCCTCCTCCCACCACGGGGGAGTCAGAGAGCTACTGCTTGGTGCTTAGCGGCCGCCTGGGGTAGAACCATGACAATCCTGAAAATCTCCTTTATCTCTGCCGGCCTTCCTCACTTCTTTTCACCTTCTGAGACTCCTGCAGGCTACTCCCAGTGCTGCTTCCAGACTCTTCTCCCACTCAAATCCCTTCTGCTGTTGCTGCAAGTCTGAGTCTTGCCTTTGAGCTATGCCTGTTAATTGTGCCTTCTTCACTTGTGCTGTGTACATATATAGGTCCCCAGGTACTTGCAAGATTATGTAAATTTATTTAAACACATTTTTGACAATAATTTCCCCATGAGTAACAGACTTACAGTCCACAAATACAAAAACAATAATTTCCCGAGTATACCATTTAGAAAAACTTTACCAGTTCTGCTCCAAAACTTTCGACATATTGCAGGTTTCTCAAACCACTTTTTCATTTATAGCAATTATATTTTTTCTATACATGAGTGTTCTGTCTTGCTTAAGTATTTCATATGCTGAACCGGTCAAATGCCATGAAACCCTACACTTTTAAGTTGGAAGAAATCCTCTGTAACATGCACAATTCTTAAATTTGCCAAGCTAATGTCGACTTTGAGCTGGAGAGTTTGGAAATATCCCAAAGTGATATTTCTCTCATGACACTTCCCGAGTAAATTTATCTTATATTGTTGTTGTTGTTGCTGCTGCTCAGCTTTATTTATAAATCTTTGAAAATAGGAATTTATAAAGAACACATTGTCAGTTTCTTAAATTGCAGCACTGAGACACTAACAAGTAAGCACTACTATAATCAAGCTAATTAAAAGGCCACATTAAGGATGAGAATCTGCATATGAAAAGGAACACCATTTTCCTGATGGTAGTTTTACCATCCTCTTATATTTGCATGAACGCTATAGACTCTCACCATCATTTCAAGCTGAGCTGCTCAAAGAAAATGCAGGTTTTTACTGCTTAATCTCTTCAAACCGAAGCAAAATTTCTAGTTTGGCCAAAGTGTCCTGTGTTTTTCAAAGTTCATTCTTTGAAGTTCTGAAACACTTTCATTTATCCAGAACAGCAGATGCACAGCACACTATGGGACAAAAGAGATGAGTGAGTTGTGTACTGAATTTTCAATCATGTTTCTCTGGTAGAGACTTCAGAAAGCACTTTTGAAGATTACAAACTAACCCAATAACGAGTGGTTTACTGAATTTCAAACCTATGTGGAATGATCACTATAGGCTTCCATATTCAGAAGCTACCGCAGAAATTTCTGTTCTTAGCTTTTTTTTCATTGACAGAAAGGCAAAAACGTGTGGTGGGGGAGACACTAACAAAAAACTATGTAAATTCCCCACAAATGTCCCTTCCATCCCCAATAAAAAACCTTCCTGTGACTAAGTTTTGTCTCATAAAATCACAGTTTTGATGGCAAATATTATGTTTTTTGAAGCTGAAAAGACTTTGTTTAGGAGATTAAACATTTCAAGGAGCTCTCAGGTATGTGATGTAGACACAAATTCAGACAGAAGGGTATTCAGGTCACTAGGAGCTTAGCTGCTGAGAAGCATTGGACTTACGACTTAAGTTACTTACTTTGCAAGACTTTTTTTTTTTTGCAATATATCCTTAGAGTTCCAACACCAAATAAATGCTGAAAACTCAGGAAAACATTTCATCATCTTCTGAAAGATTGCTGTGAACTTGTAAACTGACAGTATATAAGGCCTGTCAGCCATCACAAAATTTCTCTTAACTGTCTACACAGTTTCCTATGGTTGGTAATGATTTAAGAGCTCAGAGAGTGCAGTGCACTGCAGAGAATTGGTTAGTCAGCTGTGGTTTAGTGGATGATTTTTTATGACCATAGCCTGTTTTTTTGCTTGTTGTCTTTAAATGGAAGTATAAACCACAGTTTTCCTGGGTTTACTTAGAAGTTCATTGTTATCTTTTACATTAAGCATATGTAGATTTGCAAGATTTTCCAGCCATTGTAGTTTCATTACTCAATGAATGGCTTCCACAAGTAATTTAGCAAATTCTGTCACGTCCCTGCATTTCTTTTATACGTTTAAATTACCTTTGGTTGATTTCAAGTAGAATCGAGTTTAGACGACATTGTGCTAACAACAATTAGCCAGCAAACTTACAATAATCTTCCAGTCACTCCATTGAATTTAAATAGTTGTTTCCACACTGGGAGATTTTCTCAACTGGAAAGAAATAAATCATCAGGAAAGTACCGTGCTGGCTTCCTGACATGGGGCTCAAGAAAATGTCCGCTGATGTTTTGCAGATAGTAAGCTCAGATTCATCTGCATTATCCTAATGCAACTAAAGCTAACATAGTGCAAGCATAGCTTCTTGTAAAGGAAGATGGATATCTGTTGCTTGACATCATGCAGAGTCCATAGGTAGCTAGAATAAGCTGTGTAAGTGAGAAGCTGTTTGACTGTTTCCATTTGGTGTTGTAGGGACATGAAAAAAATTGTCATGAAATACTGAGCATCATTAAACTGATTTTTAATCAATAGATTAAGGTCTAGATTCTCATATTTATGTAAGTATCTAGATCCCATTTATTTCCATCATATAAATGAGTATATTTGTTGTAAAGAAGTTGTGTGTCACTATTAAGTAGCCTTTGCCATTAATGATTTTAAAAGGAACATTACTATTATTGTTATTAGGTTAGTGGGAGTAGAAATGGGCTGAATATCTCACCCTTTATACAAAAGACCTGTGAAGAGACTGGTGTGTACTACACACTACTACATTGTCAAGAAATAATTTATGTAGATGTAATATGTACAAATAAAAAATTAAAAAAATATATTTTAGAAGAATTGGAAATATTCTAAAAAGACATGCAGAATTCAGTAAAAGACTTTTTTCTGCAGAAAATATTTTGGCTAAAAATAAGACTCTGTAACTATGCACTATTCAAGAAACATAAGTCTAGTATTATCTATTGACAGTACATTATTGCTGCTGCCATTAATGAACAGGAGGAGAAGGGAGGTTTGTATAAGTCCTGATAAATGTGCTACCACCAGATCTTCAAAGCTGCTTCCAGAAATATGTGCTGCTCTTTCTCTCATCACTCAATGGTATCTTTGAAGCAAAACCTATAACTGCATATGTAGTTAATGGATGGACCAAATTCTACCTGCTTTATTCACAAGAAGAATGAGAGCGAACAGTCACAGACCAATGCACATAATTTTCCACTGTTCTGCATGAACAATGATAGCGGTAAAAAAACCCATGCTCGTGAATAAAACCAAATAAAATTCCTATTAAACAAATCCTTTAGAAATATTTCAGAATTCCTCATAGTGTTTGACAAGGCTGCTGTCAACCAGTTATCATCCTGTCTTGAGCCTTTCTTTTTTAGAGAAAGACTAAGAAGTTTATAGTAGGACTATTCTGGTTTCTTGCTGGAATCTTTATTTCTCTGTCCCTTTCAATTAAGCTATAAATCTGAGAAAGATACGGAGGTTGAGTTGGCCCCATGCACCTACTCCTTTTTTACCAACATGGTGTAGCCAAGTCCGCACACGGATTCTGTTACATTTGTCAGCAGGTTTTCAAATGATTAGTTATGGTCCTTCTTTCATAACAAGTGAATGAGACACAGGGAGAGACAGTGAAAGGATTTTAGTCAAGCTGTTACCATTGTGCATCCTTTGCAAGCAGGCCAGTAGCTTTCTCCTTTAAGGGCCGAAGGCTAGTTAGGCTGGAAGTGTCTGGAACACAACCCACTCACGGAGAAGCAGATGTCAGTGTGACGGGGTTAGTTAGTGACATTCTGGCTGTTTGTTGCTTGCCCTTGCTGTTCTTCCTTGCCACAGAATACTGTTGATCCAGGGTTTTGCCAGTGCTCAGTGCATCATTTCATCCATCCCCTACACTGCTGCTCTCATGGCACATCTCTTTTGCCTTCCATCTGTTCAGTGACCTGGGCTACTAAGTCTAAAACATTGCCACAAAGTCCAGGTGGGGAGCTTAGCAAACATCTCCATCCCTTAGGAATAAAGGAAGTCTCACCCATGAAGGAGTGATAGCTTCCTTCTGGGCAAGCTAGAGTGGACTTTTCACCACAAATATTTTCCACATTTTATTGCTGTGTCTGCTGGCTTCTGGGTTTGCTTACTTTAGCACGCTTGCTGTTTTCGTGCCTCATGTCCCACCATTCCTCGTCTTGCTGCAGAATGACAGACCATCTGCAAAGATAACTTCAAAGGGCTCTCTTCTGTAGCTTATCCAAAGAAAAGTGTTGGATATTTTGCTGTGCAATGCAAGACTTGCAATATTGAAGCCTGATGTTGAAAAAGAGACAGTTATTTCATGGGTATGGTCTCTGCTCTTTTACAGTAGAAGCATGTAATGATTATCCTGTAAAAATGCATTGATGTTATCAAAATGAGTAGAATTAATGTGTGCTTTTGTCTTTGTAATACTGATAGATTAAAAAAATTGGTTTACATGTTTCCTTAACCATTTCTTAAGAGCATTGTTTAGTCAGAACATGAAGGACTTTATCAAGGCATGTCATTTTTTTTCTTCAGTGATTTGAAAGTGACATTTATACTAGGTGGGTTCTTGTAGAGATTTTCAGTTTTATATTCATCCAAGATGCCCAAACCAGTCTGTTTCTGCCATTGCAATCCTGAAGTTAACAAGGAGAAGATATTTTTGCTCTTCTTAAGGCTCTTGTTTCCAGGTAGAGAAAAGGAGAGAGGCTGCCTGTGAAGGCAGTGAATGCTAAAGGGGCCATATTTTTGGGTACCAAGATATAATGAATTATTTCTTTGGAATGTTGTTGTTGCAGGACACATTCAGCGTGAGAAAACTAAGGCCTAATGCTCTCGAGTTTGCACGTAAAAGCAGCCTGCATGCACATGCAGCCTGCATGCCTTTTAATAACATATCTCTTTGTACCAAATGCTGCCTTTCCTAGTAAGGCAACATTTGGTGACTTCCAGTTGAGTGACTAATTCTGTTGTAACATCTTTGGCAAACAAAAGGCTCTCAGGTACGTTCTTCTGCATGTTTTCATGGCACTCTTATTGCTCAGGCCTATGAAAACTCACAGGAATGAACTATGCAAAATTCTGCACAGATTATTCATTATTGTGCAGCTCATCTTTTGTAGTAATCTTACTTAGAAAAAAGCTTTAAATAGAAGCTTCTATAATGTTACTAATGAAAAAATGTTGCCTGGCAGAAATGGCTGAAGAGAGAAAACACTTGCAAGGGCTCTTGAGCGCTGGCTGTTGGTCTACAGAAGTCAGTGTAATCGGCACTGAAAAGAAGCCTCACAGAGCTCATGGGAAGGATACTCCTCTCATCAGATTTAAGGCGCCTTTGACATTTCTGAAGTTGGTACTTCCCGTTCGCAGTTTTTCCACTTTTGATAACTTCTATGCCTTTGAAAATTTTTTTATGCACGCTGTAATGACACCTTTCAGATTAAAAAAGAAATGCACTGTAAGTGAGAGAGAATTCCTGCCTTCTGTAGCAATTTCGCCTCAAAATTTAGAATTTAAATACAAAATTGAGATGTGGAAGATTATTCAGGGAGGTGACAAAAAATTCAAGAATTATTTTTCTGAAGAAGACGATATGAATACTTTGTTCTCATTTGAGAGGGTAATCTAGAGCTTATTCCAAAAATAAGATAAATGTCATTGTGTTGTGACAGATTCTATCCTCATTAAAGTATGCAGTCAACATTTTTATTATTCTTTAACCTCTACAAAAAGCCACCTTGGAGTGACATGGTGAAATCCTCACCATGTACGGAGATCTATTGCAGAAATTCCAGTAGGAGTGGGACTTCTCTAGACACCAGAAATCATCTGTAAACAAAAGCATAAACATAAGCAGTGGAAAGAAGAAGCACAATACAAAACAGGCAGAGGACACCAGTCATTGTCCCCCTCCTCCCCTTCCTTCCTTCCTCATCCATACCACACAGCCCCGGGTAAAAACTGTAGGAGAGCTAGCCAGCAAGTCCAAGGAGTGTTAAGTTTGGCAGTGACATCCAAAAAATCAGATTCAAAGGTGGAATGGAAGACAGAAATGGTTGCGAAATGCGTACCTTCTCTTTTCTTGCAAAGCAAGCGGCTTGCAGCAAACACATTTTTCAGATTTAACATTTTTTTCAGTTACATATTCTGATCAGGTATGTCTTAAACTGGAAAATAATTAGTCAATGTTTAGAAAATATCTAAACAGAACCAGTGAAGTACATCTGCATACTAATGAAACAGTATCTTCAGTCTTTGTAGCCGGAGGCAGGATTTAGAAAAGCAATGTCAAGAATTTCCAGATGAGAAGCTGGCAGGCAGTTGGCCTGGGAGAAAAAGCATCCAGAGGGAACATTGTAATCGTGCATTTGTCTGAGCAAAGCACCTGGTTCAAAAGCCAGCAGGGAACATCACCAGCATATCTTTGTGAAAGACAGAACAGCAGTCTGGCAGTGGTGATTATGTTCCGTACCTCTAGGTGAGGAAGGTATGGAAAAGTGACAATCAGGAAAAGAAGGTCTCAAAGGATATTGATGAGATCAAAACAGGAATGTATGAAAGACTGTGACAATATTGGGGAAAATATCAAACTGCATTCATCTTAGGGGATTTTTCAGGCTTTGTCAAAGGCTTGGTTTACATTTGCTCTTGACCAAAGAGGGCCAAATTCTTCTTCCTCATTAATGTCACAGTGTGAGTTTCCTGCAGAGGTCGACTAAAATGCATCAGAACAACTCCTGGTCCATACTGGCCTAAGTGCAAAGGAAATGCGAGTACAGATATTTCACACAGCAGGCAATGTATTGTTTTTTGGTTAGAACACATGTTCAATCATCTTTAAAGAGCATTAAAGAAATATTGATGTTGTTTTGAATTTTTTAAACCAAATATTTTAGGGACTTGGTGCTGAAAGCTTGAAATGTAAGCAGGTAGCATTAGTGCTACTTGTTAACTTGGACATGCTAAAGAAAAGACAACAGCTAAAAATTTAAATTATATTCACAAAATTAGACCAAAACAGTCTTAGAAAACTGAATCTGGATGAAGATCCTTACTCTTAAAATCTGCGCATAACTTGTGAGGAATAGTATTAGCTCTGTAAAACCTTTTTTAGTCATGCTGCCTAATTGAAGAAATGACATAGTGCTCTATCCAGCATAAGCATAGTTCAAAAACCTAACTCGAGGTTCCATTCATACATACAGATGATACATTCACTTTGCTTTGCCATGTGCAGTGCTAAGTTTTGGGATGAGAATTACTGTGGCTAAGGGGCATATCTGCCGCTGTATAGAGTCCTCTTATTGTGTAGCTTTTAAATCATCAACCTACCTTCTAAGCTTTGCTCACTTCAACATACTGCAAACGAAAATAAAACTAGGCATATCACAGGGTACTGGAAACACAACAACATATTTGAAAATTGGTGCCTTTCCTAGGAAATCACACTCTCGCATCCATGACTACTTATACAGATCCTTTCCCAACAGCTGATCACTGAGGCCAGTAATCCGCAAATTTAGCCCATTGCTGGAGCACTTTATCACCACTAGACAGAATCATGTGATGCAATTTAAGCCTTGGAACTTGATTGCAAATCAGTGTCGAATGTTAATATCTTTTATTTTATTTTATTTTTTCTTCTTAGAGCACTACGGGAGACAAAGAGAATGATTTACATTGCCGGCTTAAACATTTATAAAAAAATAGATAAAGGTAATAGATGACTGACTAGATAGACACAAATAAGACTAATAGCACTGTATATCTAATCCCAGACTCCACGCTGACAAAATAACTAGCTCATTAAAAAGTATTTCTGTATCCCTGGTGTACTTTTCATGACAACAGGGGGTTTTATTCAAGTGAGTGAGCACAGAGGGGAGTACTTGCCGAACTTCTTTTTTGTTCTGATTACTTTGGTTATAAAAAAAGATTTTGTTAAATTAATGCCTACTAAAGAGATGAAAATACTGCTAATGCAAGCCTGGTGGAAGTGCTCACAGACTGCAACTGTCTCATGCTCTCTACTCAGGCAAAACTCCAGCTGGTTCATTACTTTAAAGATCTTTCCTTGTGTTCAGCATCTGGCCTGAATATATTGAGTTTCACTAAAAAACACAGACACAGTCTGTTTGTTGGGGGTTTCTTTATTTACTTCTAAATCTAATTGACTTTCAGTTGAAAACACCAAGGCATAGCTAATGCCCAGCTACAGATAACATGGAAAAAGTCTTCATATCCAGTGAAAAAAATGGTGCCATGGAAATAAAGAACTCAGCCTTACTGCTGCTTCACATACTAGTTCCTTCTATGATCTTCATACTTTGCTTTGGCTATCTTACTTTGAACTCCATTTTGTGTAGCAGAGAAATGATAAATTTACCTATACTTCTAAAGGACTTTGAGAACTGTAACGAAAAACATGGTAGAAATGCTATGTGTTCTTCTGGTTTAGTTTGATAAGTTTTGGTGACTCACTATCTATTCAAAAGCTCAGTATATCTGTAATGCAGTGATTGGCAGAGCATCACAGGGGATATTTGCAATAGGGAAAAGTCACCATCTTACAAATAGCGTCTTATCTTCTTTCCACTGAAGTCAGTGGGAACTTTGCCAGTAACTTCAGAGTAAGTATGTCCATTCCTATAATCTCCTTTGAAAATTGCACCCAGAGGAGAAGACAAGTAGAATCTAAAACTTGAAGTGCTCTTAGCATTCAGAGTTGTGGCAGCATCAATGCTGGAGATTTGCTTTGTTCTTTCACTGTTAAAAAATATAATCCCTTAGACTTTACATCACAGTCACACTCATTTGTACGTGCACTAACACGGTCTTATCACACATTTTTGAACAGGATTCCTCACAGAAATATGTGACATATTTGCAGTTTGAGAGAGTTATTATTTTCCAGTATCTGAGCTATATTGTATAACTAGTTCTCAGAGTGCCATTCACTTTGCTTCCATAAAGGCAGACTTGTGCTTTTTCCAGGGGGAAATACTGGGTGGGATCCTGCACAGGTAAACTACACCCTTGTATCTCAGGGTCAGAGAATATTTCTGCAGGTTCAGCCCCCATTTCTTTCCCCTGGTGACGTAGGCATGTCATGTCTTTTGTAAAGTAGAGGGGAAGCAGCTGAAAGTGGGTTTAAAGGATGCAGCAAAAAGCTGCAGAGGACACACTTTTTCCATGTGGATGACTATGACAACAACTTCTAGCAGAAGTCACCTGACATCTTCACCCCAAATTAAAAATGGTGCTGAGAGTCCAAGTAAGCTTTCATTTCTGGGTTATCATCTACAGTTACAGCAGTGGTAATGTTGCCATGTGACCAGGAGAGGAAGAAGTGTTGGGATCAAAGGTGTACTCAAGATGGGGACATTTCAAGATGTTGACAGAAGTACCAAGGTGCTTTTCATAAAGAAATAAAGGTCATAAAATCATATTATTCCACTCCTCTACCCTATAAACAACAGGAAGAATAAGGGCCCAGAAATGAAGGAAATTATCTGCCCTTCCATCTTTATGAAGGCAAAGTCCAAATCACATGTCTTATATTAATTGATGTTTTAATGCCTTCAAGATCTCTCTTACTTATGTGTGATCTAAATGTCTGGTTAGTAAAAATATGCTTCCTCTTTTTAAAATCCACAACCAACAAGACAGTTAGACCCCAGGAAAACAAATTTCACTCCTTCTCCAATCAAGAGGAGATGACGCACAGGGAAGACTATATCGGGCATGAAGTGCCTCAGAGCTTGGTGGAGTGGGATGGGAATGAAGTCTGATTGTGTAATAGAATCAACACAGGGTTTGGATTCAATAATCTCCTTATTAAAATGATGAAACACATCAGAGGTGCCCCTTGCCTCACTGAGCCCTTCTTAGTGATTTGATCTGAATTATTTAAATGTAAATAATTCTCCATTAGTTGCAGACTGGACATTAGATTTGCAGTCATTGAGAAAGAGTGCTGAGCAATGACACCGTACCTTCCCGGAGAGCACAGACAGTCCAGGCACCAGGGAGACAGTTAGCTGAGATGAACGGAAATGTCCAGCCAGCCCAACAAGAGTGAATATTAATTTGCCTGAGATAGCCAGTGCAGATATTTCCAGGTCTTGGTCGTGCTCCCTTGTTCCAAGGGCTCCTGAGCTGTCTGATAATATTGTGCTTATCTCTGGTGCCACTCCTAAGCTCATACATCCCCCTTGCAGCATGGCACCAATTAACTTGGGCTGGCTTTGAAAATGCCACTCATGCTCAACACAGAAAACCCTGTGACCAGAGAAGTAAACCCTGGTGGATATTAGCAGGCTCTATGGGCATCTGTGTCGCAGTAGTTGCCATGAGAAGGAACAGATTCTAAGAAATTATCTAATTTTCTGATTTTGCTATTTTTCCAAAGCATATTGGCCCCACATTTCCTAGGGACCAGAGGTCTGAACTGAACAAATTAATTCTTCATTGAGAAATATGCAAATTTGTCTTGAACGGCTCAATGTTTAAAGGGCATAGAGTGGAATTTAACCACCAAGTTGTCCAGCAGTGGATTACTGGCATGTCCCTGGCCCAGCGCCGAGGGAACTGAAGGAGCAGCCTAAAGCCAACAGGATTACAAGTAAGATTTTTCTTTTTCCCTTATCTTTCTACACAGGATAAAGAAAGAATGCCAGTTACAGCGTTCAAAAAGAGAATATAATCTAAATTTTCCATTGTAGGTCATAATTTTGTGATCTCCAGTTTGAACGCTCGAACTGAAATACACTCATTTACCTTTGGATGGTATTTCACCTGTCATGTAGCCACTTGAAAGTACGACATTTAAATGATCAAAGTTTTTTTCTCCTTTGATTTAAAGAATGAAACTCAGAAAGTGGGCCAGTATCCTTCCATCTCAAAGGTGTTCCAGTATGTAGGAATAAATACAATTGTAAATTCTATCTTCCTGAAGCAGACATACCCACGTACTCCTGTGCAACAATCTGGCATGTCAGTAGATCGCAAAAATGACAGTCTTACCTGGAGAAAAATAATGCTGATTGACCATGATTTGGAGCAGGGAGAGGTGGGCCAAACAGTGTCGTCTCCTGCAAACTTATGTTTTCAGTGGCATAAGATGCTTTTGCTGATTTTTTGGTCGGAAGAAACATTGGTGCTAAAAATTTCAGTCAAACCAAACAACTTGAGTTTTGTTTTTTTCTTTCAGATTATTCTTCCTGTAATGGTTTTGAGATCACAACTTTTATGTGAAAAACCAGAGTGCTTTAAGGCACAGTATCACTGTGGTGCAGCATTGTGTAAGATGTGGGAATATATGCTTCATGCAAGGAGGGAGGGGGGTGCAGGAAGTCAGACCCTTCTGACCTCAAGTGAAACCTGCAGCTTCTGCCTGGCCAACTCTGTCTCACTGCAGCACTGCTGCAGGACAGTGGCTGTGTTTTCCTCACACGTCCAGAGTTTGCAGTGCATGTCTACATATGTTAGCATGGGGCTGGACTGGCCCCAGCATGTTTGCTTTAGCTCTTCTCTGAATGAAAAATGGTAGAGCTTTAGGTGATGTGAAGTCCTATCACCTCAAAAACAGGATTCTTAGTCTCCAAACTGGATTCCTTCATCTTTCTGTCCCTAGGTAATACGTGTGTGCATGCACACATTTTAAAAATGTCATGTTCCTTGGATGGCAAAGGAAATAACAGTGCAGCTGGTCACCACTAACACACTAAGCACTACCAAAGGTTGTTTTCACCTTTTGTTTCAGTTGCATGTAATAATGAGGGTGACAGACACAGATAAAGCAATTTTGGAACTACTTCTTGCATTACCAGCTTTATGTCTTGAGGAAGGAAATAAATGAAGTTTTGGCTTGAAGATGGTCATGTGGAGCCGCAGTGTTCTGGCCAGAGGTCCCTAAGTGAAAGCATTTACAGTAAGCAGTAGCAATTAGGTCTGCTGTATTAATATAATTGGGAAATATGGGTCCAACACCTAGCAAGACCCTCTGTCTTTCTAGAGAAGAAAGTTACAGAAAGCCTGGAGCATGCATTTAAAGAAGCTAAGTTGTGCAGCATGTTGTAAGCCACAGTAAAAAGTCACTGAAAAATTTATCTACACAGGAAGACTGAAGAAAAATCCAAGCTCTAGGCAATCCTCTAAATGTTACTCTTACATCAGAAAAGAGCTATCTGATGAAAATTTCATCAGACCAACAGCACCATGTATCACTGTTTTTATACAAATACAAGCAAGGTGGATTGAATTTAACAAGATGCATACAGCTACTTGTACAGCCCCAGGCTGGGGTGGGCAGTTGTCACAAACATCTCCAGGCCGGAGGGGCCAATTGCCTCAAACATCCATCTTGAGAGAAACGGATAAAGATGCTCAAATTAATTAAACTCCTAAATTGGGCATTGTGCTTTCGGAACTTCCTCATGTTGATGGGTGTGAAAGACCAAGTGAAACCCTGAGGAGGCAGGGTGTCAGCTTGTGAAACCTGCCTATGTCACATAGGCAAAGAAGTTGAGCACTTGCCTTCGGGAGAGGAATGTGAGACCACAACGATCCTCTCCCCTCCCCCTCCCAGCCCACTGACTAATTTTCAAGAACTTTTAGGAAGCTATGAGATGGGCACCCAAAGGGTATAAAAAGAGAGGGGGCCAGCCCTGTGCTGCAAGTGCCCACCATGAGAAGACCCAAACCACTAGGTGCGCCCCCACCACCAGAGCACCTTGACCACCAGCAGAGATTGCTACTGGATTGAAGGCTGGTGATATCTTTCCTCTTAATTCTACTCTTGCTCCATCTCTGGCTTTTTGGGCACATAAGGGTAATGTTGTTATAACTTTGTCACCCTGCCATATTCTGTGGCTTTGTGAAATCAGACACTGTGCTGTTGAAATCTTTTGCGAAGTCAATGTCTGTTTCTGACCCCACTGTGCTGATAGTAATGTTATGAAGTTCCAAAGTTACCATCTTTTGTAATTCCACTGCCATCCCAAGTAAAGTTTTGTTTTCAGTCAAGCCTCTTGGTCATTGTTATGACTCTCAGTAGAGCTCAGAAAATTAAAAGTTCACCTTCCCCTATACCCACTGAGTGGGACGGGACACCACTATCCCAGTAATTCTTCAGATTCATTCATTTTTAATATATTAGTTTTTCTAATGTCCTATAGCTTGAGTTATGAAAGAAATTGCAACATAGTTCTGAAACCCATCTGTTCCTGCTTTAAGTTTTGGTGTCAAAAAAACTATTTAAGCCAACGCAAACCCAGGCAAAGGCCAGCATTCATATCTACAAAATATATTCTAGATCCCAAATATGTGTAATGTTATGTGGAAGGAGGAAACCTCATCACTCAAACAACTTAGTGACTGGCGACCAGATTTGCATAGGTAAAGATGATACCCTGCTACTGGCAGAATATAAATACTATGATGACAAGTTTCTCCAACAGCACACAGCGACATTCACAAAAATTTCTACTTTCTGTAAGAATCAAACAGAAGTGGATGACCAGATGAAACTAAATCAGAAATCTCTAAAACTTGGGCCAACTACAGAACTCAATTAATTGTTCATTGTTCTCAAATTATGAAACAAGTGGTTTCATGGCATTTTATGTAGCATGCAACTACTGTCCAGAGACAAATAAACACCAATTGCAGCTGATTGGCCGGTGCAGTAGAGATGGATATAGTGTTGAGTGATTTACCTTAATTCAAACCTCGTGGTATTTCCGTATTGCTATAGAAAACAAAGTGTCACAACTGTTCTCTTGCTGACAATTGTAACTCTAGTAATTTTAAAAGATTTAAGGTCAACTTAAAGAAAAAAAAAAATCAAAAAACTACAATTGTTTAAGGACCCATCAAAAAAACTCATCAAAATACAGTCTCCCAGCTTGGCAGCCATCTGCTGCTGGAGATCACTGGACTCCGTAGGTTCTCTCAGTTTAATCTGAAAGTGCCCTAAGCATCCTCAGTTATGTCTTCCGGACATATGCAGAACCACTCCAACTCAGTAGCTATACACCTTTCACCTGTGTAAACTTTCTTGGTATCCACAAATTAGATGGAGACTCACCTAAGGCTCACGAGAGGCAGCCTGTTAAATAGAGTTACAGCACTTCTACACGCAACAACAGCAGAAAGCTTAGTAACAAAGATGAAGCAGATCCACTTCTATTTGCCGTTTGAAAGGCAAATAGAGATCCCAGCCAGACTTTTCAGCGATAACACAGTAGTTAAATGCTCAGAGATGACTTGGGAGGCTTGTGTTTTACAGCCCTCTGGGGTTAATATAAACAGAAGGAGGGTTTTTATAAACTGTGAAACTTTCTGTCTCAAGAAATTTATGGGTACCGAAAGCTTCCAGGTCTTAAAAAAAATACAGAATTCCCGTCCTATGCCATGTAATTCATGTCTATGTACACACTATGATTTTGCTGTTTTTACAATCATAGAAAGGAAAGCAGTGAATTTCTCTGTAAGAGAGACACTGGACATAGCTGAACAGCCTTGGAGACACCAACTGTCTGGAACATGTGACACATCTTCCTGGCTCTGCAGGACACATTGAAACTCTGGTGTTACACTATGGTCTTTTGTCACAAACCAGAGTACCCCTCAAATCAGAGCCATTTTGTATTTTCCCAGACAGGGGAGTTCACTGCCTTACACCATTGCATTAACACCTTCCTCTCAGTGACAAGAAGCAAGTTAGAGGACTCTGGCTCCGAGTCTGTTTTAAGCAATGTTTACAATTGTTTTACCCTTAACTTCTTGTGAAGTTTATCTTGAATGGCACTAAACATTCCATGATGCAATGGGAAGGATGAGAGGAGGGTCTGGTTAGGTCTAAACTGTCAGCTAACATAGACAATCGACACAGAGTATCTGGTTCTGTATGGAGTTGCCAAGGTTTATCCCTGTGCGTGTTTGCTCACGAGTGCACTTTTCAGTCTCTTGAGAAACTTAACCACATGCTTCAGGATTGCTGCATATAAGACAACCAGGTGATCAGGCCCAGTCAGCACGGGTTTAGGAAAGGCAGGTCCTTCTTGACTAACCTGATCCCCTTCTACAACAAGATGACCTGCTTAGTGGATGAGGGAGAGGATGTGGATATTGTTTACCTGGACTTTAGTAAAGCCTTTGACACCTTTTCGCACAGCATTCTCCTGGGGAAACTGGCTGCTTGTGGTTTAGATGGGTGTACTCTTCGCTGGGTAAAAAACTGGCTGAGTGACTGGACCCAAAGAGTTGTGGTGAATGGAGCTAAATCCAGCTCACAGTCGGTCACAAGTGGTGTTCCCCAGGGCTCAGTTTTAGGACCATTTATGTTCAATATCTTCTTCAATGACCTGGATGAGGGGATTGAGTGCTCCCTCAGTACGTTTGCAGATGACACCAAGTTGGGTGGGAATGTCGATCTTT